>Ga0207643_10000104_pt1 | contig 57260 bp, 54 predicted proteins | sample KBSMisM62_FD_184313 | JGI IMG/M metagenome (GOLD analysis project Ga0207643, IMG submission 184313) | Miscanthus rhizosphere microbial communities from Kellogg Biological Station, Michigan, USA - KBS Miscanthus M6-2 (SPAdes) (version 2) | ecosystem: Host-associated > Plants > Roots >... | reverse complement strand
CAACGCGGTCACCGCGTCGGTCGAGCGGGTGCACCTCGCCGACGGAACCACCCGGGTACGGAAGGAGCTGCGCCGGCCCGACGCGGCCGACACCGGCGCGTGGGCCGGCTCGGACGATCCGCGGCACTGGAACTACTGGCGCCGCGAGGCCGAGGTCTACGGCTCGGCCGCGGTCCGCGCGGGGTTGCGCGACACCGGGCTCGACCTGCCCGCCGCCGAGATCGAGGACGGGCGGGTGCTGTGGCTGGAGGACGTGTCCGGCCGGCCGGGCACCGAGTTCACCCTCGCCGAGCACGAGCGGTTCGCGTCCGCGCTGGGCCGGTGGCAGGCGCGCGGCCCGCTGGACGCGCCCTGGACCTCCCGGCACTTCCTGCGGGACTACGCGGCCAGCAGGCCCGCCCCGTACGAGCTGGTCGACGACGACCGCGCCTGGGACCAGCCGCTGGTCCGGGACTGCTGGCCACCAGGGCTGCGGACGGGTTGGGCCCGGCTGCTGGCGCACCGGGAGCGGCTGCTGGCCACGATGGAACGGCTGCCGCGCACGTTCGCCCACCTCGACGCCTGGGTGAGCAACGAGATCGCCCGCCCGGACGGCCGGACCGTCCTGCTGGACTGGGCGTTCGCCGGCGACGGGGCGATCGGCGAGGACGCCGGCAACCATATCCCGGACGCCGCCTTCGACCTGTTCTGGCCGGGCGAGCGGATCGCCGAGCTGGACGCGGCGGTGACCGCGGCCTATCTGGCCGGGCTGCGCGAGGCCGGCCGGTCGGGCGACCGAAGCGAGGTCCGGCTCGGGATCGTCGCATCCTGCGTCAAGTACGTCTGGCTGTTGCCGGGGATGCTCGCGCGGGCGTCCGCGACCGAGCATCGCGCGTACCACGAGGTCGCCGACGCCGAGCAGCTCTACCGGCAGCGCGGGCTGGTGCTGGCCCACCTGGTCGGCTGGTGCGAGGAGGCGCTAGCCCTGCTCGAGGCCGGGCGGTAGCGGCGACGCGTGCAGCACGTGCAGCCGCTGGGTCGCCCGGGTGATCGCGACGTAGAGGTCGTTGCGGCCGCGCACCGACTCGGACGCGATCGCGGCCGGCTCCACCAGCACGACCCCGTCGAACTCGAGGCCCTTGGCCTGCGGCACGGTCAGCACCGCGACCCGGTCGGCGAGCACGCCGTCGACGGCCTTGCGCACCCGGTCGAGCAGCGAATGCGGGGTGATCACGCCGAGCGTCCCGGCGCCGACCAGGTCGAGCTCGTCCCGGACGATCCCGGCCACCGCGTCCGGCACGTCCGGCACCGCGGTGAACACCGGGTCCCACTCGGTCGTCCGGGCCGAGACCGGCGCCGGCTGGTGCAGCCCGGTCTGCCGCAGCACCGCGGTCGCCAGCTCCATCAGCTGGGCCGGCGTCCGGTAGTTCACGGTCAGCGTCTCGATCCGGAGCCGGTCGGCCACGTACGGGCGGAACGTCGACTCCCAGGACCGCACCCCGTTGAGCGCGCCGGTCTGGGCCAGGTCGCCGACGACCGTCATCGAGCGGGTCGGGCAGCGGCGCATCAGCACCCGCCACATCATCGGCGAGAGCTCCTGCGCCTCGTCCACGACGATGTGCCCGTAGGTCCACTCGCGGTCGCCGGTGGCGTGCTCGGCCACCGACCGGCGTACCGGCTCGCCGGCCCAGCGCGCGGCCAGCTGCTCGGCGCTGACCATCCCGGCGGCCGGCGAGTCCCGCAGCACCTCGCGGGCATACTCCAGCTCCGCGCTCCCACCGGCCGGCGCCGGCGCGGTCTGCTCCGAGCCGAGCAGCTCGGCCGCCTCGTCCAGCAGGGCCGCGTCCGCCGGCGTCCACGGCGCCGACCGCTCCCGGGCCAGCAGCGCACGCTCCCGTGTGGACAGTCGGCGGCCGGCCGACTCCAGCCGCCACGGCTGGGCGAAAAGGTCCCGCAGCAGCCGTTCCGGGCGCAGCGGCGGCCAGCAGCCGTTGAGCTCGCGCCGGACGTCCTTGGACTCGCGCAGCTCGGCGATGTGGCCGGCGCGCTCCTCCGGGTCCATCGCCGCGCCGCCGGCGAGCTGCGCGGCCAGCTGGCCGAGCAGGTATTTGACGAACGTGACCCGGCCGGCGTTGTGCGGTCGCCCGCCGCGGCGGGCCCGCTCCAGCGCGGTGCGCACGTCGCCCGGCCGCAGCACCACGGTCCGCCTGCCGACGGCAAGCTCGACCGGCTCCCGCAGCGGCCGCTGCCGGTCGTGCACGGCCCGCCGGAGCACCTCGGCCATCCGCTCGTCACCCTTGACCGCGGCGACCTCCGGGTCCTCGTCGGCGACCGCGTCCACCCCGGGGTAGAGCCGTCCCGGCGTGACCAGCACGGTCGCCTCGGCCTCGCCGAGCGCCGGCAGCACCGCGTCGATGTAACGCAGGAACCGCTCGTTCGGGCCGACCACGAGCACGCCGGCCGAGGCGATCCGGTCCCGGTGGGTGTAGAGCAGGTAGGCGGTGCGGTGCAGCGCGACCGCGGTCTTCCCGGTGCCCGGTCCGCCCTGGACGACGAGGATCCCGGACAGCGGCGAGCGGATCACCCGGTCCTGCTCGGCCTGGATCGTGCCGACGATGTCGCGCATCGTGCCGGTGCGGGCGGCATCCAGCGCCATCATCAACGCGCCCTCGCCGGCCACCACGGGCCCGTCCCGCTCCGGGTCGTACGCGTCGAGGTCGAGCACCTCGTCCTCGATGCCGGTGACCTGCCGGTGCTCGGTGGCCAGCTGCCGGCGCCGGACGACCCCGTCCGGTCGCACCGCGGTCGCCCGGTAGAACGGCTCGGCCGCCGGCGCCCGCCAGTCGACCAGCAGCTGCCGGTGCTCCTCGTCGGACAGCCCGATCCGGCCGACGTACCGGCGCTCGCCACCGAGCAGGTCCAGCCGGCCGAAGCAGAGTCGCTCCTCGACCGAGCGCAGCTGGGACAGCCGGGCGGCGTGCAGGGCCACGAAGGCGTCCCGCTCGCTGCGGGCCGCCGGAGTGCCGGCCGTCGGCTGCCGGCGGACCGAGTCGAGCGCGTGCTCGCTGCGCAGCCGGAGCTCGTCCAGCCGGGCGTAGAGCACGTCGAGGTGCTCCTGCTCGGCCTTGCGCTCGGTGTCGACCACGACGCCTCCCCGAAATAAGCCCGTCCATTCTGCCGGGCCGCCATGGGCCGGTGGCACGTTCCCCCATCAGGCCGTACGAGTCGGACAATTGCGCTAGCCGGAACGGGCCAGACCACGCCTGGGACGCCTTGACGCGCCGGCAGAACCGTGCGTTGAATCATGTCTTGAACTAAGCGGTGACATTGCGGTCGAGCGGCGGCGACAGCAGACCAACCCGGGAGAAGCCATGTCCATCCGCACCGTCGCCCGCGGCCCGAGCCGGCTGCTGGCCGCCGCAGTCTCCGCCGTCACGATCGCCGGCACGGTCGCGGTCGCCGGGCTGTCCGGCACCGCGGCCGCCGCCGATCCCCTGATCTCGCAGGGCAAGCCGGCCACCGCGTCCTCCACCGAGAACGCCGGCACCCCGGCCTCCGCCGCGGTCGACGGCAACACCGGCACCCGCTGGTCGTCGGCGTTCAGCGATCCACAGTGGATCCAGGTCGACCTCGGCGCCACCGCGAACGTCACCCAGGTCGTGCTCAACTGGGAGGCCGCGTTCGCCCGGTCGTTCCAGATCCAGACCGCGCCGGCCGCCACCGGGCCGTTCACCACGATCTTCTCGACCAGCACGGGAGCCGGCGGCATCCAGACGATCCCGGTCACCGGATCGGGCCGGTTCGTCCGGATGAACGGGACCGTGCGGGCGACCCAGTTCGGCTACTCGCTCTGGGAGTTCCAGGTCTTCGGCACGTTCGCCGCCACCACCTGCGGCACCACCAACGCGGCGCTGAACCACCCGGCCAGCGCCTCGTCGACGGAGAACGCCGGCACGCCGGCCAGCGCCGCCTTCGACGGCAGCACGACCACCCGCTGGTCGTCCGCGTTCAGCGACCCGCAATGGCTGCAGGTCGACCTCGGCGGCACGGCGACCGTCTGCCAGGTGCGGCTGACCTGGGAGGCGGCGTTCGCCACGGCGTTCCAGCTCCAGACCGCGCCGGCCGCCACCGGGCCGTTCAGCACGATCTTCTCGACCACCACCGGCACCGGCGGCACCCAGACGCTCAACGTCAGCGGCAGCGGCCGGTTCGTCCGGATGAACGGCACCGCCCGGGCGACCCAGTTCGGCTACTCCCTGTTCGAGATGGCGGTGTTCACCACCGGCGGCACGACCACACCGCCGGTCACCGGCGGCGGCGACCTCGGGCCGAACGTGCACGTGTTCGACCCGTCGATGGGCACCGCGGCCGTGCAGAGCGCGGTCGACTCGGTGTTCTCGGCCCAGGAGACCAACCAGTTCGGCACCCGGCGGGACGCGCTGCTGTTCAAGCCGGGGCAATACAACATCAACGTCAACGTCGGCTTCAACACCTCGGTGATCGGCCTCGGCCGCAACCCCGACGACGTCAACATCGGCGGGCTCACGGTGGACGCGCAGTGGTTCGGCGGCAACGCGACCCAGAACTTCTGGCGGTCGGCGGAGAACTTCATGGTCCCCGGCTCGGCCCGGTGGGCGGTCGCGCAGGCCGCGCCGATGCGCCGGGTCGACATCCGCGGCGACCTCAACCTCGCCCCGACCGGGTTCGGCTTCGCCTCCGGCGGCTACATCGCGGACAGCCGGGTGGTCGGCGCGGTGCAGCCGTTCTCCCAGCAGCAGTGGTTCACCCGCGACTCCACCATCGGCAGCAACCAGAACGCGGTCTGGAACAACGTGTTCGTCGGCGTGCAGGGCGCTCCCGCGCAGAGCTTCCCCAACCCGCCGTACACGACGGTCGCGACGACACCGGTGATCCGGGAGAAGCCCTACCTGTTCGTGGACTCGGCCGGCACGTTCAACGTGCTGGTGCCGAACCTGCGCACCAACAGCTCGGGCACCACCTGGCTGTCCGCGCCCACGCCGGGGACGGTGGTCCCGCTCAGCCAGTTCTACGTGGCCAAGCCGACCGACACCGCGGCCACCATCAACCAGGCGCTGGCCCAGGGCCTCAACCTGCTGTTCACGCCCGGCGTCTACACCATCGACCAGACCATCAACATCACCAGGGCCAACACCGTCGTGCTCGGCATCGGGTATGCCACGCTCGTTCCGGTCAACGGCGTCGTGCCCATGTCGGTGTCCGATGTGGACGGTGTAAAGATCTCCGGGCTGCTGTTCGACGCCGGCACCACCAACTCGCCGGTGCTGCTGCAGGTCGGGCCGACCGGCTCGACCGCCTCGCACGCCGCCAACCCGACCACGATCCAGGACGTGTTCTTCCGGATCGGCGGGCGGATCGCCGGCAAGGCCACGACCAGCCTGCTGGTCAACTCCAACAACGCGATCATCGACCACATCTGGGCCTGGCGGGCCGACCACGGCAGCGGGGTCGGCTGGACGGTGAACACCGCGGACCAGGGCCTGATCGTCAACGGCCAGAACGTCACGGCCTACGGCCTGTTCGTCGAGCACTACCAGAAGTACGAGGTGACCTGGAACGGCAACGGGGGTCGGACGTACTTCTTCCAGAACGAGATGCCCTACGACCCGCCGAACCAGGCGACCTGGCGCACCGGCGCGAACGGGTACGCCGCGTACAAGGTGGCCGACGGCGTCACCAGCCACGAGGGCTGGGGCCTCGGCAGCTACTGCTTCTTCAACGTCAACCCGGCCATCCACGCCGACCGCGGGTTCGAGGTGCCGGTCAACGCCGGGGTCCGGTTCCACGACCTGCTGACCGTCTCGCTCGGCGGCACCGGGACCATCGACCACGTCATCAACAACACCGGGGCGGCCGCGCAGGGCACGGCGACCGTCCCGGTCGACATCGTCAGCTTCCCGTAGGGCGAGGTCCCCGCCCGGGGTCAGGTCCCCCGGGCCGGGCCAGCAACCGCTCGTACGCCTCGGCGCTGTCCGGGGTCCAGTCGAGCTCGGCCCGCATCCGGTCCAGCTCGGCCACCGTCACCCAGCCGTGCCAGGCGATCTCGCTCAGCTGCGGGTGCACCGGCCCGTCGTGGCGCAGCTCGTACACGGCCGACCACCAGCTGCCGTAGCGGGGATCGCGGTAGAGGAAGCGGAACCGGAACCGCGGTGGGTCCGAGACGGACACTCCGAGCTCCTCGGCCGCCTCGCGGACCGCGGCGGCCTCGTAGCTCTCGCCGGCGCCGACCACGCCGCCGACGAACATGTCGTACCGGCCCGGGTAGGTGAGCTTGTCGTCGGTGCGCCGGTGCACGAACACCCGGCCGGCGCCGTCCCGGACGAGCACGAACACGCACCGGTGCACGAGCTGTCGCGCGTACACCTCGGCCCGCGCCAGCTGCCCGACCACCCGATCCTCCAGATCGACGACGTCGAGGATCTCCTCCGCGCTCACGCGGGGGCGTCGAGGCGGACCGCGGGTTTGCCGGGCGCGGCGCCGCGGGCGAGCAGGTCGGCGACCGGCAGCGTCGCCGCTCCCAGCGCGACCGCGTCGACACCGAGCTGCCCGAGCTGGATGCTCGTCTGCCCGTACGGGTGGCGCAGCGCCCGCTCTTCCGCCGCCGCCGTGATCTGCGGCAGCAGCCGCGCGCCCAGTGCCTGCCCGGCCCAGCCGGCCAGCACGATCCGTTCCGGGTTGAACAGGTTGACCAGGTTCGCCAGCCCGGCGCCGAGGTAGCCGGCGGTCTGGGCCAGCACCCGCTCGGCCACCACGCCGCCGTCGGAGAGCAGCTCGGCCAGCGAGGTCTGCTCGTCCGTGCCGGGCAACGCCCGCCCGCCCCGGGCCGCCTTCCACCGGTCGAGCACGGCCTCCGCGCCGACGTAGGCCTCCAGGCAGCCGCGGGAGCCGCACCGGCAGGGCCGGCCGTCGAAGACGATGCAGGTGTGCCCCCACTCGCCGGCGCTGCTGGTGACGCCGCGGGTGATGGCCCCGTTGCTGATCACCGCGGCACCGACGCCCGAGCCGACCAGGGTGATCACCGCGTGCTGCACACCGCGGCCGGCGCCGAACCACAGCTCGGCCTGACCGAGCGTCTTCGCCCCGTTCTCCAGGTAGATCGGCAGCGCCGTGCCGGCCCGCAGCATCCGCTCCAGCGGAACCGCCTCCCAGCCGATGGTCTGCGCGTGCACGGTCGCCTCGAGACCCTGCGCGACCGTGCCGAACACGCCGACGCCGATGCCGAGCACCTCATCGGTGGGCACCGCGGCCTCGCGGAGAACCTCGCCGAGCCCCTCGTGGATCTGCGCGACCACCGCGGCCGGGTCGGGCCGCGCCGACGGCAGCGGGTGGTACGAGGTGGCCAGCGGCCGCATCGCCAGGTCGAACACCTCGACCCGGGTGCCGGTCTCGCCCACGTCGACGCCGACCACGTGCGTGTAGCCGGGGTTGACCCGCAGCAGCGTGCGGGGCCGGCCGCCGTCGGAGTCGACCAGCCCGGCCTCCACGACCAGGCCCTCCTCGATGAGCTCGCCGACGACGTTGCTCACCGTGCCCTGGCTCAGCCCGCTGGACCGACCGAGGTCCTGCCGGCTCTGCGGCTCGCCCAGGTACAGGCTGGAGAGCAGGACGGACCGGTTGTGCCGCCGCAGGTCGCGGACAGTACGTCTCACTTGCACGTCGCTGCCTCCTTCGGCATGCGTCGGGACCGCCTTGACGCCACCATGCCTCGCCCCGTTAGATACTAGCCATAATTCAAGGATCGAATTAACTCGCGGCCGCGCCTGAACGAACGAAAGGCTGCCTCGATGCTACGGAGATTCGTCCCGAGCGTGGCCGTGATCGCGCCAGCCCGCCCCTGACGGCCGGTGACCGGACCGCCGGCGCGGACGCGGGCTGGGGAGGTGTCCGCCGCCCCTCCCCGGCCCGGCAGGGGCCCGCGCCGGGTCGGGCCGCGACCCGGCGTGGGCCCGCGCGCCAAGTGCCGAGCCGGAGTCGTGCTCATCTCGGCTCGTACGGCAGGCTGATCGTGTCGGTGTAGTCGCCCCAGCGCAGGTCGACGTGCCAGCACCCGGCCCGGGGGAGGTCCACTATGGACGGTCCCGGTGCGGGACCGATCTCGCGCTGGTACCGGACGTCGGTGCCCTCCAGACGGGCGTCGATGGAGAAGGCGCCGCCCTCGGTGCCGACCTTCGGCACCCAGAGGATCTTGTTGTTGTGGTCGGCCGCCGGCGGCGCGGTCAGCGGCGTCCCGAACAGGATCGCCAGCATCAGCCCGTGCTTGCTGTAGACCATCGGGATCCCGGGGTTCGGGCTGCTGAAGCCGGCCCTGGCCCAGACCGGCAGCGTGCCGGGCTGCGGTGTCGGGCAGCCCTCGGCCGGCGGCGGCGTCGTTCGGCTGCTCGCCGCCGGTGCCGCCGGCGCCCGCAGCCGGGTGGCCGCGACCGCGCCGCCGGCGACCAGCACCAGCACCGCGAGCGCCGAGGCCAGCACTGCGGCCTGCCGGCGCGCCCGGCGGCGTACCGATCCGGCCAGATCGGGGTCGTGCGGCGCGCGGGCGCCGAGATCCTCCAGCTCCGCGGTCAGCAGTCGCTCCACATCGGTCATCGCGGCCCTCCCGGCGAAGTCGTCTGGTCCAGGGACGCCCGCAGCCGGGCGAGGCCGCGGCTCGCGTGTGAGCGCACCGACACCTCGCCGCAGCGCAGCAAGGCCGCGATCGCCGCGTCGTCAAGGCCCTCGTAGTGCCGCAGCACCAGCACCGCGCGCTGCTTCGGGGAGAGCGTGCCGAGCGCGCGGCGCAGCCGGTCCCGTTCGGCGACGCCCTCGGCCACGTCGGGCTGCGGCCGGTCCGGCAGCACGCCGACCGGTTGCTCACTGCTGCTGCGCCGGCGCCGCCAGTCCAGGTAGGAGCGGGTCACGATGCGCCGGACGTACGCGTCCGGGTGCTCGGCCCTGGCCACCCACCGCCACCGCCGGTAGGCCTTGAGCAGCGCGGTCTGCACGAGGTCCTGGGCCAGGTGCGCGTCCCCGGTGAGCACGTAGGCGAACCGCTCCAGGGCAAGGCCGCGCGCCGCCACGTACTCGGAGAACTCCACACCCTCTCAACGAGCCGACCGCCGGAGAATGTTGAGGGCAGGGATGCGGCACCTCCGGACGTGGAACGGGCGACACCGGTAGGGACGGGGACCCGCCGGTGTCGCCCGCGTTCAGGGGCCGTACTCAGTGGCCGTGGGTGGCTCCCGACGAGTAGTCGGTGTACTGGTACGGGTTGTCGAGGATGGTGGTCTCCGGGACGTCCGGGTTCATCCCCTTGGCCCACGCGTCCTCGCCGAGCGCGCCGCGCAGGTAGTCCACAGTGGACTCCACCTCGCGCCGGGCGGCACCGAGGTCGATGCCGACCAGCTCGTGCTCGTGCTTCACGACCTTGCCGTTGACCATTACCGTGTGCACGTCCGCGCGCTGCGCCTGGAACGCCACGTGCCCGTACGGGTTGATGAGCGGGAACATCACCGGCGACCGGTCGTTCTTGATCAGCACGACGTCGGCCTTCATCCCCGGCTTCAGCTCGCCCACCACGCCGTCGAGGCCGAGCGCCTTCGCCCCGCCCCGGGTCGCCCACTCGACGACCTGGTCGGCGCGCAGGTGGCAGTTGGTCACCGTGTCACCCTTGGCGTGCGCCTCGTAGTGCTCGCGCGACCGGTCCGCGCCGAGCGTGCTGCGCATCGCCGAGAACAGGTCGCCGCTCCACCAGACGCTGGTGTCCATCGACAGCGACACCGGGATGTCGTACGAGCGCAGCGTCCAGGTCGGCGGGTAGCCCTGACCGGCACTCTGCTCGCTCTCGGTCGACACCGACACCGAACCGCCGCTGGCCGCGATCCGCTGGTACGAGTCCTCGGACAGCGTCGCCGCGTGCACGTAGATGTTCTGCGGCGTGGCGAAGCCGTTGTCGTAGATGAGCCGGATGCCGTCGTCGTTGGTCGCGCCCCAGACGCCGGCGTGCGTGGTCACCGGGACACCGAGGTCGCGGGCCACCTCGAACGCCGCCTTCTCCGGGAACGTGGGGTCGCCGGTGACGTCGAAGGCCATCTGGAAACCGAGCATCTCGTCGCCGGGCGTCATCCGCCGGCTGACGAACTCGCGGAACTCCGGTCGCGTCGACCACTCCCACGGACCGGCCTGGATGTTGCCGTAGGCGAGCACGAACCGGCCCGGCACCGAGGTCAGCGCGTCCACCGCGGCATCGGCGTGCTCGGTGGTCTGCAGCCCGTGCGACCAGTCGACCGTGGTGGTCACGCCGGCGTCGAGCGACTCGATCCCGGCCAGCACGTTGCCGGCGTGGATGTCCTGCGGCCGGAAGGTCTTGCCGTGCTCGAGGTAGTACCAGACGAAATACTGGGTGAGGGTCCAGTCGGCGCCGTAGCCGCGCATCGCCGTCTGCCACATGTGCCGGTGGGTGTCGATCATCCCCGGCATCACGATGCCGCCGGACGCGTCGATCTCCACGGTGCCGTCCGGCACCGGCAGGTGCGGCCCGACCGCCTCGATCCGCTCGCCGACGACGAGCACGTCGGCGCCGACGAGGACGCTGCGGCGCTCGTCCATCGGCAGCACGGTGCCGCCGCGGAACACCACGGGGCGCCCGGCGAGCTCTTCCACTGGTCCTCCTCGGCGTACGGGTGTCCGCAGCCCGGACACGACGTTGTGCGCGCAACGATGACCCGACCGTCCGGCACCGTCAAGGGCCGCGCCGTGTTTCGGGCCGATTGACCGGTCGCGAGGTGTCCGCACAGCGGACAGCCGGTGACACGGCACCGGTCGCCGGCCGCAGCCACACTCCCCACCTCGTCGAGGCGATCGCGGGTGCCTTCGACGTGATGCGCACATTTGCACCGCACCGACCCGTGCCGACGCTCAGCGAGGTGGTCGCCGGGTCCGGCCTGGCCGGGTCGACGCCCGGGCGCTGCCGGGCCGGTCGGTCGCCGGACCGCGGCGGGACGGGCCGGGACGGGCCGGCCGGGTCTTCGCCTCGATGAACGTCACCGTGCCCGCGGCCGAGACCTCGATCGCCGCGCCGACCGGCGACTCCTGCGCCGCTGCTGCTGCCGACCGCCGGCAGGGTGAGCGCCGACGTCGCCCGCCGCCGGTCGGTCCCGGTGGCCAGGACGGCCGGTTGACACCCGTATGGTGGCCCCCGACGATGGATTGTCGGACAACCGTCCGGATGGCGGACGAGGGGACGCGATGGACTCGATCGAGCAGAGCGCCGGCGCGGCCGAACTCGGACCCGACGGACCGGCCCCCGAGCCTCCGCGCGGCCCGCTGAGCGGCCTGCTGGTCGCCGACTTCTCCCGGATCCTCGCCGGGCCGTACGCCTCGATGCTACTGGCCGACCTCGGCGCCGAGGTGGTCAAGGTGGAGAGCCCGAGCGGCGACGACACCCGCACCTGGATGCCCCCGGTCCGGGACGGCGTCTCGACCTACTATCTCGGCATCAACCGCAACAAGCGGTCGATCGCGCTCGACCTCAACGACGACCGGGACGCGGCGCTGGCGCGGGAGCTGGCCGGCCGGGCCGACATCCTGCTGGAGAACTTCCGCACCGGCGGGCTGATCCGGTTCGGGCTCGACTACGACTCGGTGGCGGCGACGAACCCGGGCGTCATCTACGCCTCGATCACCGGTTTCGGCACCGGTGGCGGCGCCTCCCTGCCGGGCTACGACCTGATCGTGCAGGCGATCGCCGGGCTGATGAGCCTGACCGGCCCGGCCGGCGGCCAGCCCTACCGGGCCGGCATCTCCGTGTTCGACGTGATGTCCGGGATGCACGCGCTGATCGGGGTGCTGGCCGCGCTGCACGCCCGCGAGTCCACCGGCCGCGGCCAGCACGTCGAGGTCAACCTGATGTCCTCGGCGCTGTCCGGACTGGTCAACCACTCCGCGGCGGTGGTGGCAGCCGGCGTGACGCCGACCCGGATGGGCAACTCGCACCCGAGCCTGTTCCCGTACGACGCGCTCCCGACGGCCGACGGCGAGATGATCATCACGGCTGGCAACGACCGCCAGTTCCGCCGGCTGTGCGAGGCGCTCGGGATCCCGGAGCTGGCCGACGACCCGCGGTTCGCCAGCAACGCCGACCGCACCGCCAACCGGGAGGAGCTGCGGCCCCTGCTGGTCGACCGGCTGAAGACCAGGACCAAGGACGAGTGGTTCCGGGAGATCATCGCCCTCGGCGTGCCGTGCGGGCCGATCAACACGGTCAACGACGGGGTCGCTTTCGCCGAGGAGCTGGGGTTGGATCCGGTGGTGCGCCCCGGTGGGATTCCCTCGATCCGCAACCCGATCACGTTCTCCGAGACGCCGGCCCGCTACGTACTGCCGCCGCCCGGGCTGGACGAGCACGGCGCGGAGATCAGGGCGTGGCTGGAGGAGAAGGCGTGACCCGAAGCTACCCGTCCTCGCTCGGCACCTCGGACACCGACCACATCCGGCTGCTCGGGCACGACCTCGCCGACGAGCTGATGGGCAACGTCGGCTTCGGCGAGCTGGCGTTCTGGCTGCTCGCCGCGCGCCGGCCGACCAAGGGCGAGGTCAGGGTGTTCGAGTCGGTGCTGGTCGCGCTGGCCGACCACGGGTTCACCCCGACCGCGATCGCCGCCCGCGTCACCTACCTGTCCGCGCCGGACTCGCTGCAGGGGGCACTCGCGGCCGGGCTGCTCGGCGGCGGCTCCCGGTTCCTCGGCGTCACCGAGGACGCCGGGCTGTTCCTGCACGCGGCACTGTCCGCTGTGGACGGCCCACTGCCGACGGACGACGCCGGCTGGGACGCGCTCGCGCTGCCGCTGGTGCAGCGCACCAGGGCCGCCGGCAAGTACGTGCCTGGGCTCGGCCACCCGGTGCACAAGGTGCAGGACCCGCGCACCCCGCGGCTGCTGGCGATCTGCGAGGAGGAGGGGCTGCGCGGCCCGCACCTGCGGCTGTACGAGGCGATCGGCCGGGTGCACCCGCAGGTGCTCGGCCGGACCCTGCCGCTCAACGGCGCCGGCGTCTGCGGTGCGGCGCTGGCTGACCTGGACCTGCCGGTCGAGCTGCTGCGCGGGGTCGCGCTGCTGGCCCGGGCGGCCGGCTTGCTCGGCCAGCTGGCCGAGGAGCGGCGCCGGCCGCTGGCGATGGACATGTACCTGGAGATCGACCGGAACGCGGTCGAGGTCCCCGTCTCCGACGAAGGAGAGTGAGATGGCTGAGCTGGCCGCGGTGATCGCGTCGACCCACCATCCCTTCTACTACAAGGCCAGCACGGCCCCGGCGGAGGAGGCTCCGCCGTTCGCGGCCGAGTGGGTGCGCAAGGTCGAGGCGTTCCGCGAGACGCTGACCAAGGCCGACCCGGACGTGCTGCTGATGGTCGGCTCGGACCACTTCCACCAGTTCTGGCTGGACAACATGCCGCAGTTCCTGGTCGGCCACGCCGAGGAGTACGACGCGAACTGGTACAACGAGGAGCGCGAGTTCGGCCTGCCCAGGATGCACATGGCCGGCGACCGCGACCTGTCCGGCCACATCCTGCGCAACGGCCTCGACGCCGGCTTCGACCTGGCGTTCTCCAACGAGCTGCGCATCGACCACAGCGTGACCTGCCCGATCATCACGCTCCGGCCGCAGAACGACCTGCCGATCGTGCCGGTCTACACGAACATCTTCGCCCCGCCGCTGCCCCAGCCGAAACGGTTCGTGGACCTGGGCCGGACGCTGCGCCAGCTGGTCAAGGCGTGGCCGTCGGACAAGCGCGTGGCGATCATCGGCACCGGCCACCTGTCGCTGGAGCTCGGCGGCCCGCGCCAGTTCGGCCCGCACGGGCCCGACCCGCAGTTCGACGCGAAGGCGGTCGACTGGATCGCCAACGGCGACCTGGAGGGCTGCCTGTCCGAGGTGACGCTGGACAGCCTGCACGCGCCGGGCAACGCCACCCACGGCTTCATGGACTTCATGCTGATGATGGGCGTCGCCGGGGAGAACGCGAAGGCCGACTACGTCGACACGTACGACCTGTTCCACACCATGGAGGCCTACTTCACCTGGTACCCCAACGGAGTGCCGGCATGAGCGAGCGCGCGTGCTCGCAGCGCGGACGGAGCGGGAGATGAGCAAATACCTGCTGAACAAGTTCCTCTACTACATCGACCGCGACGCGGAGCTGGTCGAGCGGTACCGGGAGGACCCACGCGGCACCGTGGAGTGGTGGGAACGCGAGCGGGCCAACCACCTGCTCAACTGCGCGGTCGTCGAGGCAAGCACCTACCAGCGGTTCACCGACGCCGAGCGCGAGGCACTGTCCACACACGACTACCCGACGCTGTTCGAGATGGGCGCGCACCCGTTCCTCACGCTGACGTTGTTCATCGCGATGTTCGAGCGGGACTACGACGAGCCGCTCGGCTTCCAGCTGGACTACGCCCGGAAACTGTCCCACTTCACCCTGCCCTACGCGGACATCGCGACCTGAGATTGGTGGTCGTTCCATGACACTGTTCCCGACCTCGCTCGTCGGCAGCTACCCGCAGCCGGAGTGGCTGATCGACCGGGCCAGGCTGGCCGGCCGGTTCCCGCCGCGGGTGCGGGCCAAGGAGCTGTGGCGGCCGGCACCGGAGTTCCTCGCCCAGGCGCAGGACGACGCCACCCGGGTGGCGATCCGGGCCCAGGAGGAGGCCGGCCTCGACATCGTCACCGACGGCGAGATCCGGCGGGAGAGCTACTCCAACCACTTCGCCACGGCACTGTCCGGTGTGGACATCGACAACCCGGGCGAGGCGCTGGACCGCAGCGGGCATCCGAACCCGGTGCCGCGGGTGGTCGGCGACGTCGTCCGGTCCCACCCGATCGAGCGGTCCGACCTGGAGTTCCTCCGGGCGCACACCGACCGCACCGTGAAGATCACCGTGCCTGGCCCGTTCACGATGTCGCAGCAGGCCCAGGACGACCACTACCACGACCCGCGGGCGGTCGCGCTGGCCTACGCCGAGGCGGTCAACCAGGAGGTCAAGGACCTGTTCGCGGCCGGCGCGGACATCGTCCAGCTGGACGAGCCGTACATGCAGGCGCGGCCGGAGCCGGCCCGCGCGTACGGGCTGGAGGCGCTGAACCGGGCGCTCGACGGGGTCGAGGGCACCACCGCGGTGCACATCTGCTTCGGGTACGCGGCGATCATCCACGACCGCCCGTCCGGCTACTCGTTCCTGCCCGAGCTGGCGGACTGCCCGGCCGACCAGGTCTCCATCGAGACCGCACAGTCCAACCTGGACACGTCGGTGCTCAAGCACCTCTCGGACAAGACGATCATCCTCGGCGTGATCGACCTGTCCGAGCCGGCGGTGGAGACCGCGCAGACGGTGGTCGAGCGGGTCCGCCGGGCGCTGCCGTACGTGGACGCCGAGCGGGTCGTGATCGCCCCCGACTGCGGGATGAAATACCTGCCCCGGGAGTCGGCCGACGGCAAGATGCGGGCGATGGCGGCCGCGGCGCAGATCCTCAGGGCAGGCTAGGCGGAGAGGCCTGGTGCCCCTTCTGCGGCGGAGCACGAGGTAGCCGGCCAGCGCCCAGAGCAGCGCGGCGCCGGCCCGGGCACCAGGGCCCCGGGCCGGCAACCGGCACGGCGCCAGTGCGTCGTCAGTCACAGTGCCCACCGTGCGGCGGCGGGTAGCGTCCCCCGTCGTGGCCGGCGACCGCTCGATGGGCGAGCCGGACCCGCGGCGCTGGCGGGCTCTCGGCGCCTGCGTCTGCGCGCTCTACATCACCCTGCTCGACGTCAGCATCGTCAACGTCGCGCTGGTGCCGATCGGCCGTGACACCGGGGCCGGCCCGGCCCAGCTGCAGTGGGTGGTCTCCGGGTACGCGCTGGCGTTCGGGATGGTGCCGATCATCGGCGGCCGGCTCGGCGACGACCGCGGGCGGCGGCTCATGCTGCAGATCGGGATCGCGTCGTTCGTGGTGTTCAGCGCGATGGTCGGGCTGGCGCCGAACCCGACCGTGCTCGTCGCCGGCCGGGTGCTGCAGGGGTTGGCCGGCGGGCTGCTCAACCCGCAGGTGGCCGGGCTGGTGCAGCAGCTGTTCCCGCGCTGGGAGCGGGGCCGGGCGTTCGGGCTGATCGGCACCGCGGTCGGCGTGGCCACCGCGACCGGCCCGGTGCTCGGCGGCCTGATCATCGCTCTCGGCGGGCCGACGCTCGGCTGGCGGCTGTGCTTCCTGCTCAACGTGCCGGTCGGGATCATCACGCTGGTGCTCGTGCGGGCCTGGCTGCCACCGCCGGAGCCGCGGCTCGGGCCGGCCCGGCCGCTGGACCTGCCCGGGGTGGCGCTGCTCGCCGCGGGCGTGTTCACGTTGCTGCTGCCGGCGGTGCAGTTCGACGCGAACCACGACCCGCGGCTGGCCCTCCTGCTGCTGCCGGCGCTGGGACTGCTGGTCGCGTTCTGGGCCTGGGAGCGCGGGCCGGCAGCGCGCCGCGGCTACCCGCTGATCGACCTCGGCCTGTTCAAGATCCGCTCGTACGCGGACGGGATCTGGCTGGCCGTGCTGTTCTTCTGCGCGTACACCGGCACGCCGCTGGTGCTGGCCCTGTTCCTGCAGGGCGGCCTCGGCTACACGCCGCTGCAGTCCGGGCTGACCGCGTCCGCGTTCGCGATCGGGGTCACCGTGGCGGCGCCGATCGCCGGCCGGATGCTGCCGCGGTTCGGCGCGCGGGTGCTGCTCGCCGGGCTGGTGCTGTTCACGGTCGGCGTGGCCGCGGCCGGCCTGGCCGGGGCGCTGGCCGCGGGCCGGGTCTGGGCCGGCGGGGTGGCGTTGCTGCTCGTCGTGCCGCTGCTGGTGGCCGGCGCCGGCGGCGGCAGCGTCATCACCCCGAACCAGGCCCTGTCGCTGTCCGAGGTCGACGTCGCCGGCGGCTCGACCGCGGGCGGCACCCTGCAGACCGCGCAGCGGATCGGCAACGCCATCGGTGCCGCGGTGATCAGCGCGGTCTTCTACGCCGCGTCCCGCTCCCCCGGCCCGAACCGCGAGGCCACGTACGGGCACGCGTACGGGCTGGCACTGGGCGTGTCCGTCGTCTTCGCCCTGGCTGCGATCGGGCTGGCGGTCCGCACCGTGCGGCACGGGCAGACGCTGTGAGCCCGCCCGGTAGCGTCGGGCGACCATGGCCAGGACCGGAAGGAGGCCGCCGGTGGTGACGTTCGGCGAGCGGCGCGACGTGACCGCGCGCGCGGAAGGCAGCACGCGGCGGCTGGAGGCGCTGGCCGACGGGTTCTTCGCGATCGTCATGACGCTGCTCGTGCTCGACCTGTCCACCGGCGAGCCGGGCGAGTCGGTGCCCGCGGTGCTCCGCGGCGAGGCCACCCACCTGCTGCTCTACTTCGACAGCCTGCTCGCGCTCGGCGTGCTCTGGTTCGGGCACCGCAACGCGTTCACGTTCGTGCACCGCACCGACCATCCGCACACCTGGCTCAACCTGGCCATGCTCGGCTTCGTCGGGCTCGTCCCGTGGACCACGTCGTTGGCCGCGCAGCACCTGCACGACCCGCTGGCGGTGAGCGTCTACAGCGCGAACCTCGTCATCGTCACGCTGCTGGAAGCGGTCACCTGGTTGTACGCCACCGGTCGCGGCAACCTGGCGACCGGGCTCAGCGAGGGCGCGCGGCAGGTCAGCCGGCGGCTGGTGTTCCTGCCGGTGGTCGGGTTCACGATCGCCGCCGGGCTGGCCTGGGTGAACACCTGGGCGGCGCTCGCGCTGGACGCGGCGCTCCCGCTGCTGCCGGTCTTCGGCGTCACCTACCGCCTGCAGTACCGGTTCAGCCGCCCGCACTGACGGGCGGCGCCCCGCGTCGACGGCGCGACCAGCTCAGCGGCGGGCGGGGCGGTGGGCGAGGCGGTCGACGAGGCGGTTCAGGACCGGCAGCAGGACCGGCAGCAGGACCGGCCGGCCCAGCACGGCGCCGAACGCGCCGCGGGAGCCGATGCTGAGGATCGACCCGATCGAGCCGACGCTGGCGATCGAGCCGATGCTCGCCACCGACCCGATCGACCCGATGCAGCCGGCCGAGCCGATCGACCCGATCGCGCCGGAGCTCCCGATCGAGGCGATCGACCCGGCCGACCCGATCGAGCTGATCGAGCCGGCTGACCCGATCGATCCGATCGAGCCGGCGCTGCCGATCGACCCGACGCTGCCGGCCGACGGCGTCGCGCCCCGGCCGATCGGCGTGACCGACCCCGAACCCTTGCCGCTCTCCGCCCCGCTCATTCCCGAATCATCCCAGCCGACCGTCACGCCGTCGCCCCGGAACGGGTGAGGGCCCGGGTGAACACGTGTTCACCCGGGCCCTCGGCAGGATCGGCACGCGGCGCTCGCGTGCCGGCTCCGGTTCACTCCGCCGGCGGGGTCTCGGTGGCCGGCTCGGCCGGCCCCTCAGCGGACCCTCCGTCGGCCAGCAGCTGGTAGGCCCGGCGGCGCGCCTCGGCGAGCACGCCGAGGATCTCGGCCCGCTGCTCGTCGGTGCCCACCTGGGCGACCTGCCAGACGGCCATCCCGAGCTGGCCCATCTCGGCCCGGAACCGGTGCGCGACCTCGAAGGTCTCGTCCCGCTCCTGGCTGAACGGGGACCGGCCCTCGTGTCGCGCGGCTTCCTCGCGGCCGGCGTCGGTCAGCGTGAACAGCCGCCGCCCGCCGCTCTCGTCGCCGCTGACCAGGCCCTCGTCGGCGAGCAGCTGCAGGGTCGGGTAGATCGAGCCGGGGCTCGGCCGCCAGACACCGCCGCTGCGCTCCTCGATCTGCTGGATCAGCTCGTAGCCGTGCATGGGCCGCTCGAGCAGCAGCGCCAGCACAGCCGCCCGGACGTCGCCGCGGCGCGCGCCGCGCCGCCGGTGCCCGCGCTCCGGCCGGAAGCCGGGGCCGAAGCCGGGCTCGAATCCCGGCCGGAGGCCAGGGCCGAAGCCGGGACCGAATCCACCGCGAGGTCCGCGGTGGCCGCCCGGACCGAAGCCGGGCTCGTCGAACTCCGGGCCGCCGAACGGCGGGTGCCGGTGCGGATGCCGGTCGGGGCGTGGGCCCCGCCGGCCGTGTCGTGTGGTGCGCATGTCGCACTCCTCTCGTTGTAGGATGAGCTAACGATATATCGCGATCGTCTTCGACGCAACGCAAGGTATCGTGTGATGTACATCACAGGAGAGAAGGCACCGGCTACAGGACGACGGGGCGGACTTTCCAGTCGTTCGCGTTCCCGGTCAGCGAGGTCGCGATCGCCGCGACACCGTCGGAACGCAGGGCCAGCGCCACGACCAGCAGGTGCGGCCCCCGCTGCGGCTCGCGCAACACGTAGCCGACCGACCCGGCGTCGGACGACTCGGCCGCGTCGGCAACCCCGTCCTGGGACAGCACGGTCAGCACGCCGCGGTCGATCACCACCAGCCGGCCGTCCTTCAGGCCGACCGCGCCGGTCACCGAGTCGAGCGGGTGCTCGGACCGGACCTGGTGCGGGGCGGCGCTGAGCTGCGGCACCGGAGCCGGCACCACCCACAGGCCGGTCACGGCGATCGCGCCGCGCCGGGCCGGCTTGCCGAGCAACAGCCACGCCGTGTTCAGCTCGGGCACCGGCAGCACCTGGACCACCAGTGCGGGGTCGGTGGACACCGCCGGCAGCGGCACCGTCGCCCAGCTGGCGCCGTCGTCCAGGCTGGCCGCGATCGCGTACCGGTGCGTGGCCGGGTCGACGCCGGCGACCCAGAGCTGGCCGCCGACGACACCGAGCGCGCGCGGCGTGACCGGCGGCTGGACCTGCAGCGGGCCGAGCTCACCGGTCCTCGGTTCCAGGTAGTCCAGCCGCGGTGTCCGGCACCGCGGCGCCGAGCAGATGCGGAGCATCGCCTCGCGGCCGGCCGGCACCCTGGCCCAGGGCCCGTGCGGGACGACCCGCCGGGTGACGAACGGGCTGTCCGTACCGCCGACGGTGATCGTGGCTGCGTCGCCGTTCTCGATCGAGAGCGACTCCTCGACACCGGTGACCGTGAGCCGCCAGCCGGCCACCGCGGACTGGTCGGACGGCATCCCGGGCAGCGTCAGCGTCGACCACGTGGCCCCGTCGTTGTCGCTGGCGAGCAGGATCGGCCGGCTGCCGGCGCCGCTGTCCGCGGCCAGCGCGTACAGCGTGTTCTGCCCGGACACGAGCGTGATCACCGAGCCGGCCAGCGGTGGCTTGCGCTGTGCTCCGGCCACCGGCGCGCCGGGACCCTGTTCCGGCTTGAGGCCGGCGATGCCGGCCCGCAGCACGGCCACCACACCGACGACGGCGACGACCGCGACCAGGGCGACCAGGGTCCGGCGGTGCCGGCGCAGCCGGTCCGGCAGCCGCCCGGTCCGTACCGCCGGGTGGCGGCGCGGAGCCCGATCCGGCTCGCTGCCGATGACGTCGTGGTCCACGGCCCTCCCTGCCCGTTCTGCTCAGATTCTGGCTGGGGCGGCGTCGAGGGGAACACGTGCGGGACCGATCCGACGCCTGATCGCAACCTGCCAATAGCTCTGAAACAGAGGTACTGTCGAGCGCGATGGACTCCGACACCAGCCTCGCCGAAGAGCTGTACGCGGCCGTCGGGCTGCTGCGCCGGCACGCGCGCCGCATCGGCGGCCGGCCGTTCAGCGACCACTCGACCGCGCCGACCACGGCACAGCTCGAGCTGATCCGCCTGGTCCGGCGCAACCCGGACCTGTCCGTGGCCGATGCCGCCGCGGAGCTCGGCCTCGCCGCCAACACCGTGTCCACCCTGGTCCGCCAGCTCACCGACACCGGCGTGCTGGAGCGGGTCCGGGACAGCGCCGACGGCCGGGTGGTCCGGCTCCGGCTCACCCCCGACACCCGGCGCCGGGTCGAGGCCTGGCTCGACCGGCGGACCGCGGTGACCGCCCGGGCGCTGGCCGAGCTCGGCCCGGACGACCGGGAGGCACTGCGCCGGGCGCTGCCGGTGCTGGTGGAGATCGCCGGCGCGCTGGACCGGCAGGAAGTGCCCGCGTGAGCGGGCCGCAGGACGCGGGAGTCGATGCGATCACGCTGCGCGGGGTGAGCCACCGCTTCGGCGACCACCTCGTCGTCGACGACGTCGACCTCACCGTCGCCCCGGGCGAGTGCTTCGGCCTGCTCGGTCCCAACGGCGCCGGCAAGACCACGACGATCCGGCTGATCACCACGCTGCTGCCGGTGCAGCAGGGCGAGGTGCTGGTGTTCGGCACCGACGTCCGGCGCAAGCCGATGGTCGTGCGGCGGCTGCTCGGATACGTCCCGCAGCAGCTGTCGATCGAGGGTGCGCTCACCGGCCGGGAGAACGTGAGCTGGTTCGCGCGGCTGTTCGACGTCCCCCGGCGGGAGCGCAAGGACCGGGTCGCCGAGGTGCTGGCGATGGTCAACCTGGACGAGGCCGCCGACCGGCTCGCCGCCACGTACTCCGGCGGCATGGTGCGCCGGCTCGAGCTGGCCCAGGCGCTGGTCAACCGGCCGGCGCTGCTGGTGCTGGACGAGCCGACCGTCGGGCTCGATCCGGTCGCCCGGGACAGCGTCTGGGCGCGGGTGGCCGAGATGCAGCAGCGGTACGGGATGACCGTGCTGCTGACCACGCACTACATGGAGGAGGCCGAGGCGCTCTGCGACCGGGTCGCGCTCATGCACCAGGGCGCGATCCAGGCCCTCGGCGCGCCGGCCGACCTGCAGGCGGCGCTCGGCCCCGGGTCGAGCCTCGAGGACGTCTTCCGGCACTACACCGGCAGCAGCCTGACCGAGAACGAGAGGGGAGGCCTGCGCGATGTCCGCAGCACCCGCCGCACCGCCCGCCGTCTGGGCTGACGTCGACTCCCGCCGGGCGGGCGCGGGCCGGCTGCTGTCCCGGATCGGCACGTTCTGCCTGGTCGAACTGCAGCGGCTCAGGCACGACCGCAGCGAGCTGGTGACCAGGGCGATCCAGCCGCTGCTCTGGCTGCTGATCTTCGGCACCACGTTCAGCCGGGTGCACGCGATCCCGACCGGCGGCGTGCCGTACCTGGACTACCTCGCGCCGGGGATCATGGCCCAGTCGGCGCTGTTCATCGCGATCTTCTACGGCATCCAGATCATCTGGGAGCGGGACGCCGGCGTGCTGACCAAGCTGCTGGCCACGCCGACACCGCGAGTCGCGCTGGTCGCCGGAAAGGCGTTCGCGTCGGGGGTACGGGCGATCACGCAGGCGGTCGTCGTGCTCGTCGCCGCCGCGCTGCTCGGCGTCGGGCTCACGACCGACCCGCTCAAGCTGCTCGGGACGTTCGTCGCGGTCGTGCTCGGCACGGCGTTCTTCTGCTGCCTGTCGGTCACGCTGGCCGGCTGGGTGCTCAAGCGCGAGCGCCTGATGGGCATCGGCCAGGCGATCACGATGCCGCTGTTCTTCGCCTCCAACGCGCTCTACCCGGTGGCGATCATGCCCGGCTGGCTCAAGGCGATCAGCCTGGTCAACCCGCTCAGCTACGAGGTCGCGGCGCTGCGCGGGCTGCTCATCGGCGTGCCGACGAACTACTGGCTCGACTTCGGCGTGCTCACCGCCGCCGCCGTGGCCGGGATCTGCATGGCCGGCGCCGCCATCGGTCGCCTGTCCCGGTGACGGACGCGGCCCCTGCCGCTGCGGCAGGATGAGCGGATGGGGAGCGAGCCGCGCGTCCGGGTTCCGGGCAGCGTGCGGACGCCGATCCCGGGCGCCGAGGTCGTCGCCCCGGTCGATCCGGACGAGTGGGTCGAGGTCACGGTCGTGCTGCGGCGGCGCGCCCCGCTGCCGTCCGGGCAGCGGCTGGGCCGGGACGAGCTGGCCGACCGGTACGGCGCCGACCCGGCCGACGTCGAGCTGGTCCGGGCCGCGGTCGAGGCCGCCGGCGCCGAGGTCGTGCGGGTCGAGCCGGCGTCCCGGCGGATGCGGGTGGCCGGGCCGGTCGGCACGCTGGCGGAGCTGTTCGCGGCAGAGCTGCAGCAGGCCCGTATCCCGGACGGGCGGCTGGTCCGGCAGCGCACCGGCGCGCTGTCCGTCCCGGCCGGGCTCGCCGACGCCGTGCTCGCCGTGCTCGGCCTTGACGACCGCCCGCAGGGCCGTACCAGGGTGGTCAGGGCGGCCGTGGTGAACAGCAGCTTCACCCCGCCCGAGCTCGCCGACGTGTACGCGATGCCGGCCGGCACCGACGGCGCCGGCACGACGCTGGCGATCATCGAGCTGGGCGGCGGGTACGTCGAGGCGGACCTGCGGGCATACTTCGCGGGCATCGGGGTGCCCGAGCCGCGGGTGCGCGCGGTCGGCGTCGACGGCGCCACCAACGCGCCCGAGGGCGACCCGTCCGGGCCGGATGCCGAGGTCATGCTCGACATCGAGGTCGCCGGCGGGCTGGCGCCGGCTGCCGACATCGCGGTCTACTTCGCGCCCAACACCGACGCCGGATTCCTCGACGCGGTCAGCGAGGCCGCGCACGCCGACCCGACACCGGCCGCGATCAGCATCAGCTGGGGGCAGAGCGAGGACCAGTGGACCGCGCAGGCCCGGACCGCGATGGACCAGGCGTTCGCCGACGCCGGCGCGCTCGGGGTCACGGTGACCGCGGCAGCCGGTGACGACGGCAGCGCCGACAACGAGACCGACCGGCGCCCGCACGTCGACTTCCCGGCCGCGAGTCCGGGCGTGCTCGGCTGCGGCGGCACCACGCTGTCGGTCGACCCGACCAGCGAGACGGTCTGGGGCGGCACCGCGGGCGGCGGCGCCACCGGCGGCGGGGTGAGCGGCACGTTCCCGCTGCCGGCGTACCAGTCCTCGGCCGGGGTGCCGGGACAGGCGGACACCGGCCGGCCGGGCCGCGGAGTGCCGGACGTGGCCGCGGATGCCGACCCGGCCACCGGCTACCGGATCCGGGTGGACGGGCAGGAGATCGTGCTCGGCGGGACCAGCGCGGTCGCGCCGTTGTGGGCGGCGCTGGTCTGCCGGCTCGTACAGGCCCTCGGCGAGCCGCTCGGCGCGCCGCACCAGGCGCTGTACGGCGGGGCCAGCCCCGGGGTCACGCCGCCCGGCTTCCGGGACGTGACGGTCGGCTCGAACGGCGCGTACGAGGCCGGGCCGGGCTGGGACCCCTGCACCGGCCTCGGCACCCCGGACGGCACCGCCCTGCTGGCCGCACTCAGCCCCGGATCCGGTGAGCGTCGCCGGGCCCTCCGCCCCTGATCCCGGTGAGCGTCGCCGGGTCCTCGGCGCCTAGGGCTTGTCTCCCCATTGGCGGTGGATGCCGGCGGCGTCCAGACGGCGTCCGGCAAGGCGGAGGGGCCGGCCGATACCGGGGTTGTCTCGGCCGACCCCGACAACGCCGCCGGTCGTCGTCTGGGCGGCGTCCGGCAAGGCGGAGGGGCCGGCCGATACCGGGGTTGTCTCGGCCGACCCCGACAACGCCGCCGGTCGTCCTCTGGGCGCTGCCGGCGCCGCCAGGCAGTGGGGAGACACACCCTAGATCCGGGTGAGCGTCGCCGGGTCCTCGGCGCCGCCGTAGTACTGCGCGAGCACGTCGGTGAAGACCGGCTCGTCCTCGGCGGCGTGCGCGAACAGCGTCATCGACGAGCGCAGCTTCAGCGCGTCCACCGAGCCGAGCACCGCGACCGGGTCGTGGCCGGGCAGCCCGGTCAACGCCCGAGCGGCCTCGACCAGCCGCGGTCCGAGCACCGGGTGGGCCAGGTAGGCCCTGGCCTCGTCCAGCCCGGACAGCGCGAAGTGCTGCGCCGCCGGGCTGGAGCCGAGCCCGGCGACCTGCGGGAAGACGAACCACATCCAGTGGCTGCGCTTGCGCCCCGCCCGCAGCTCGGCCACGGCGGTCCGGTAGGTGCCGCCGTCGTCCTGCGCCCGGACGAACCGTTCCAGGTCGAAGTCCACGGCCATCGGCATGCCCGCGGGGCGGACCGTCCACACGGGACGGCCCGCCCCGGTCGGTCACGGGTAGCTGACGACGTTCTCCGGACCCTGCCGGGTCGGCGTCACCGCCGCGCCGACCCCGTTGATCACGTGGTCGATCGTGCCGGCGCCGTTGAGCGAGACCGTGAGCAGGTCGTGCATCCGCACGCCCGGCCGGACCGGCACCTCGAAGGCGTTGGTCGAGTGCAGCGACGGGTTCACGTTCGTGAAGATGTAGCTGCCCAGGCCCCAGCCCTCGTGCGTGCGCACCGAGTCCAGCACCTTGTACGCGGCGAACCCGTCGACCCCGTCGTGCGACCAGTCGGCCTGCGTCGGGGCGTCGTACGGCATCTCGTTCTGGAAGAAGATCGTCCTGCCGCCGTCACCGGCCCAGATCACGTTGAACTTCTGGTAGTGCTCGACGAACAGGCCGGTCGCGGTGACGTCGTCGCCGTTGACGACCACGCCGGTGTCCGCGGTGTTCACGGTCCAGCCGACGCCGCTGCCGTGGTCGGCCCGCCAGGCCCAGATGTCGTCGAGGATCGTGTGGTCGGTGTTGACCTCGAGGCTGACCGTCGCCTTGCCCACGTGCGGTCCGCCGATCCGGAAGAACACGTCCTGGACCATGATCGGGTCGGCCGCCGACCCGCGGTCGCCGTGCTGCCGGGTGCCGACCCGCAGCAGCACCGGCGAGTTCTGCGCGCCGGCGTCGATCATGAACCCGGCCAGCGTCACGCCGGGGACGTCGGCGACGGCCACCGGGGTCGAGCCGCGCTGCGCGGTCAGCGTCGGGATGCCGAGCCCGAGCACCACGGTGTCCGGCCGGTTGACGGCGATGGTGCGACTCACGTCGTACACGCCGGGCGTGAGGATGAGGTTCCGGCCCGACTGCAGCTGCCCGAAGATCTTCCCCTCACTGTCGCTCGGCTTGGCCAGGTAGAACCTGGACAGCGGCACCGAGGTGCCCGGCGTCGGGCTGTTCGCCGACCATGTCGTGCCGCGGCTGTCGTGCTGCGTGGACGGGACGAAGACGTTCCAGGTGCCGGCCGCGTCGACGTACAGGTACGGCCGCTCCCGGGAGACCGGGTTGGTGTCCAGCGTCGTGTACGGCGGGGACGGGAAGCTCTGCGGCGGGGCACCGACGGTGCCGGCGAAGACCTGGTTCCACACGCCGTTCGACCAGGGGCCGCCGAGGCGGGAGTTGCGGACGATGAACTGCTGCTGGCTGCCGTTGATGGTGTCGCCGGAGACGGCCGAGTCGGAGATGAACCCGCCGGAGGCGAACTGCGGACCGGCCGAGCAGAAGTCCATCAGCGACAGGCCGCCGTTGATCTGCACCCGGCGCATCGGCGCCGCCTGCGAGACCGCCCAGAACTCCCGGCCGGTCTGGCAGCCGGTCTGCCCCATCACGTTGATGGTCAGGTTCGACATCGAGCGCCAGAAGTTCACCAGCGCGGTGCAGTCGGTCGGGGCGCCCGGCGGCGTCGGGAAGCACTGGTTCAGCACGTCGATGGAGCCGTTGATCTGCACGTCGGTCGGGTTGCGGCCGAGGCCGGCGACCTCGGTGTAGTAGCCGACGTTGAACCGCAGCGGCTGCGCCGCCGACCCGTACGTGCCCGGCTTGAACAGCAGCGCGAACCGGCCGGTGCCGAACTGGTCGGAGATCTGCCGGGCGGCGACCGCGTCGACCGCGGCCTGGATCTGCGCCTGCGGCATGCTCGGGTCGAAGATCAGCACGTTGGGGCCGAAGTCCGGGTCGCCGGCCGACGCGGCGGAGGCGGGGGCCTGCGGGGCGGCCGCCTGCGTGGCGGGCGCCGCGGCGGCCTGCCCGGTGAACGCACCGGCGGTGAGGAAGGAGGCGACGACCGCGGCCGCGAGCCCGATCCCGAGCCGCCGGCGTGCAGCGGAGAAGTGCATGAGGACCTGCCTGATGAGGACGGGAGCCGGCCGGGGCGATGTCCACCGCCCCGCGCGCCGGTGTCGCCGCCTCGACACCGGGCCGGCGGACGGGTCCCTGTCGACCCGGCCGGTTCATCTCTACCGGGCCGGCCCCGATGTGACAAGAGTTCCCGGGGACGGCGAGGGCGGCGCGGGTACCGGACCCCGCGCCGCCCTCGTGTCTGCTTACCGGATGGTGCCGACGGCTATGGCAGCTTGCCGCCGAGCACCGGGACGAGCGTGTTCGCCTTGGGCGTGCCGAGGCCCGTCGCCGGGTCCCAACCGCGCGTGGCCGGGAAGCCGGCGATGCTGACCGGGTTGCCCGCGGCGTCGGTGCCGGTGAACGAGTTGTCGCCGGTGGTGATGTCGTGGAACAGCGCGGCGTAGACCGGCTTGACCCGCGACAGCAGGTAGACCTGCGGGTTGAGGTAGCCGACGCGGGCGTGCCGCAGCTGGGCCGCGAGCGCGACCAGCCCGGCCCACTGCGGGGAACCGGCGCTCGTGCCGCCGAACCGGAAGAACAGGTCTTGACCGAGACCGGAGCTGCTCCACGCGGCCAGCACGCCGGAGTTGATGCCGGCGTTGTAGGCCACGTCCGGCACCCCGCGGGAGGGCAGGTGCAGGTTCTTCTGGAAGACCGGCGTGCCGTAGACGACGCTGAAGCCGCCGCCGGTGCCCGCCTCGAACTGCGGCTCGTTCCACGTGGTCTCGCTGTGGTAGACGCCGGTGAGGTGATCGGCGTCGAGCAGCGTGCCGCCCACGCCGGTGACCAGCGGGTCGGACGCCGGCGAGCTCGCCGCCTTGATGAAGGTCGAGCCGTCACAGCTCGGCTGCGCCGCACCCTGGTCGCCGGAGGACGCGAGCAGCGTGATGCCCTTCAGGGTCGCCTTCGTGAACATGCGGTGCTGGGCCCGCTCGATGGCCGGATCCACGCACTGCTCGGCCTCGCCGAACGACTGCGAGATCACGTCACCGAGGTTGTGGTCGACCGCGAACTGGGTCGCGGACAGGATGTCGGCGTCGTCGTTCGACTTCGCCAGGACGAGGGTGAGCTTCGCGCCCGGGGCGACCGCGTGCGCCCACTCGACGTCGAGCGTGATCTCGCCGGCCCAGCCGACCTGGTTGCCGTCGTTCGGGTCGAACGGCGTCAGGCCGTCCGGCGCGACGATGTTCAGCGTCGCGCCGGGAAGCTCGAAGGTCTGGTCGAACAGCGCGAGGTCGTGCCGGATGGTCGGGCTCTGGAAGGCGTCGACGATGACGATCGTGCGGCCGGCGCCGGTGGCCTTGACCTTGTCGATGCCGTACGCGGTCCGGATCTGGGCCGGGCCGTAACAGGTCGGCGGGGTGCTGACCTGGCAGCCGAAGATCGGCGGGTCGGCAGGGTCGGCCTTGCCGACGACCTTGTAGTGCGGCGCGACCCCGATGGCCGGGGTTTTCGATCCACCGGAAGCGGCAGCCGGGTATGCGGCCGAAACGAGCAGGCCGGCGACGAGCGCCACCAGCCAGGACAGGGTGGCAGCACGTCCCTGCCACCAAGTGCGGTTGGCCATTCAAGCCCCCTTCGGGCCGCCGGGGTCCGCCGACGCCCCAGGACAGTCGTCGCGATCGGATCCGCGACGGTAGCGACCGGACGGTATCCGGACAGCGAGGGCCGGGAGAGCCCAGAAATCCCCTCGGAATTGCAAAGGTTAGGCCGGGTTCGGATTGGTACGGTGCCGGGGTGCCGGCCTGGGTTTCTCTGAATCGAGACGGACTCGCGCTGGTCGGCGGCCCGGAGGCGTACACGTTCCCCACCGGGCCGGCCGGCACGACCGTGCGGCTGTCCTTTATGGACGCCGTGCGGGCACAGATCTACCCGGCTGTGGTCGCCGAGCGGGTGTTGGCGGCCTGGAGCCGGGGCGAGCCGCTACCGGAGTGGGCCGAGGACGAGGACCCACGGCACGAGCGCCGGCGCGGGGCGGCCGTGGTGCTGTCGGGCGAGCGGATGCTGCTCATCCGCTATTCGCCGGCGGTACGGGACGGATACTTCATCCCGGGCGGCAGCGTCGAGCCGGGCGAGACCCCGGCGGTGGCCGCGGTCCGGGAGCTCAAGGAGGAGACCGGGCTGGTGGGCACCGTCGACCGGCTGCTCGCGACGGTGCTCAACCGCAGCCGGGAGGAGCACTACCACCTGGTCACGACCGCCGGTGGGGAGCCGACGCCGCTCGACCTCGCGCCCGGCCAGACGCTCGAGTGGGCGCCGGTAGCGGACCTTCCGACCATACCGGTCTGGCCGAAGCGGCTGGCCTGGCGGCTGCCGCGGTGGGCCGAGCACGGCTGGCCCGACCCACCGCCGGTCCTCGCGGACAGCATCCGCGACCTGCGCACCCCCTGCGACTGGTGACTACATCGGATACTGCGGGAGGCTGCCCCGCACGGTGACCCACTGGGTGTCGGTGAACGCGTCGAGGTTGGCCTGGGCGCCTCCGTGCCGGGCGCCGGTGCCGGAGTCGCGCACCCCGCCGAACGGGATCGTCGCCTCGTCGTTGACGGTCTGGTCGTTGATGTGCACCAGCCCGCTCGGGATCCGTTCCGCGATCTCCAGCCCGCGCATCACGTCCTTGGTCAGGATGCCCAGCGACAGCCCGTACGGCGTGTCCGCGGCCAGCTTCACCACGTCGTCCACCGAGTCGAACCGGATGACCGGCGCGACCGGACCGAACACCTCCTCCGAGTAGGCCGGGGCGGTCACCGGGACGTCGGCCAGCACGGTCGGCCGGTAGAACAGGCCCTCGTACGTCCCGCCGCTGGCCAGCCGGGCCCCGGCGTCGACCGAGCGGGTCACCATGTCGTGGATCCGGTCCCGCTGCCCGGCGTCGATCACCGGGCCGAGCGCGACCTGGCCGGTCAGCGGGTCGCCGACGGGCAGCCGGGTCGCCCGGGCCGACAGCGCCTCGACGTACGCGTCGGCGACGCCCGACTGGACCAGGTGCCGACCGGCCGTCATGCACACCTGTCCCTGGTGCGCGAACGAGCCCCAGGCACCGACGGACGACGCCTGGTCCGGGTCCACGTCGTCGAGCACGAGCAACGCCGAGTTGCCGCCGAGCTCGAGGTGCACCCGCTTGAGGTGCTGCCCGGCCAGCGTCGCCACGGCTCGCCCGGCCCTGGTCGAGCCGGTGAACGAGACCACCCGGACCAGCGGCTCGGTGACCAGCGCCTCGCCGACGTCGGCGGCGCCCGGCAGGACGTGCAGCACGCCCGGCGGCAGGCCGGCCTCCTCGAACAGCGCCGCGAACAGCGCGCCGCCGCTGACCGCGGTGCGCGGGTCGGGCTTGAGCAGCACCGCGTTGCCCAGCGCCAGCGCGGGGGCGACCGCGCGGATGCCGAGGATCGTCGGCACGTTGAACGGCGAGATCACGCCGACGACGCCGACCGGCACCCGGCGCGCCATCGACAGCCGGGGCAGCGCCGAGCGCAGCAGCTCGCCGTACGGGGCGGACGCCAGCGCGGCCGCCTCGTAGCACTCCTCGGCCGACGTCATCACCTGGAACCCGCCGAACGGGCCGATCGCGCCGGCCTCCCGCATCAGCCAGCCGGTGATCTCCTCGGCGTTGGCGTGCCACAGGTCGCCCGCCCGGCGCAGCACCGCGGCGCGTTCCAGGTAGGGCAGCGCGGCCCAGTCGCGCTGCGCGTCCGCGGCCATGGCCGCGGCCTTGTGCACGTCCGCCTCGGTGGCAAGCCCGGACCGGCCCAGCGTCTCGCCGGTCGACGGCGAGACCACGTCGAACGGCTCGCCGGAACCCTCGGTCCAGCCGCCCGAGTAGATCCTGCCGTGCCAGCCGTCGCCGTCGAGAAGCGGCATGCTCGACCTCCCGGAGTAGCGGCGGCACTGTCGCCGCCGACGTTTCACCAGTCAACAACTAGCGGGGGCACGCGTCCAGATCTGTCCGCCTACCTGGGTACGGTCGACAGCATGGCGTGGACGGTGGAGGACCATCTGGCCGGGCAGCCCGAGTCGTCGGTCGCGCTCTACCGGCAGTTCGTGCGGCTGGTCGAGGCGTGCGGGCCGTTCTCGTACGCGGTGTCCAAGACGTCGATCACGTTCAAGGGCAGCCGGCGCGGGTTCGCCGGAGCCCGGCCTGACGCCAACGGCCTGCGCGGCTACCTCGACCTGCAGCGGGCTGTCGAGGATCCGCGCATCACCAACGTCTCGCCGTACACGAAGCGGCTGTTCGTGCACCACTTCCGGATCCGCTCCGCCGAGGAGCTGGACGAGGAGTTCGCCGGCTGGGTCCGCGAGGCTTACGCGGTCGGCGCCGGCGACCACCTGCCGCACCCGGCCTGACCGACCCTGACGACGGGCGGGTCGGATCGGCCCGACCGGGTCGTCGTCCTCCCGCTGCTCGCCCTCTCCGTCGCCCGCCGTACCGGACGCAGGTAGGGCGGCTCAGTGGCCGAACTCGACGTTCTTGGTCTCGACGGTGCCGGCGGTGCGACCCGGGGCTGCGTGGTTCGACCAGTAGAGGTTGGTGTGCGAGATGACCTTGTCGGGCGGCGGCGCACCCCACTCGGTCAGGTCTTCGGTGGTGTGTGCGTCGCTGACCAGCGTCGCGTCGTAGCCGCGGACCACCGCGCCGTGCAACGTCGAGCGGATGCACTCGTCGGTCTGCGCGCCGACCACGACGAGTCGCCCGACACCGAGACCGGCGAGCACGTCCTCCAGCGGGGTCTCCTCGAAGGAGTCCGCATACTGCTTCTCGATCCGCGGCTCGGCGTCGTCCGGGGACAGCTCCCCGACGATCTGCCAGTCGTCGCTGCCTTTCCCTGGGCCGTCGTCCTGCACCCAGACCACCGGCACCTGCTCGCGCCGCGCCTTGTCGACCAGGCTCGCCACGTTGGCCACGACGGTGTCCCGCTCGTGTGCGCCGGCAACCACGCCGGTCTGCACGTCGATCACGAGCAGCGCCGTGTTGGGCCGACCCTCGAGTGTCGTCATCTCCTGCCCCTCTCTCTCACCGACCGGGACAGTAGACCGCGGTGCCGACAAATCCGGAGGTCGTGGTCTGGGCTCAACCGGCGGGCGCCCGCCAGACGGCCCCGCACATGATCGGGTTGAGATCGTCGGCGAACTCGGCTCCCGGGAAGGCTTGCTCGTACGCGGCGTGGAAGGCGACGCGGGTGAGTGGCGTGTCGTGCCGGGTGAGCTGGAGCCAGCGCGGGTGCAGCAGGAGCCGGAGAGTGTCGCCCGCTGCCTCGCCGTCGCCGGTGAGGTGGTAGACCACTCGCGCGTCGGTGAAGGCCCGATCGAGGTGGAACTCCTGGGTCGGCCAGCCCCCGGGGTCGACGATGTCGGCGACGATCAGCCACCCGCCGGGCGCCAGCAGCGAGCGAGCGTGCGGCAGCACGATGCCGGGATCGCCGACGTGGTGCAGGGTGTGTACGGACAGCACGACGTCGAACGGCCCGTCCTCGGGCGCTACGTCCAGGACGCCGCGACGCTGGTAGTCGATGTTGGGCCTGGCCCGTTCAGCCCGAGCGATGTCGAGCATTCGATCTGCGACGTCGACTGCGAGCACATCGTCGGCGTGGTCGGCCAGCAGGATGCTGTGCCGGCCCGCTCCACACCCGAGGTCAACGGCCGAGGCCACCCGCTGGGGCAGGTGCGCAAGGATCCAGTCGTCGAAGCTGCTGCTGATGCCGTCCCAGATCCTGGTGAAGCGGTCGAACAGGTCGGGGAATGCGTCGAAGTAGGCGGCGTCCTCGGCCGGGACGGTGCACGACGACTCGGTCATCGCGGGCCTATCTCCTTTACCTCGTTTCCGCGCGGTGGTGTTTTCATTTCCCTGGCAGCGTGATCGAGGCGTCGAGATACTCGTTGGTCGCCAGCGCATCCGGTGTCGCGTCCGCCGGTACGGCCTTCTTCTGGGCACCATAGATGGGCCCCAGAATGTCGAGCATCCGACGAATCCGGTGCGGGTCGATCGCGCCGAATGCTGCGCCCCGGAGGGAGGCCGGATTTTCCACCAGACCGTCGTTCTTCATGACGACGACGCCGGCGCGGGCCTGTTCGATCGGATAGGGGAAGGGGCTCGAGTAGTCCTTGTTGAGCTTGACGATCAACTGAAGGACCGGCTCCGGTCGAGCCATGAAATCGACCATTCCCTGCTGCAGCACCGGGACCAGCTTCGTCAAGCAGGTGTTCAGCTGTTGCAGCATGTCCCGCCGGACCACCAGCTCGTTCCGGTAGTCGGGATAGCCGGTCTCACTGACGTACTGGTAGGCGACGTCGACGCCGAGGCTCCTGTAGATGAACGGCTCGTTGGTCGAGAAGCCGCCCACGACGATGTTGCGGTCCGCCATCAGCCGGGACGGCGATCCGTCGTAGCTGTAGTCGATCTGACTGGCCCGGAGGATTCCCGCACCGAGCAGGTAGTCGATGTTCGCCGAATGGAAGGTGAGCACCTTGGTGGCGGTCTGCCCGACGTCCTGGAGACTGTTGAAGGCCGGATGGCGGGCCTTGTCCCAGATGAACACGAGCGGATCGACGTCGAACGGTGCGATCACCGCGACCGTCGGCTGCCTGCTCGCCCAGCCGAGGACCTGCTCCTCCGTGGCCTGCTGGCCGAGCACGATGGACTTGTCGGTGGCCATCAGCGCCGAGACCGGTGTGTTCCCGACGGCCGGGCCGCCCGCCCGGATCTCCAGCTCGATGCCGGTGTCGGCACCGTGGCTGACGAGTGGACCCGTCACGCGCTTGTGGTTCTTGTCGATCCGGTAGTTCTCGCCCAACAGCTCGAACAAGCCGCCATGGGTGGACTCCGGATACCAGGAGGTCTGGACGACCAACGGGCTCGGGCAGACTCCCCGCAGCTGCCCGCCGTTTGCCACCGCCGGCGCCGCGTCTCCGGTTCGGCCCTCAGAGCCTTCCCCGCTACACGCAGCCAGCGCGACGACCGTGATCACGGCCAATAGCAGGCGAATCGCTCGGTACGGAATGACGCACACCCGGAAGGCTCCTCGGACTGAATTAGCGGACAGGAGAACAGCCGCACCCGAACGCCGAGGAATGTCACCCGAGGCGTCCCGGCGGCCGAGTTCACCGCGACAATCTCAGTGCCGGCCATCCGGCACTCTTACCAGCTATGGACAGGAAGCGGTCACGCCAGCATCACCGGCGAGCGCCCAGCCCGCCGTAAACGGCCCAGCAGACGGCCGGCCACCCTCACAGCCAGCCAACGTCGGTGAGACGAGGTCCATCGAGGACCAGGCAGGTCGGAAGATCGGCTCATCAGGAAGTCCAAGCTGAGGATGTGGAGGGCTCCAGAACGATCGCTGCCACCATCTCAGCACAACCGACACCCGGTTGTGTATCACCAATACCCAATTAACCCCGATCGGGTGAAGCCATGTTCCCATTCCCACATCATGTTGGAATTCAATACACCACGCTGCCTTAGCCACAGCATCTATAGCCCAAGCCGCCGAGCCGACCAGCATCAGCGAGCCCGCAACAGGAAGACCTGCGAGCTGGACGACGGCGTCTGGGGTGGCGTCCGCGTCGAGCCCGCCGGTCGCCTGCCGGGGACGAGCCATCGACGGGTCCGCAGCTGCCGAGTCTGAGCGTTCGCCGGCCACGACCGCGCCGAGGGGCGGAAGTCGAACGGGTGGCAGGTGTTGGGTTCGAACCAACGTAGGCTGAGCCGGCGGTTTTACAGACCGCTCCCTTTGACCACTCGGGCAACCTGCCGTGCGCCGGTCGTGCCGGCGTCGGTGGAGCAGGATACAGGGGACGGGCGGGGGTCGCACCGGGGACCGGGGCCTGGCGCGGGTGAGTACCGTCGGGCCCATGGCGGACTCTTCCTTCGACGTCGTGAGCAAGGTCGACCGGCAGGAGGTCGACAACGCGCTCAACCAGACGGCCAAGGAGCTGTCCCAGCGGTTCGACTTCCGCGGCACCAACGCGTCGATCAGCTGGGCCGGCGAGCAGGCCGTCAGCCTCCAGGCCGACAGCGAGGAGCGGGTCAAGGCCGCGCTGGAGGTCTTCAAGGAGAAGCTGATCAAGCGCGGCATCTCGCTCAAGGCGCTCGACGCCGGCGACCCGCAGGCGTCCGGCAAGACCTTCAAGGTCTCGGCCTCGATCAAGCAGGGCATCGAGGCCGACCAGGCCCGTTCGATCGCCAAGCGGATCCGGGACCAGGCGCCGAAGGGCGTGCAGGCGCAGATCCAGGGCGACCAGCTGCGGGTCAGCGCCAAGAAGAAGGACGACCTGCAGGCCGTGATCCGGCTGCTCAAGGAGGCCGACCTGGACGTGCCGCTGCAGTTCACCAACTACCGGTGACGCTCGCGCCGGACGACCGGGCGGAGATCACCGAGCTGCTGGCGCGGCACGGCCATCTGTTCGACGACGGCGAGTTCGACCGGCTCGACCTGCTGTTCACCGCGTCGGTCCGGTACGACGTCACCGCGTTCGGCGGCGGCGTGCTGCAGGGCATCGAGGCGATCCGCGCGGCCACGCTCGCCCTCGGAGATCGCAACCCGGTCGGGCATCACGTCACCAACGTCGTGCTCACCGAGCAGCCGGACGGCTCGGTCCGGGCCCGCTCCAAAGGCATCGGCGTCTATGCCGACGGCACCGCCGGCTCCGTCACGTACGAGGACGAGATCGTCCGTACCGACGACGGCTGGCGGATCGACGCGCGCACGGTCGCGCCGAGGCGTGCACGACATCAGCAAAGCCCGCCGCGCTCTTGGGAGAGAGAGTGAGAGTGCGGCGGGCCTGATTCGGACGTTACCCCGATCTCTGCCACCTATCGTGGAACGGCTGCTACAGATGGTCACACGTGACCGGTGCGCCGGACCGGATAGGGTCTTCGGGTTCGGGACGGCGACCCAGGCGGGAGTGGCACGCGGTGAAGGGAATCATCCTGGCCGGCGGGAGCGGCACGCGGCTGCATCCGATCACCCGCTGCGTGTCCAAGCAGTTGCTGCCGGTCTACGACAAGCCGATGGTCTACTACCCCATGTCGGTGCTCATGCTGGCCGGCATCCGGGAGATCCTGGTCATCTCCACGCCGACCGACCTGCCGCAGTTCCAGCGGCTGCTCGGGGACGGCTCCGAGCTCGGCCTCACGCTGTCGTACGCGCCGCAGCCGGAGCCGAACGGGCTGGCCGAGGCGTTCATCATCGGCGCCGACCACGTCGGCGACGACCACGCGGCGCTGGTCCTGGGCGACAACATCTTCCACGGCAACGACCTGGCGGAGATGCTGCAGCGCGAAGTCGCCGACCTGGACGGCTGCACGCTGTTCGGCTACCGGGTGCGGGACCCGGAGCGGTACGGCGTGGCCGAGGCCGATGCGACCGGAAGGCTGGTCTCCATCGAGGAGAAGCCGGCCCGACCGAAGTCCAACAAGGCGGTCACCGGCCTCTACTTCTACGACAACGACGTGGTCGACATCGCCGCCGGGCTCACCCCGTCGGCCCGCGGCGAGCTGGAGATCACCGACGTCAACCGGGCCTATCTGGACAAGGGCCGGGCCCGGCTGGTCGACCTCGGCCGCGGCATGGCCTGGCTCGACACCGGCACCCACGACAGCCTGCTCGAGGCCGGCCAGTTCGTGCAGGTGCTCGAGCACCGGCAGGGCGTACGGATCGCCTGCCTGGAGGAGATCGCGCTGCGGATGGGCTTCATCGACGCGACCCAGGCCTACTCGCTCGGCGAGGCGCTGGGCAAGTCGGGCTACGGGCAGTACGTCATGGAGGTGGCGCGCACCGTGGCCGAGGGCAAGGAGACCTGACCTACCGCCCGCCGGCGGTGCTCTCCCGGACGACGAGCTCGTAGTCGGCCTGCACCTCCCGCGGCGGCTGCCCTGCCTCCTCGGACATCCGGGACAGCAGGAACGACACCGCGAGCCGCGCGATCTGCTGCTTGTCCGGCCGGATCGTGGTCAGCGACGGCGTGCTGAACCGGCCGTCCTCGATGTCGTCGAAGCCGACGATCGCCACGTCCTCGGGCACCCGGCGCCCGGCCGCCAATGCCGTGCGCATCGCGCCGAGCGCGATGAGGTCGGCGAAGCAGAGCACCGCGTCCGGCGGCTCGTCGCGGGCCAGCAGGCGGCCCATCATCTCCGCGCCGTTGCTGCGGTGGTAGTCGGCGGCCGGCAGCACCAGTTCCTCGTCGAACGGCAGGCCGGCCTCGGCCAGCGCCTGCCGGTATCCGGCCAGGCGCAGGTGCGCGGTGCGGCCGGCCGGCTTGTGTCGCTGGTCGCCGATCGCGGCGATCCGGCGCCGCCCGAGCGCGATCAGGTGCTGCGTGGCGTCGCGGGCCGCGGCGACGTTGTCGATCGCGACGTGATCCGCCGGGCCGTCGAAGATGCGCTCACCGAGCAGCACCATCGGGGTGTCGTCCCGCCGCGCCGCCAGATCCTCCGACCCCATCGCGATCGGGCTGAAGATGAGCCCGTCCAGTACGTGCGCACGCATGCCTTCGCTGACCAGCATCTCCCGCTCCAGCATGCCGCCGGTCTGGTCGATGAGCACGGTCCACGACTTCTCGGCGGCCGCGTCGACGATCAGGCCGGCGAGCTCGGCGAAGTAAGGGATGCCCACCTCGGGAATCGCCAGTCCGATGATGCCCGAGCGGCCGCGCCGCAACGTGCGGGCGGCGGGATTGGGACGGTAGTTGAGCTCGTCGATGGCCCGCTGAACCCGCTCCCGCGTGCGGTCGGTGACGTGGGCGTAGTCGTTGACCACGTTCGACACCGTCTTGACCGAGACGCCGGCGAGCTTCGCCACGTCCCTCAGGCTCGCGCCCACCGGCTCAGGCTCCCATCTTGAGTCCCTCGATGTCGTGCCGCTGGACCATGGGGACGAGCGCGTCCACCAACTCCGTGCAGCGCAGGTGGCCGCGAACGGTGGCCGGCAGTCTACGGAAGAACTCTCTCGTGAGGATCAGGTCGTGGGCCTCGGCGGTGACCACGTGCGGCGCCACCATGCCCAGCACCAGCACGGGCCGGGACTCGGCGGACAGGTTGCGGGTTCCGCGGTGCACGGCCAGGCCGGTCCGCACCGACATGTCACCGAGCTTCGGCATCGTGCGCCGCGCCCGGATGGCATAGCGTGCGGCCTCCTCCGGCGGCGGGAACATCCCGTGCTCGAAGGCGCTGCCGTCGTCGAGGTGGCTGCCGGGCACGATCTCGAACGGACCCATGTCCGGACGCACCGTGACCGTCGTGAGATTGAACGCGAGGGAGGTGAGCACGCCGGTCGCCGCGGTGTCCTCGGGGGTGGGGAAGTCGCGGTGCCACGGCTGGTCGACCGCGCCCGGCAGCGGCACGTCGAAGCCGACCTCGACGAGGGTCCAGTCGGCGCCCAGCATCCGCTCGCAGAGCGTCGTCAACCAGGGGTGGGTCATGAGGTCGAGGAACCCGCGCAGCCGTTCCGGCTGCAGGGCGAAGTAGTAGCGGTTCGGCCCCCGTCCGACCGTGCCGTCCTCGATGGAGAGGGCGTCGGCGAAGGCGGCCTCGAAGTCCTCGCGCAGCCGGGCGCCCCACCCAGGGTCGAAGGCGCCGGGCAGGCCGGCGATGCCGTCGGCCTTGATGGTGTGTTCGACCTCGGCGAGGTCGAGGGTCTGCGGCCGGGTGGAGGTGGGAACGGACACGATGACCTCCGGGCTGTTCAGGGTCAACGGGTTGCCACGGTGTGCGCCGGAGCCAGCCGGCACCAGGAGGGGACGGGCGACCTCACGCTCCTTCCGGGACCGTCAGGTGTCGGCGGAGTCGACCGGGCAGTAGGGCCGGTCGTCGGCATCCCAGCGCAGCGGCAGGATGCCGAACTGGCGCGGCGCGTCCGGCGAGGTACGGAAGTGGAAGCAGAGCAGCTGGCCGCCGTCGGTGTCCAGCACGCTGCAGTGACCCGGGCCGTAGACGCCGTGCTCCGGATCGGGCGCGAGCAGGCAGTCCGCCGGCGTCGGGCTGGTGTCCACCCACGTGCCGCGCTCCCGCCGCAGGATGCCGATGCCGTAGAAGCCGGCGAAGTTGCCACCGGAGTAGAGCAACGTCGGCACGCCGGCCGGGGACAGCAGCGCGACAGGGCCCTCCATCGTGAGCCAGCGCACCGTGTCGCCGGCGTCCCAGTCCACCCCGGCGATGGCCTTCCAGGGCATGAACCGCGCCGGGTCGTAGACCTGCCAGTCCGCCCTCGGCCGGGCGACCGGGATGACGGGGCCGGTGATCCGGCGTAGCTCCGCGTCCAGCGGCGCCTCGGCCAGCCCCGTCCCGTACGGCTGCTCGTCCACGTAGTCGGTCGCGAAGGTGAGCACCGCGGTGCCGTCGGGCCGCAGCCGTACGTCCGGGTCGATGGCGAAGTCCAGATCCGCGGTGAGGACCTCACCCGAGTCCACGTACGGCCCGGCGGGGTTGACGCTGTCGGCGCGCCGGATGCGGTGTTCCCGGTGCCCGTCCACCCCGCCGGTGCCGAGCGCTCGGGAGTAGAGCATCACCCAGGGCCGATCGAGGCCGGGCCGGTGAGTCACCGACGGAGCCCAGGTCCAGGCGTCGCTGTCAGACCGCAGGCTGGCCCCGAGCTGCCGCCACTGGATGAGGTTGTCCGAGCCGTAGACGGGAAAGCCAGGGCCGGAGACGAACACCAGGTAGCGCGCCGGGCGGTCGGCTGCTGGCGGTGCCTCGACCAGAAAGGGGTCGCCCTGGTCCACCCCCGGGTCGGGCGCGAGCGGGGTGCCGAACTTCTCTACCAGAGCCTGCAAGGAGTCCTCCAGTGTCCGTGCGGCAGCACTTTACAACGTTGTACACCCGCATCTACAGTCCGGGAACCGCGCACTCCCGGGACGTTTCAGGAGGCCAGCGATGACCCTGCGGGGACGCCGCACGTCAGTGCTCGCCGCCATCGGGGCCGCCGTGGCGCTCGCCGCGGGCACGCTCGCCACGCCCGCCGGGGCGGCTCCCGGCTCGTCCGGCAGCTACGTCAACCCGGTCACCAAGCAGTTCGCCGACACCTTCGCCGACCCGGCGGTCGTCCGCGGCCGGGACGGCTGGTGGTACTCGTACGCCACCACCGACCCGCTGCGCAGCGGCGAGGGCACGGCCCACCGCATCCCCATGGCCCGCTCCCGTGACCTGGTCGACTGGCAGTACGTCGGCGACGCGTTCGGTCCTGACCAGCTGCCGTCCTGGGCGGCGCCGGACGCCGCACTGTGGGCGCCCGACGTCCGCTACGTCGCCGGGCGCTGGGTCATGTACTACGTGGTCACCCAGACCACCGTGACCGCCGGTCCCAACGACAACGCGATCGGCGTCGCGACCGCGCCCACGCCGACCGGTCCGTGGACCGACTCCGGCGCGCCGCTGGTCGGACCGCGGCCGGGCCAGAGCGGCAACCCGGACGACTTCCTCTGGACGTTCGACCCGGCGTACCTGCTGGCCGCGGATGGCCGGCAGTACCTCTACTACGGCTCCTACTACGGCGGCGTGTTCGTCACCGAGCTCACCGCCGACGGAACCGGCACGGTCGGCACCCCGACCATGGTCGGGATCGACAACCGGTTCGAAGGCGCGTACGTGGTGCCCCGGGACGGCTGGTACTACCTGTTCGCCTCCTCCAGCAACTGCTGCGCCGGACCGGTGACCGGCTACAGCGTGTTCGTGGGCCGGTCGCGCAGCCCCCGCGGACCGTTCGTGGACCGGCAGGGCGTGCCGCTGTCCGCGTCGCGCACCGGCGGCACGATCGTGGTCACGCCGAACGGCAACCGCTGGGTCGGCACCGGCCACAACGCGATGGTCACCGACCCGTCCGGGCAGGACTGGCTCGTCTACCACGCCATCGATCGGAACCAGCCCTGGCTGGACGACCCGTTCGGGATCAACCGCCGGCCGACGTTGATCGACCGGCTCGACTGGATCGGCGGCTGGCCGGTCGTCCGAGCCGGCCGGTATGCCTCGGACGACCAGCAGCGGGCGCCGCAGACCCCGCGGCTGGCCGACGCGTTCGAGAGCGGCATCTCCTCGGCCTGGCAGCGCGACGCCGGCTTCGTCGTGGCGAGCGGGCCGGACGGGAAGTTCGCCCGGCACACCGCCTCCGACTGCCGCCCGGCCGCGCTCACGAGCCGGGCCGGTCTGGGCGGGGACGTACTCGTCCGCGCCGCGGTGCGCACCGACACCGGCGGCACGGCCGGCCTCGCGCTCGGCCGCCGCGGCGACCGGTGGGCCACCGAGGTCACGGTGACCGGCGCTCAGCTCACCGTCCGATCGGGCGGGCGCACCTGGACCGGCACACTGCCCGGCGCGCTGGGCCCGGCGGACTGGAAGGAGCTGTCGGTCGAGGTCAGCGACGGCGTCCTCACGGCGCGGGTCGGCCCGTCCGGACTCCCCGGCCACGAGCCGGTCGCCGTACGGGCGACCGTCGGGCGGGGCGCGACGTCCGGCCGGTTCGGTGTGCTCGCCGGCTGTGCCGACGTGGACGACGTCACCGCCGCGACGCTCGTCCAGCCGGTGACCCGCGCCGTTGCGCCGCCGCGGGTCGGCGGGGTCGACCCGGCGTACTCCGACGAGTTCACGACCGCGCTCGGTCCACAGTGGACCTGGGTCCGCCCGCCGGCCGACCTGCCGCAGGTGGAGAACGGGCAGCTCGGGTGGCCGACGCAGGCAGGCGACCTGACCGGCCCCGGCAACGACGCCTCGGTCCTGCTGCGCGACCCGCCCGCGGGCGACTGGACGGTCGAAACCAAGGTGACGATCGACCTCGGGGTCGAGACCGTCCGCAACTTCCAGCAGGCCGGGCTCGTGGTCTACGAGAACGACGACAGCTTCCTGCGCCTCACCCACGTGGCGATCTGGAACACCAGGACCACCGAGTACGGCAAGGAGCAGATCGAAGCCGGACGGCCGGCGTACGGGTCGATGCTCGTCGCACCGCCGGCCGACACCACCTGGCTGCGGCTCACCCACCGGACGTCCCCCACCGGTGAGCACACCTATCGCGCGTCGGTCAGCACCGACGGCGTGCACTGGATCTGGGGTGGCGTCTGGACGCTCCCCGCCGGCACCGACGCCCGCATCGGTCTCGTCTCGCACGGCGGCGTCGGCGCCACCGCCCGGTTCGACTACTTCCGAGTCCTCAGGCCGTGACCTCTCCCGCTGCACCCGGCACGAAGGAGCACCCGATGACCCCAACCCCCCTCTCCCGGCGCAACTTCCTCGGTCTGTCGGCGGCGGTCGGCCTGGCCGGCTTCGCCGCCGCCTGCGGCGGCACGTCCGGGCCGCCGGGGACCCAGCAGCAGGAGGGTGGCGGCGGCACGTTCACCGGAACGTACGACGGCCCGAACGTCGCCCTCGCGTTCTGGAACGGCTTCACCGGCGGCGACGGCCCGTACATGAAGAAGCTGGTCGACCAGTTCAACAAGGAACACCCCAACATCAAGGTCACGATGACCACCATCCGGTGGCAGGACTACTACCAGAAGGTCCCGGCCGCGGTGCAGTCCGGCAAGGGCCCGGACGTCGGCGCCGCCCACCAGGACAACCTGGCCACGCTCGCCGCCCGCCGGTCGATCCAGCCGCTGGACGACCTCGCCTCCGAGCTCAAGCTCGAGGAGAACGACTTCATCCCCGCGGTCTGGCAGGGCGGCGTCTACCAGGGCAAGCGGTACGGCATCCCGCTGGACGTCCACTCGCTGGCCCAGTACTGGAACTCCGACCAGCTGTCCAAGGGCGGCCTGCAGAAGCCGCCGGCCAGCAAGGAGGAGTTCGACCAGGCCGTCAGCAAGATCAAGTCGGACGCCGGCGTGGCGCAGCCGTTCTGGATGCCGTCGCTGTGGCCAGCGCACCTGATCTTCTACTCGCTGATCTGGCAGAACGGCGGCGCGCCCTACTCGGAGGACGGCAAGACCGCGACGTTCAACTCCCCGGAGGGCGTCGCGGCTCTCACCTGGATGGTCGACCAGATCAAGGCCGGCACCAGCCCGCGCAACGTCGCGATCGACACCCAGTACAACGCCTTCAAGACCGGCCGCAACGCCGGCACGTTCGACGGCATCTGGCAGATCAACGACCTGAAGACGACCGCCCCGAAGCTGAAGTGGCAGATGGCCGCGGTCCCGCAGATCTTCGACAAGAAGGCCGTCTGGTCCAACGGTCACAACTTCGTGCTGATGAACCAGCCGAAGCCGGACGACAACAAGCTGCAGGCGTCCAAGGTCTTCATCAACTACATCAGCGAGAAGTCGGCCGAGTGGGCGAACGCCGGCATGATCCCGGCCCGCAACTCCGCGCGGCAGGACCCGTCGTTCGCCAAGCAGCCGCAGGCCGTCGTGGCCGCCGACGTGGACTCGTTCCACTTCCTGCCGGCCGTGCCGGGCATCGGGGACGTGGGCTTCCAGGGCATCGAGCAGGCCGTCGCCAAGGCGACCCTCCTCCAGCAGGACCCGAAGACGGCGCTGGACAATTCCGCCGGGGTGGCCAACAAGCTGCTCGAGGACAACCGCAAGAAGTTCGGCGGCTGAGTCATGTCCACGGTCGACGCCGAGATCCTCTCCACCGGCGCGGGCGACCTCCGGCCGGTGGAGCGGAAGGCGGGCAGGAGGGTGTCCCGCTACGGCGGCCGGTGGGTCCCCTACGTCTTCCTGCTGCCGTACCTGGCGCTGTTCGCGACGTTCGTACTCGCACCGATCGTGATCGGGCTGTGGGTCAGCCTGCACGTCTGGGACTTCACGATCCCGCGCAAGCCCTGGAACGGGCTCGGCAACTACAAGGACCTGTTCGACTCCCAGTCCGTGGTCGGGCCGGACTTCATCCGCTCGATGAAGGCGACCGGGATCTTCACGCTGTTCAGCGTGCCGCTGCTGGTCGTGGTCCCGCTCGCCGTCGCGCTGCTGATGAACGCGAAGTTCAAGGGCCGCAACCTGTTCCGGGCCGTCTACTTCGCGCCGTACGTGCTCGGCGTCGCGGTGATCGCGGTGCTGTGGCGCTACATCCTCGACAACAACATCGGCCTGCTGAACCGCTACCTCGGCGCGATCGGGCTGCCGGACGACATCGCGTGGACGACGTCCACCCCGGCCGCATGGTTCGCGCTGATCGGCGTGACGGTGTGGTGGACCCTCGGCTTCAACGCGGTGATCTACCTTGCCGGCCTGCAGGACATCCCGGCCGAGCTGTACGAGGCGGCGAAGATAGACGGCGCCGGCCGCTGGCAGCAGTTCCGCAACGTCACGCTGCCGGGGCTGCGGCCGGTGCTGATGTTCGTCGTGATCATCACGATCATCGCGTCGGCCAACATGTTCGGCCAGTCCTACCTGATCACTCAGGGTCAGCCGGGGAACGAGACCCGCACGGCCATCTACTACATCGCCGAGACCGGGCTGAAGAACTTCGACATGGGTCGTGCGGCGGCGATGAGCTTCATCCTCACGCTCTGCCTGCTCGTGCTGAGCGGGCTGGTCATGCTCGCGTTCCGGGAGCGGAAGGGGGCGTCGCGATGACCGCCGTCGCGGAGGGCACCGCGCCGCTGACCACGAACCCGGACGGGCGCCAGACGAACAGGCGGCCGGGCGGCGCGAAGCGGGCACTGCAGTACACGGTGCTCACCATCCTCACGATCCTGTTCGTCAGCCCGCTGATCTGGATGGCGGTCACGTCGTTCAAGACGCAGGCGGATGCGATCGACCCGACGCCGCAGTGGATCCCGGCCCACCCGACCGTGTCGGCCTACGACACGATGTTCGGCAGCGCGGACACGCCGGTGCTGCGCTGGTTCCTCAACAGCGTGCTCGCGGCAGCGGGGCAGGCGGTGCTCGTCGTGGCCACCGCGGCGCTGGCGGCGTACGCGCTGGCGCGGATGGACTTCGCGGGCAAGCGGTTGATCTTCAGCACGATCGTCGCGACGCTGTTCGTGCCGGCGGTCATCCTGATCATCCCGAACTACATCATCGTGTCGAAGTTCGCCTGGCTGGACAGCCTCACCGCAGTGATCGTCCCGGGTGCGGCGAGCGCGTTCGGGGTGTTCTTCCTCCGGCAGTTCTTCTTGTCGCTGCCGAGTGAGCTGGAGGAGGCGGCGTACGTCGACGGGGCCGGTCCGTTCCGCATCTTCTGGTCGGTCGTGCTCCCGCTGTCGAAGCCGGCGCTGGCCACGCTCGCGCTGCTGGCGTTCCTGACCAACTGGAACGACTTCCTCTGGCCGCTGTACGTGCTGTTCAGCGCCGAACAGCAGACACTGCCGGCGGGGCTGGCGACGCTGCAGAACGCGAACGCGGTGCGATATGACCTGCTGATGGCCGGCGCGATGATCGCGGCGGTACCGGTGCTGCTGCTCTATCTCGCGGCCCAGCGCTTCGTCATCGAAGGCGTCTCCCGCTCGGGCCTGAAGGGCTGAACCGGGATCGGCCCCCGGACCTGGACCGGTCCGGCAGGACGTCCTGCCGGACCGGTCAACCGGTTCCGAACCGGATGGGGTTTCCGGACTTGCCGGGGCTCAGTACCGGCCGCGCTGGCGCGCCATCTCCTCGAGACGGCGGATCCGCTCGTCCATCGGGGGGTGGGTGGAGAACAGCTTCGCCAGGCCCTGCGGGCGGAACGGGTTGGCGATCATCAGGTGGCTCTGCGCGACGATCCGGTCTTCCTGCGGCAGCGGCAGCTGAGCCGTGCCCACAGCGAGCTTCCGCAGTGCGCTGGCCAGCGCCAGCGGGTCGTCGGTCAGCTCGGCGCCGGACGCGTCGGCCTGGTATTCGCGGCTCCGGCTGATCGCCAGTTGGACGATCGACGCCGCGATCGGGCCGAGCACGATCAGCAGCAGCGCCCCGAACGCACCGCCGCCTTCGTTGTCGTTGCGGCCACCGCCGCCGAAGAACGAGGCGAAGATCGCGAAGTGCGACAGGTACATGATCACGCTGGCCAGCGCGCCGGCCACCGACGAGATCAGGATGTCCCGGTTGTAGACGTGGGACAGCTCGTGGCCGAGCACGGCCCGGATCTCGCGCGGGGTGAGCAGCTGCAGGATGCCGTCGGTGAAGCAGACGGCGGCGTGACCGGGGTTGCGGCCGGTCGCGAACGCGTTGGGCTGGTTGGTCGGGCTCACGTAGATCCGCGGCATCGGCTGCCGGGCGGCGGTGGAGAGCTCCCGGACCATCGCGTAGATCTGCGGGGCCTCGGCCTCGCTGATGGGCCGCGCCCGCATGGCACGCAGCGCGAGCTTGTCCGAGTTCCAGTACGCGAACGCGTTGGTGCCGAGCGCGAGCAGGAACGCGATGAACAGGCCGCTGTTCCCGCCGAGCAGCCAGCCGGCGGCCATGATCAGCGCCGAGAGCAGCCCGAGCAGAGCGGCGGTCTTCAGCCCGTTGAACTGACGATGCACTGGGGCCTTCCTCTTCACGGTTTGTACGCTCGTGACAACGCTCGCAGCCCTGCCTACGTTCCCCCTGTGGGTCAGCCAGGAGCCCGCTGTGAACGGGCCCGGTCGACCTCTGCCGGCACCGGTCCCGTGGGGTCGAGCTCGGGCGGCGGCGGCACCGAGCCGAGCCACTCCCGCAGCTGGTCCCGCTCGTGGGTCAGCTCGGCGACGTCGCCGGCCGCGTACGCGTACTCGGGCGACCAGAACAGCGCGTCGAACGGGCAGACCTCGACGCAGATCCCGCAGTACATGCACAGCGCGAAGTCGATCGCGAACCGGTCGAGCACGTTGACCTGCCGGCTCCGGCCGCCGCCCGGCGGCTCGACGGTCTCCTTGTGCGAGTCGATGAAGATGCACCAGTCCGGACACTCGCGGGCGCAGAGCATGCAGGAGGTGCAGTTCTCCTCGAGCAGCGCGATCACCCCGCGGCTGCGTGGCGGCAGGTCGGTCACGGCTGCTCCCAGTCCTCCGGTACGCCCAGCGGCCGGGCCCGGCGGCGCGGCCGGTCCCCGCCCGGCTCCTTCTCCCCCGGCCACTCCTTGGCGACGCGGGCGGCGAGCACGAAGTCCTTGCGCAGCGGGTGCCCCTCGAAGCCGGGCGGCAGCAGCAGCGGCGCCAGCCCGGGATGCCCGGTGAACTCGATCCCGAACATCTCGTGCGTCTCCCGCTCGTGCCAGTCGGCGCCGGCGAAGACCGGGACCAGCGAGTCGAGCCGGGGGGCGGAGCGCGGCACCCGGGTGCGCAGCAGCGCCCGATGCCGATGCGTGGCCGAGTAGACCGACAGCACCACGTCGAAGCCGGAGTCGAGCTCGTCGACCGCGGACAGCCAGTCGAAGCAGGACAGGTCGGTCCCCGGGTCGTCCCGGGCGGCGGTCGCGGCCGCGACCCAGCCGGCGGCCGGCACGTCGAGGGTGAGCCGGCCGAACTCGACCCGCGGCGTGCCGCCGTCGACGAGCGCGACCAGCCGGTCAGCCAGCGAGGACACCGGCATCGATCCGGCTCGCCAGTGTCTGCAGCCCGTCCAGCAGCGCCTCCGGCCGCGGCGGGCAGCCCGGCACGTACACGTCGACGGGGATGAGCTGGTCGACGCCCTTCGTCACGCAGTAGGAGTCCCAGTACGGGCCGCCGCAGTCGGCGCAGGCGCCGAACGAGATCACGTGCTTCGGCTCGGGCAGCTCCGCGTACAGCCGGGAGATGGCCGGGGCCATCGTGTCGGTCAGCGTGCCGGCGACGACGAGCACGTCCGCCGGTCGGCCCTCGACCGGCTCGGCCGAAGCCCGCAGCGAGGCCGCAACCACCTCGACCGCGCAGCAGGCGAGCCCGACGTCGAGCACCCACAGGGTGAACCGTCCGGCCGGGAACCGCGTTGCCACGCACTGAGGGTAGTGGCCCACGGGCCGAACTGAGCCGGCCGAACCGGGAGCGCGCGTGTGTCGAACCACATATCGTGGTTGGAGCGGGAAGTTGATCCACAGGTTGTGGCTGTACGCAGGCGGGTACGGGTTGCGCGTACTTTGCGGCAGGGAGGCACGAAGGCCATGTTGAGCGATCGCGAGCAGCAGGAGCTGCAGCGCATCGAAGAAGCCCTGAAGGCCGACGACAAGCGCTTCGCCCAGGGATTGCGCCGAGGTCCCCGGATCGACAAGACCCGGCGCTGGCCGGCCCGTGCGCTGCTCGGCTTCGGTATCGCGTTGATCGTCATCGGCGCCCTGACCAGCGCCGCGCCGCTGATTCTGGAGGGGATCCTGTTCACCGGGATCGGGGTCGCCTGGATCCGCTGGCAGGCCGTGCGAGCCGGCCGCGCCAACGGCAACGGCCGTCCGGTGCGTCCGGCCGGCCGGCCCGACGGACCGAACCCCGGCTTCGGCCAGCCTGTCTGACCCGATCGAGAGACGTCGCTGACCGCCGCAGATCTGCGATACGGCCGGAACCGGGTGCGCGTCACATTTCCCGCGCAGCGCTGTCCGGGTTTCGTTTTCGTAAGATGGTCGATGGCGTCTCTTCCGCGGGGGCGTCCTCGGGAGGCAGCACACATCATGCAGAAAGAGGTCAAGCGCCTCGACCGCGTTGTCATCCGCTTCGCCGGCGACTCCGGCGACGGCATGCAGTTGACCGGCGATCGGTTCACCTCGGAGACCGCGTCCTTCGGCAACGACCTGTCGACGCTCCCCAACTTCCCGGCCGAGATCCGGGCCCCCGCCGGCACCTTGCCCGGCGTTTCTTCTTTCCAGCTCCACTTCGCCGACCACGACATCATGACTCCGGGCGACACCCCGGACGTGCTCGTCGCGATGAACCCGGCCGCGCTGCGCGCCAACCAGGCGGACCTGTCCGCCGGCGCCACGGTGATCGTCAACACCGACGAGTTCACCACCCGGGCGATCGCCAAGGCCGGGTATGCGGCGAACCCGCTCGAGGACGGCTCGCTCGACCAATACCAGGTCCAGGCCGTGCCGCTCACCTCGACGACCGTGCGGGCACTGGCCGAGTTCGACATCTCGAAGAAGGACGCCGAGCGGGCGAAGAACATGTTCGCGCTCGGCCTGCTGTCCTGGATGTACAACCGGCCCACCGACAGCACGATCTCCTTCCTGCAGGAGAAGTTCGCCCGCAAGCCGGAGATCGCGGCCGCCAACGTGGCCGCGTTCCGGGCCGGCTACAACTACGGCGACACCACCGAGGCGTTCGCGATCTCGTACGAGGTGAAGCCCGCACCGCTGCCCCCGGGCACCTACCGGAACATCAGCGGCAATCCCGCACTCGCGTACGGGCTGATCACGGCCTCGCAGCGGTCCGGCCTGCCGCTGTTCCTCGGTGCGTACCCGATCACCCCGGCCAGCGACATCCTGCACGAGCTGGCCAAGCACAAGCGGTTCGGCGTGCGGACGTTCCAGGCCGAGGACGAGATCGCCGGCGTGGGCGCGGCGCTCGGGGCGTCGTTCGGCGGCGCCCTCGGGGTGACCACGTCGTCCGGACCGGGCATCGCGCTGAAGACCGAGACGATCGGCCTTGCCGTGTCGCTGGAGCTGCCGCTGGTGGTCTGCGACATCCAGCGCGGTGGGCCGTCGACCGGGCTGCCGACCAAGACCGAGCAGTCCGACCTGCTGCAGGCGCTGTTCGGGCGCAACGGCGAGGCGCCGGTGCCGGTGGTGGCCGCGAAGTCGCCGTCGGACTGCTTCTACACCGCGATCGAGGCGGTTCGGATCGCGCTGACCTACCGGACGCCGGTCGTCCTGCTCTCCGACGGCTACCTGGCGAACGGGTCCGAGCCGTGGCAGGTCCCGTCCGTGGACGACCTGCCCGACCTGCGGGTCGAGTTCGCCCGCGAGCCCAACGGCCCGGACGGCGAGTTCCTGCCCTACCTGCGCGACCCGGGCACGCTGGCGCGGCCGTGGGCGGTGCCCGGCACGCCCGGCCTCGAGCACCGGATCGGCGGCATCGAGAAGGCCGACAAGACCGGCTCGATCTCCTACGACCCGGACAACCACGACTTCATGGTCCGCACCCGGCAGGCCAAGGTGGACGGCATCGCCCGCTCGCTGCCGCCGCTGGAGGTGGACGACCCGACCGGCGACGCGAAGGTGCTCGTCGTCGGCTGGGGCTCGACGTACGGGCCGATCGGCGCGGCCTGCCGGCGGGTCCGGCGGGCGGGGCTGCGGGTGGCGCAGGTCCACCTGCGTCACCTCAACCCGCTGCCGAGGGACCTCGGCGAGATCCTGCACCGGTACGAGCGCGTCGTCCTGCCGGAGATGAACCTCGGCCAGCTGGCGATGCTGCTGCGGGCCCGCTACCTCGTCGACGTGATCGGCTACAACCAGGTCCGCGGGCTGCCGTTCCGCGCGTCCGAGCTGGCCGAGGTATTCAAGGGCGTGATCACGGGTGTCTGACCTCAAACCCTCGGAGGGCTCCGCCCCCCGAGTACCCCCCAACTCCCCAAGGCTGACGGCGAAGGACTTCAAGACCGACCAGGAGGTCCGCTGGTGCCCCGGGTGCGGGGACTACGCGATCCTGGCGGCGGTGCAGGGCTTCATGCCCGAGCTCGGCGTACCGCGGGAGAACATCGTGTTCATCTCCGGGATCGGCTGCTCGTCCCGCTTCCCCTACTACATGAACACGTACGGGATGCACTCGATCCACGGACGGGCGCCGGCGATCGCGACCGGGCTGGCGACGACCCGGCCCGACCTGTCGGTCTGGGTGATCACCGGTGACGGCGACGCGCTGTCGATCGGCGGCAACCACCTGATGCACGCGCTGCGGCGCAACACCAACCTGAAGATCCTGCTGTTCGACAACCGGATCTACGGCCTGACGAAGGGGCAGTACTCGCCGACCTCCGAGCTCGGCAAGATCACCAAGTCGACGCCGATGGGGTCGCTGGACACGCCGTTCAACCCGATCTCGCTGGCGATCGGCGCGGAGGCCTCGTTCGTCGCCCGGACCATGGACTCCGACCGCAAGCACCTGCAGGGCGTGCTGCGCGCGGCCGCGGCCCACCAGGGCGCGGCCCTCGTGCAGATCTACCAGAACTGCAACATCTTCAACGACGGCGCGTTCGAGCTGCTCAAGGACGCGGGCGCCCGGGACGACTGGACGATCCGGCTGGAGCACGGCGAGCCGATCCGGTTCGGCCGGGAGGGGTCGAAGGCAGTCGTGCGGGACGGGGTCAGCGGCGGGCTGTCGATCGCCGAGGACGTGCCGGCCGACGACCCGCGGGTGGTCGTGCACGACGCGCACGCCGCCGACCCGTCGTACGCGTTCGCGCTGTCCCGGCTGTCCGGGTCGGACCTGCGCTACACCCCGATGGGCGTGTTCCGCTCGGTCGAGCGGGACACCTACGACGGGATGCTCAACGAGCAGCTCGATCGGGCCCGGGCTGCCGCCGAGCCCGACCTCGCCGGCCTGCTCGCCGGCAACGACACCTGGACCGTCTACTAAAGCGGGCGCCGCGCCCCGACCTGGCTCGCCGGGCGCGGGCCGCACCTGCTGAGCCGGACCGTCCACTGTCGACACACGGCAGCTAGCGCTGGCAAGCTGACCGGTGGACGACGCCTCGGGTCGGCCTGGGCGTGGTCGGGCACGTCACGGTGGACGCCCGGCCGGCGAGGTGAGCCGGCGCCCGTCCCGGCGCCTCCCGACCCGTCACAACCCGATCGCGGCGAGCCCCGCCTGCCCGCACTCCTTGTCCTGCTCGGCGGTCGCGCCGCTGCAGCCGACCGCGCCGAGCACGACGCCGTCGCGGCGGACCAGCACCGAACCGAGCGCCGGCAGGATCGGCAGCCGCACCAGCCGGTCGACGCCCTCGAAGAACGCCGGCCGGCTCGTCGCCACGTCCGCCAGCCCGTCGCCGTCGCGGTGCCAGAGGGCGGCGCCGCATGCCTTCGCCTCGGCGATCTGTGCCGACAGCGGCGGCGCGCCGTCCATCCGGCTGAGCGCCTTGAGCAGGCCGCCCTCGTCCACGATCGCCACGGTGATCTGCCAGCCGTTGTCGGCGGCGTGCTGCTGCGCGGCCGCGATGACGCGGCTGGTCTCGTCGGTGGTCAGTGGCACGTCAGCTCCCTCCGGTGGCGGCGCCGGCCGCTCGGGGTCGGTTCGGCACCCCGCATGCTCGCAGTGCGCGGCGGGGCCGGCGCAGCCGGGCCACTGCCGCCGGCTGATGTCCCCCGTCCGAGGCTCCCGGCGGAGGAGTGGCCGATACCCGGCGTTGTCCCGGCCGCGACGAGAACGCCGTCCGGGCGTCGGGGACCGGTGCGAGGACCTCGGGCGCCCGGCACTAGCCTTCGGCGCCATGGCGGCGCTCACCGACCTCGAGCGGCGCCTGGTCGAGACGGCGGTGGCCGGACAGACGCTGGACCTGCGCGCCGCCCCCGAGCGCGAGCTGCGCGCCGGCCTGGTCCGCGACGTGCTGCTCGGCGAGCACGGGCCGGTGGACGCGCGCGGGCTGCAGGTGCGCGGCGCGGCGCTGGTCGGCCCGCTGGACCTCGACGGCCTGCAGACCCGGGTCCGGCTCCGGCTGCGCGAGTGCACGCTGCCCGGCCTCGTGCTGCGCGGGGCCACGCTGCCACTGCTCGACCTCGGCGGCTGCACGGTCGGCGGCCTGCTCGCCGACGACGCCGCGGTGGACGGCTCGGTGCTGCTCTGGCGCGGGTTCAGCTGCCAGGGGCTGGTGAGCTTCGTCGGCGCCCGGATCGGCGGGAAGCTCGACCTGTCCGGCGCGGTGCTGGCCGGCGGCTCCGGCGCCGCGATGGTCGCCGACCGGATCACGCTCGGCGGTGACCTGCTGCTCGACGACGCGGTCGGCACCGGCGCGGCCGCCGCCGGCACCGTCCAGCTCACCGGCGCCCGGATCGCCGGTCGGCTGTCCGGCCGCCGGCTGCGGCTGACCAATCCGTCCGGTCCGGGACTGGCCGCCGCCAGCCTGCATGTCACCGACATGGTCGACCTCAGCCGGGGCATCGAGGTGCACGGCCGCGGGCCGGACGGCGCTGTCCGGCTGGTCGGCGCCCGGGTCGGCTCGCTCTCGCTCGGCCGGGCCCGGCTGGAGAACCCGGACGGCTGGGCGGTGTCCGCGCACTACCTCGAGGTCGGCGGCACACTCTACCTGGACCACGTGACCGCGACCGGCGGGATTCGTGTGTCCGGCGGGCGCCTGCTCGGCGGGCTCAGCCTGGAGGGCGCCACCGTCGACGGCGCCGGCCGGGGCGCGCTGGACGCGACCAGGCTCGAGGTCGGCCAGGCCGTCCGGCTCGACGGGGCCACGCTGCGGACCAGCGGGGACGCGGCCGCGGTCGACCTGCGCTCGGCCCGGATCGCGGGCGACCTCGAGCTGCGGCACACCACGGTGGCCAACCCGGGCGGGATCGCCCTGCGGCTGAACACCGCGACCGTCGAGGGCCGGGCCATCCTGTCCACGCTGGCCGTCGACGGTGGTGGGCTCGATCTGCGGGACTCGGCCGTCGGTGCGCTGTACGACGACCCGGTCGGCATGCTGCGGCGCGACGACGGCTTCGTGCAGCTGAGCGGCCTGACCTACCGGGGCGTGCCGGGACACCCCGGCGTGAGCGTCCGGGACCGGCTGGCCTGGCTCGACCGGATGCCGTCGTACGCGGCCCAGCCGTACCGGCAGCTCGCCTCCGCCTACCAGGGCGCGGGGCACGAGGACGAGGCCCGCCGGGTGCTGGTCGCGCAGCAGCAGCACCTGCACCGGTCACTCGCCGGCTGGACCAGGCTGCGGCACCGGCTGTTCGGGCTGACCCTGCAGTACGGCTACCAACCGGCAAGGGCGGTCGCCCTGCTGGCCGCGGTGCTCGCGGTCGCGGTCGGGCTGTTCCTCGGCCTGCCCGCGGGCACCAGCACCCCGCCCGGCGGTGAATGCCCGGCCGTGGACCGGATCGGGCTCGCCGTCGACAGCGCGATCCCGCTGGTGTCGACCGGCGCCACCGACCGCTGCCAGCTCGCCACCGGGACCGCCTCCGGGCAGGCGCTGGCCGCGGCCGGCTGGCTGTTCACGCTGCTGGGCTGGGCGACGGCGACGCTGGTGGTCGCCGGCTACACCGGCTGGGTCCGCCGGCGCTGACCGGTCAGGATGCCGCGAGCGACAGCACGGGCTTACCGTTCCAGACGACCTCGAACTTCGAGATCTTGTCCCGGGGCAACGGCACGACCATCTCCACCTTGTACGGGTGTTCCGACAGCACCGGCCACGAGTCCATCCAGCGCGCCGCACTGCCGTCCTTCGGCACGTAGCGCAGGTTGTATGTCCCCGGCATGTCGGTCTCGCCGGCGAGCGGTCCCGAGTATTGGCAGGTCATCGCGATCCGGGTGCCGCCGGGCACGTCGGATATCACGGCGCTGGCGGCGACCGGCAGCCCCGGCTCGGCCGGGATGAACGGCTGCTGCTGCGGCTCCTGCTGGGCGACGACCGCGGCGGGCTCGTGGACGATCGCCCCGGTGATGCCGGCGCTGCCGGCCGCGACCGCGAGCGCGGCGGCGATGCCGACGATGGCCGTGCGGCGCCGGCGGGACCTGCGCTCCACGCCGGCCTCGGACAGCAGGGCCGGCAGCACCGACACCGGGGGCGGTGGCTCCGGCGAGCCCTGCAGCACCGCGGGCAGCTCGCCCGCCGGCAACCGGGACAGCAGGCCGGGCAGCCCGGCGAACTCCTGCACCTCGGACCGGCAGTGCCCGCAGGTCGCCAGGTGCTCCTCGAAGGCCCGGCGGTCCTCCGGCGGCAGCGCGCCGAGGACGTACGGGCCGGCGTCATGTGTGAAGCGGTCAGTCATGCCGTCACCCCCCTCTCCTCGAGCGCGAGCCGCAGGGCTCGCAGTGCGTAGTAGGTCCTGGACTTCACCGTGCCGGCGGGGATGCCGAGCCGCTGCGCGGCCTGGGCGACGCTGCACCCCCGGTAGTAGCACTCCAGCAAGACCTCCCGATGTTGCTGGCTGAGCTGCCGTAACGCGTCCGCGACCAGCCAGGACTGCACCGCGGCATCCGCGTGGTCCGGGCTGGCCAGCTCCGGCACCTCGTCGGTGACGACCTCGGGTCTCACCTTGCGGGCGCGCCACTCGTCGATGAGCACGTTGCGGAGGGTGGTGAACAGCCACGGTCGGGGCGAGCCGCGCTCGGAGTCCATCACCTCGGGGTGCTTCCAGGCGCGCAGCAGCGTCTCCTGCACCGCGTCCTGCGCCCGGCCGGAATCACCGCCGGTGAGCCGCATGGCGTATCCCCACAGGGCCGGCGCATGCTCGTCATGCAGCAACCGGAGCACCTGCTCGTCCGCACTCACGCTGTCACCTCCCGATCCGTCCGCTGGTACGGTGCCCGCGGCCGCTCGGTTCAGTGAACCTCGGGAAGGGTGTCTGTCGTCGTGGCGGGATTGAAACGTCTTCTCCGGCTGACCGTCGCCGCGGCTGCCCTCACCGCGGCCATTGCGGCGTGCTCGTCCGGAAACGACTCCTCGGGGTCGGCGGCGCCCAGCGTCGCGACGACCACGAGCGCGGCCGCGCCGACGACGAGTGCACCGGCCGGCGGAGAAGCGACCAGCTCCGACGGCGGCGGCTCCGGCGGGTCCGACGACGGCCAGGCGGCCGGCAGCGGCACGATCACGATCAAGGACTTCGCGTTCGGCGCTCCGCTGACCGTGCGGCCCGGCGCCACGATCAAGGTCACCAACCAGGACGCCGCCGCGCACGACGTCAGCTCCGACGACGAGGGCCGGTTCCGCACCCCGCTGCTCAACAAGGACGAGAGCGCGACGTTCACGGCGCCGACGCAGCCCGGCACGTACAAGTTCAGCTGCACGGTGCACGGGCAGATGCAGGGAATCGGCACGCTGATCGTGCACGACTGACCAGGCGTCGCGCGCACCCCGGGCCGGCGTGCGATCTCCCCATCGCGTGACGATCGCTGGCAGGATTGGCCGGTGGCCTCCGACGACGTGACCCGGCGGCTGGACGAGGTGCGCTGGTCGACCGAGGGCCTGCTGGATGCGCTGCGGGAGCGGCCGCCGACCGACTCCTGGGCACGCCAGCCGTCGCTGCTGCCGGGTTGGGCCCGCGGGCACGTGCTCAGCCACCTGGCGCTCAACGCCGAGGCGATGATGCGCACGCTGTCCGGCACCGTCCGCGGCGAGAAGATCCCCATGTACGACAGCGAGGACGCAAGGGCGGCCGACATCGAGGCCGGCGCCGGACGGTCGGCCGCGGAGCTGGCAGCCGACGTGGCCGACAGCGCGCGCCGGCTGGAGCAGACCTGGTCCAGGCTCGACGACGACGACTGGCAGCACGACGCGATGACCCGCGAAGGCGCCGTGCCCGCGATCCGGCTGATCGGGATGCGCTGGCGCGAGGTGGAGATCCACCGCGTCGACCTGGGCGACGGGTACGGACCGGGCGACTGGCCGGCGTCGTTCGTCGCCCCGCTGCTGCCCTCGCTGCTCGACCCGCGCCGGATCGGGCCGCGGCTGCCGTCCGGGCTGACCGTCGAGGTGGTCAACACCGACTCCGGGCAGCGCTGGCTGGTCGGCGAGGACGCGCCGGCCGCGGTCGGGACCGCACGCTCGGCGCGGGCGGCGGCGGTGCGGTCGGCCGCGCCCCCGCCGGTACGGGTGGTCGGGCCGTCCTGGGCGCTGGTCAGCTGGCTGGTCGGGCGGCCCGCCCCGGTCCGCGCCGAGCTCGGCGAGCTGCCGGCGCTGCGGCCCTGGACCTGAGTAGCCCGCCGCCGCTGGGGTAGGTCCCCCTTGTCCGTCGGGGACCGGACGAGCAGGTGGAGTGTTCGCGGATGAGCGTGCGTGGCTGGGCGGTCGGCGTGGCGTCGACCGCTGCCGTGGTGGCCGGCCTGGTGACGATCCAGTCCGGGATCGTCGGTACCGCGGCGCTGCCGATCCTGCCGCACCGGGCGGTCGCGCCCTCGGTGCCGGGCGGGACCCAGCTGCCCGCCCCGACCGAGGTCGGCGCGCCGCCGAGGGCGGGGACGGTGCAGCCGGCACCGGTCGTCAGCGCCGAGGTGGCGCCGGAGCAGCGGACGAGTCAACGCCCGGCGAAGCGGGCCGAGCACACCGGGAAACGGGCCAAACCGGACAAGGACAAGGATGACAAGGCCGGCGAGGGTCCCGGCCATGATTCCGGCAAGGACCCGGGCAAGGACTCCGGAAAGGACCCGGATCACAAGTCCAGCCACGAGTCCAGCCACGAGTCCGGCCCCGAGTCCGGCACCGACTCGGGCGGCGGGCCCGGCCAGCACTGACCGCGGCGCTCAGGTGCCGGGGGTGAGTGCGCGCAGGGCCGTCTGCACGTCGGCGGCCCTGGCGTCCAGGTCGGCCCGGGACGGGCGGCCGGGCTTGTAGCCGATCTTCACCCCGTCGCCCCTCCAGCGCGGGATCACGTGCAGGTGGACGTGCAAGATCTCCTGCCCGGCCGCGGCCCCGTCGGCGACGAAGAAGTTGACCCCGTCGGTGCGGATCGGCGACCGCCGCAACGCCGCGGCCAGCCGCTGGCCCG
>Ga0207643_10000103_pt1 | contig 57285 bp, 50 predicted proteins | sample KBSMisM62_FD_184313 | JGI IMG/M metagenome (GOLD analysis project Ga0207643, IMG submission 184313) | Miscanthus rhizosphere microbial communities from Kellogg Biological Station, Michigan, USA - KBS Miscanthus M6-2 (SPAdes) (version 2) | ecosystem: Host-associated > Plants > Roots >... | reverse complement strand
CAGCCCGGTGACACCGAGCAGGCTAAGGCCGCCGGGTTTGCCGGCTATCTCGTCAAGCCGGTGGACGTCGACCAACTGCGCGAGCGTATCGAATCGATCCTCGCCGCCGACGTGGCGCCGGCACGGCGCTGACGATGTCGCTGCCGCCATCCCGCGTCGATCAGTCGCTGACGCTCGCCGTCCTGGCGATGCTGATCATCGGCTGCTTTTTCGTGCTGCAGCCGTTCATAACCGCGCTCGTATGGGCGGCGATCCTCTGCACGACGACGTGGCCGCTGTACTGGCGCGTGACGGCGCGGCTGCGCGATCGCAGCGGGCTGTCGGCGTTCGTCATGGTCGTGCTGCTCGCGTTGCTGATGATCGCGCCGTTCATCGTCGTCGGCGCGACGATCGCCGACAACGCGGCGCTGATGGCGCAGTGGGGTCGGCAACTGCTGGAATCCGGACCTCCCGATCCGCCGGCCTGGGTTGCCAGGATGCCGCTGATCGGAACGACGGTGGCCGCGTACTGGAGCAGCATGGCGCACGACACGGCGCAATTGCTCGTCGTGCTGCGCGACTATGTCGAGCCGTTGCGCAAGTTCCTCGTCGCGTCCGGCACGTCGGTCGTCGGTGCGATCCTGCAGATGACGCTTGCGATCTTCATCGCCTGGTTCATGTTCCGCGACGGACATTCGATCGCCGGGCATCTGGAGAGAGTCGCGCAGCGGATTGCCGGCGACCGCGGCATCCAGCTCGCGTCGGTGGCCGCTGCGACGGTGCGCGGCGTCGTGCTCGGATTGCTCGGCACCGCACTCGTGCAAGGCGTCGTTGCAGCGATCGGTTTCTGGCTCGCGGGCATCCAGGCGGCGCCGCTGCTCGGACTCCTGACGTTTTTCCTGTCGCCGGTGCCGATCGGTCCGCCGCTCGTCTGGGTTCCGGCGGGACTGTGGCTGATCCAGAACGGCCAGACCGGTTGGGGGCTGTTCGTGCTGCTGTGGGGTGCGCTGGCGGTGTCGACGATCGACAACATCATCAAGCCGCTGATCATCAGCCGCGGCGTCGACTTGCCGTTCGTGCTGGTGCTGCTCGGCGTGCTGGGTGGCGCAATCGCGTTCGGCTTCATCGGCATCTTCCTCGGGCCGGTGCTGCTCGCCGTCGGTTACGCGCTGCTGATGGAATGGGCGGCGTCGCGTGGACGCATCGAGCTCGTCACACCGCATGGCGACGCCGAGCGCAACGGCTCGTCGCGCAACGTCATCGAGCGCGTCGTGCCCGATGCGCGCGAGCGGGACGCGGCATCGCACTCCCGCGAGTGAACCGCTACCGGACGGCGGCCGCAGCGGCGCGTTCGGCGACCAGTCGCGCGCGGAAAGGCGCCAGTGTCTGCACGATCTCCGCGAACACCTTGGGCGTTGCCGCGATGACCTGCCCGCCGTGCAGATAGTCGCCTTCCCCGGCGAGATCGCCGATCAGGCCACCGGCCTCCAGCACGAGCAGACTGCCGGCGGCCACGTCCCATGCGTTGAGGCCGATCTCGAAGAATCCGTCGTAGAAACCGGCCGCGACGTACGCGAGGTCCAGCGCGGCGGCGCCGGGCCTGCGCAAGCCGGCCGTGTGCTGGATCATCACCTTCATCATCTGCAGGTAGGTGTCGAGATAGCTGCCGTCCCGAAACGGGAAGCCGGTGCCGATCAGGCAGTCGCGCAGATGCGCGCGGCGCGACACGCGGATCCGCCGGTCGTTGAGAAAGGCGCCGCGGCCCCGCGTAGCGGTGAAGAGATCGTTGCGGATCGGGTCGAAGATCACGCCCTGCGTCACCACGCCCTTGTGCGCGAGCGCGATCGACACGCAATACTGCGGGAAGCCGTGCAGGAAGTTCGTCGTGCCGTCGAGTGGATCGATGATCCACAGGTGCTCGGCATCGGGATTGCGGCCGCGGCCCGTGCCCTCCTCGGCGAGGATGGCGTGCTCCGGATAGACGGAATGGATCGTCTCGACGATCGCTGCCTCGGCCGCGCGGTCGACCTCGCTGACGAAGTCCTTCGGACCTTTGGCGGTCACGGTCAGAAGGTCGAGGTCGCGGGCGCCGCGCGTGATGACGTTGCCGGCGCGGCGTGCGGCCTTGACGGCTGTGGTCAGCATTGGGTGCATGAGGCCTCGGACGGCGCGGGGCGGTCGCGTCGCGTGTCAGAATGCGGAGAACCTTCATTCTACCGTGCGCGTAACGGCCCCACGCGGCGCGCCGCGTACGCCCGCCGGCGTTGCCCGTGAACGAATCCTCCGCTGCCGCCGTGATCGACGACCTCGAGGGGCGCCTCGCGCGGTTGCGCGTCGTTCTCGTCCAGACGAGCCTGCCGGCGAACATCGGTGCGACGGCGCGCGCGATGCTTACGATGGGCATCGACCATCTCGTGCTCGTGCGTCCGGCGCGCTTCCCCGACGCGGACGCAACGGCGCTGGCATCGGGTGCTACGGCCGTCCTCGATCGCGCGCGCGTAGTGCCGACGCTCGAGGCCGCGCTCGCGGGAACGCGGATGTCGATCGCACTTACCGCCCGGCCGCGCGAGTTCGCCGGTGACGTGATGCCACTGCGCCGCGCGGCGGCAGCGGCGATCGGCATGGCTGCGACTGCGGAAGTCGCGCTCGTCTTCGGCACGGAGATGTCGGGACTGACCAACGACGAGGTCGCGCGATGTACGGCGGTGGCGACGATCGCGACGAATCCGGAGTATCAATCGCTGAACGTCGCTGCGGCGGTGCAGGTTGTCGCGTGGGAGATGCGCGTGGCCGCACTGGGCGACCGCGTCTGGTCGGCGCCACGGTTCGAGCCGGCGACGCACGAGGACATCGAGGCGCTGCACGCGCACGCGCGGCGAACGCTCACCGCATTGCGATTCCTCGACCCCGCACGTCCGCGCAGACTGCTGCCACGACTGCGACGGCTGTTCGGGCGCGCGGGCCTCGAGCGTGAGGAAGTGAACATCCTGCGGGGCATCCTGGCGCGCATCGATGCGCTGACAGGTACGCACGACGACCGATGACGGCCCGCATCGCCGTCGATCCGCCGTCAGTCTCAGACGTTGGCGAAGGGGCTCCCCGCGAGGTCGCGGCTGGCGAGCGCTGCCGCAATTGCGGCGCATTTGCACCCGGCAACTACTGTCCGAACTGCGGCCAGGAGACGTCGCTCACGCTGCCGTCGGCCGGGCGCTTCCTCCGCGAAGCGGCGGGTCGCTACATCGCGTTCGACGGACGCTTCTGGCGTTCGATGCACCGGCTGCTGTTTCGTCCCGGCGTGCTGACGCGTGATTACCTCGCCGGCAGGCGCCGGCGCTACGTGCGACCGGGTCGTCTGTTTGTCGGGTTGTCGATCGCGATGTTCGCGCTGCTGCGGCTCTTCGTCTCCACACCCGAAGTCGTCGAGGCTGCGGCCGCGCCCGCCGCCAGCGCGAAGCAGGTTGTCGTCGAAGGCGATATCGACATCCTGAAGGACGTGCCGTGGTCGTCGACGCTCGCGCCACTGCGCAGCCGCTTCGAGGCGTTCAACCGCTTGCCGTCCCAGCAGAAGGTCGAGCAGGTAACGACGGGCATGCTGCGCTATGGCCCGTGGGCTGCGATCGGCCTGCTGCCGGTGTTCGCGCTGCTGCTGCGCATCGTCTACGCCGGCCGCAGCGGACGTCACCCAAACCGGCCGCGGCTCTATGCGGCGCATCTGGTCTTCGGCGCGCACAACCACGCGTTCCTGTTCCTGGCCGTCAGTCTGCTGGTGCTGATCGATTCGACCCCCGTGCGCGCGACGCTCGGGATCTGGATGGTCATTTACGCGCTCGCGTCGATGAAAACCGTTTATGGCGGGGGCTGGACCGGCATCGTGCTGCGCGCGACGCTGATCTCGCTGGCGTATTCGGTGTTCTTCTCCGTGGCGCTGATCGCATTGGTGTTGGCGGCGGTGACGCTGCGCTGATGCGGGCAATACTTGAGTAAAATACTCGGACAAGGGCATAATTCGAACATGTTCAACCGACTCCGCGAGGACATCAGCGTCGTCTTCGACCGCGACCCGGCCGCCCGCACGACGTGGGAAGTCCTGACGTGCTATCCCGGCCTGCACGCGCTCGTCTGGCACCGCATGGTCGTGCACCGCCTGTGGCGGGCCAACTTTCGCTGGATCGCCCGGTGGCTCGCGCACTGGAGCCGGTTCCTGACCGGCATCGAGATCCACCCCGGCGCGACGATCGGGCGGCGGGTCTTCATCGACCACGGCATGGGGGTGGTCATAGGCGAGACGGCGGAAATCGGCGACGACAGCACGCTGTACCACGGCGTCACGCTCGGCGGCACGTCGTGGAACCAGGGCAAGCGGCACCCGACGCTCGGCAAAGGCGTGGTCGTGGGGGCCGGCGCGAAGATCCTCGGACCGATCCACGTTGGGGACAGCGCGAAGATCGGCTCGAACGCCGTCGTCGTGCGCAACGTGCCGCTGGGGGCAACGGCGGTTGGCATCCCAGCCCGTATCGTCACGCCGGACGATGCGGACCGGCGCGAAGAGCAGGCGGCCAAGATCGGCTTTTCCGCCTACGCGATCTCGTCGGACATGGACGATCCCGTGGTCCAGGCGATCCACAAGCTCCTCGATCACGCCGCGGCCACGGAAGAGCGCTTCAACCGGCTCGTCAAATTGCTGCAGCACGAAGGAATGGACTGCGGCGAGGCCAAGGCGGTGGCCGACGCGTTCGATCCCCGCCAAATCAATAAGATGCTCGAGTGAGCGAGGCGCGCGAGGCATAGCCGAGCGAAGGCCCGAAGGGCCCGCCGCCGAGCGAGCGGGTGAGGCCGACACGCCGCGCGGCGCATCGCGTAGACGGACCAAGGAGGCCGAGGGTAGGCGCCGCGGGCGAGGCGAAAGCCGAGCCAAGCCCCGAAGGGGTCGACGCGGCCCGAGCGAGTGAGGCCGACACTCCAGCGCGTTGCGTCGCACAAACCATCCAAGGAGGCCGAGAGTGGGCGAGGCGAGTGAGGCCGACACCCCGCACGGCGTATCGCACAGACGATCCAAGGAGGCCGAGAGTAAGGGCTGCGGGCGAGACGGGCCGAGAGGGTGACGCGCCCGGAACTTCCCATCCCTTTAGTTGACTAAATTGTTCGGGTATTAGATAATTTCCCTGTTCGGACAATGCGATGCGCCTGACCACCAAAGGACGGTTCGCGGTAACCGCGATGATCGACGTGGCACTCCACGGCGCGCGCGGACCGGTCACGCTCGCCGCCATTTCCGAGCGGCAGAAAATCTCGCTGTCCTATCTGGAGCAACTGTTCGGCAAGCTGCGCCGCAGCGGCCTGGTCGACAGCGTCCGCGGTCCGGGCGGTGGCTATAACCTCGGGCGCGCGCCGGAACTTGTCGCCGTGTCCGACATCATCGTCGCCGTCGACGAGCCGATCGACGCGACGCAATGCGGGGGCCGCGAAAACTGCCTCGACGATCGCAGGTGCATGACGCACGAGTTGTGGGCGGGGCTCAACAGCCACATCTTCCATTACCTGCGGTCGATCACGTTGGCGGAACTGGTCCGCCAGCAGGGCCCGCGCGGGGGCGAGGTCGCCGTCCTGCACGACTACCGGCAGCCCGCTGCAAGCGATCGGCCCGCAATGCCGGCCGAGCCCCACGAGCCCGCTACCACCGCCTGAAACCTGAGGTCCGAAATTCCCATGCGCCTGCCCATTTACCTCGACTACTCGGCGACGACACCCGTCGATCCGCGGGTTGCCGCGAAGATGATTCCGTACCTGACCGAGCACTTCGGCAACCCGGCGTCGCGGTCGCACGCGTTCGGCTGGGAAACCGAAGCTGCCGTCGAGGAGGCCCGCACCGAGATCGCCAAGCTCGTCAACTGCGATCCGAAGGAACTGGTGTGGACGTCCGGGGCGACCGAATCGATCAACCTGGCCGTCAAGGGTGCCGCGCACTTCTACAAGGACAAGGGCAAGCACCTGGTCACGGTGAAGACCGAGCACAAGGCGACGCTCGACACGATGCGCGAGCTCGAGCGCGAAGGCTTCGAAGTCACGTATCTCGACGTCGCACCCGACGGTTTGCTCGACCTTGGCCGCTTCGAGGCGTCGTTGCGCAAGGACACGAGCGTCGTGTCGGTGATGTTCGTCAACAACGAGATCGGCGTCATCCAGGACATCGCCGCGATCGGCGAGATGTGCCGCGCACGCGGCATCATCTTTCACGTCGACAGTGCGCAGGCGACGGGCAAGATACCGGTCGACCTCGGTGCACTCAAGGTCGACCTGATGTCGTTCTCCGCCCACAAGACGTACGGTCCGAAGGGCGTCGGCGCGCTGTTCGTCCGGCGCAAGCCGCGCGTGCGCATCGAGGCTCAGATGCACGGCGGCGGCCACGAGCGCGGCATGCGTTCGGGCACGCTGCCCACGCACCAGATCGTTGGCATGGGAGAGGCGTTCCGGCTCGCGAGGCTCGAGATGGACGCGGACAACGCGCGCATCCGGCGGTTGCGCGACAAGCTGTGGGCGGGATTGTCGGCGATCGATGAGGTCTACCTGAACGGCGACATGGAGCGGCGCGTGCCGCACAATCTGAACGTCAGCTTCAATTTCGTCGAAGGCGAGAGCCTGATCATGGCGATCAAGGACGTCGCGGTGTCGTCGGGCTCGGCGTGCACGTCGGCGTCGCTCGAGCCTTCGTATGTGCTGCGGGCGCTCGGCCGAAGCGACGAGCTTGCGCACAGCTCGATTCGCTTCACCGTCGGCCGCTTCACGACGGAAGAGGAGATCGCGTACACGATCAACCTTGTGCAGCGAAAGATCGCGAAGCTTCGCGAGCTGTCGCCGCTGTGGGAAATGCACGAGGAAGGCATCGACATCAGCAAGATCGAATGGGCGGCTCATTAGATCCGCGCAAAGTTTCGCGACCTGCGGTCGCACGATACTTTGCACGGTTAGGCAGTTGGCGAAAAGCTCGGGACGGCCCTTCGCTTTTCGCGGTGTAAGTGCAACGTAATACCGAGCGCAGGTTCGCGCCGGTTGAGGAGGTTGTATGGCATACAGTGAAAAGGTGCTGGATCATTACGAGAATCCGCGCAACGTCGGCTCGTTCGCGAAGAGCGAGGAGGGCGTCGGCACGGGGATGGTAGGTGCGCCCGCGTGCGGCGACGTGATGAAGCTGCAGATCAAGGTCGGTGCGGACGGCGTCATCGAGGACGCGAAGTTCAAGACGTACGGCTGCGGTTCGGCCATTGCGTCGTCGTCGCTCGTCACCGAGTGGGTGAAGGGCAAGACGCTCGACCAGGCGATGACGATCCGTAACACGCAGATCGCCGAGGAATTGGCGCTGCCGCCGGTGAAGATCCACTGCTCGATCCTCGCCGAAGACGCGATCAAGGCGGCGGTGGCCGATTACAAGGCGAAGCACGATCAAGCGGCGTCGACGGCACCGGCACTCCAGGCGGCCGACTGAAGCCTTCACTTTCAACACTCACAAACGAATAGTGGCCATCACACTGACCGAAACCGCCGCGCGACACGTCGCATCGCACCTCGCCAAGCGCGGTAAGGGCGTCGGGTTGCGCCTTGGCGTACGCACGTCGGGCTGCTCCGGGCTTGCGTACAAACTGGAATACGCGGACGACGTTCGCGCGGAGGACCTGCGCTTCGAAAGCCACGGCGTGCAGGTGATCGTCGATCCCAAGAGCCTTCCGTATCTCGACGGCACCGAGCTCGACTTCGCGCGCGAGGGGCTGAACGAAGGCTTCAAGTTCAATAATCCCAACGTGCAGGACTCATGCGGCTGCGGCGAGTCCTTCAACGTCTGAAGCGCTCTTCGAAACTGCTGCGCGCCCTGATCGCCTGCTGAGATAGCTTCCTCGTAGTTGGCGGGCGCGCGGCGCGCCAGAAGCTTCGTCATTCACCGTCGCGACCGATGATCGACTTTTCGCTCAATCACTTCGAGTTGTTCGGGCTGCCGTCGCGCTATCGGATCGACGAGACCGCGCTCGAGCACGCCTATCGCACATTGCAAGGCAACGTGCATCCAGACCGGCACGCCGCGGCCGGCGATGCGCAAAAGCGGCACGCGTTGCAGGCATCGGCTCGTGTGAACGAGGCGTACCGGACACTCAGCGATCCGGTCGCGCGCGCCGAATACCTGCTGCACGTTCGTGGCATCGACGCGACGGACGAGACCGATACCAAGTTGCCGGTCGCGTTCCTGACGCGCCAACTCGAGCGGCGCGAAGCCGCCGACGAAGCGGCGGATGCGCACGACGAGGCGGCACTCGCCGCACTGTCGAAGGACGTTGCCGACGACGCCGTGCGATTGCGCGCCGAGGTCGAGCGCGCGCTCGACGGCGACGATCTGCCGGCGGCACGTTCGCTCGTGCGCGAACTGCGATTCCTTGCGAAGCTCGCCGAGGATCTGGATGCGCTGCGCGCGGTGGAGCTCGACGGATGACGCTGTTCCAGATCTCGGAACCGGGCGAGTCGCCGCTGCCGCACGCGCGCAAGCGGGCAATCGGCATCGACCTCGGCACGACGAATTCGCTCGTCGCGACCGTGCGCAACGGCCTCGCCGTCGTGCTGCCCGACGACGAGGGCCAGCCGCTGGTTCCGTCCGTCGTCCGCTACGGCGAGCAGGGGATCGACGTCGGCTATTCGGCACTCGCGCGCGCGGCGCAGGACCCCGGCAACACCATCGTTTCCGTCAAGCGGCTGATGGGACGCGGGCTCGCCGATGTCGGCGATGATCGCCGCTATCCGTACCGGTTCGTCGAAGGGGAGGGCATCATCCGGATCGCCACGCGCGCCGGCGTGAAGACGCCCGTGGAAATATCGGCGGAGATCCTGCAGGCGCTGCGCAAGCGCGCGGAGGCATCGCTTGGCGGCGACATCGACGGCGCAATCGTCACCGTGCCGGCCTACTTCGATGACGCGCAGCGCCAGGCGACCAAGGATGCAGCACGGCTCGCGGGCCTGACCGTGCTGCGCCTGTTGAACGAGCCGACCGCCGCCGCCATCGCGTACGGCCTCGACAATGCCAGCGAAGGCACATACGCGGTATTCGACCTCGGCGGCGGCACGTTCGACATCTCGATCCTGAAACTGTCGCGCGGCGTGTTCGAAGTGCTGGCGACCAACGGCGACTCGGCGCTCGGCGGCGACGACTTCGACCATCGCGTTTTCTGCTGGGCGCTCGAGCAGACGAAGGTGCCACCATTGTCGGCCGCCGACGCGCGGCAGCTGATGACGCGCGCACGCGATGCGAAGGAAATGCTTACCGGGCACGATGCGGCGCCGATCGCCGCCGAGCTGTCCGCCGGGACGATCGACGCGATGCTGACGTCGGCGACGTTCACCGACATCACGCGCACCCTCGTTGCCAAGACGCTCGCGCCGGTCAAGCGCGCGTTGCGCGATGCGAAGCTCACGCCGGCCGACATCAAGGGTGTCGTGCTCGTCGGTGGTGCGACGCGGATGCCGCAGATTCGCCGTGCCGTCGCGGAATTCTTCGGCCAGCCGCCGCTGACGAACCTCAATCCGGACGAGGTCGTCGCGATCGGCGCGGCGATCCAGGCGAACAAACTCGTCGGCAATCGCGACGGCGCCGACTGGTTGCTGCTCGACGTCATTCCGCTGTCACTGGGCATCGAGACGATGGGCGGCCTGTCGGAGAAGATCGTTCCGCGCAATTCGACGATTCCGGTGGCGCGCGCGCAGGAGTTCACGACGTTCAAGGACGGCCAGACGGCCATGGCGCTGCACGTCGTGCAGGGCGAGCGCGAGAAGGTGTCCGATTGCCGGTCGCTCGCGCGGTTCGAGCTGCGTGGCATTCCGCCGATGGTCGCGGGCGCTGCGCGCATCCGCGTGTCGTTCGATGTCGACGCGGACGGCCTGCTGTCGGTATCCGCGCGCGAGCAGACGACCGGCCTCGAAGCGTCGATCGTCGTCAAGCCATCCTATGGACTCACCGACGGCGAGATCGCGCGCATGCTGCAGGACTCGTTCGCGCACGCGTCGGACGACGCGCAGGCCCGCGCGCTGGCTGAAGCTCGCGTCGACGCCGAAAGAATCATCGTCGCGACGCAATCGGCGCTCGCCGTCGATGCGGATCTGCTCGCGGGCGACGAACGCGCAGCGATCGACCGCGCACTCGACGACGTGCGGCGAATGAGCGACGGCGACGATCGAGCGGCGCTCGCGAAAGCCGTCGCTGCGCTCAACAACGCGACCGGCGCATTTGCCGCGCGGCGGATGGATCGCGGCGTTGCGCGTGCGTTGACCGGCAAGCGCGTCGACGCGCTGGGTTGACGGGCGATGACCGAAATCGTCGTGCTGCCGCATGCGGAGATCTGCCCGGACGGCAAGACGTTCGATGGGTCGCCGGGCGTGTCGCTGCTCGACAACCTGCTCGAGCAGGGGATCGACGTCGAGCACGCATGCGAAAAATCATGCGCGTGCACGACGTGTCACGTCATCGTTCGCGAAGGCTTCGGATCATTGTCGGAAGCCAGCGAGGACGAGGAAGACCTGCTCGATCGCGCATGGGGGTTGACGCCGCAATCGCGGCTGTCGTGCCAGGCGATTGTCGCCGACGAGAAGCTCGTCGTCGAAATCCCGCGCTACACGATCAACTATGCGAAGGAAAGCAAGTAGCGGGCACGGCCGCGCTTGCACCGTCGTCAGGGAGCTCTCGATGAAATGGATCGATTCGCGCGAGATCGCGATCGCACTCGCCGATGCGCATCCGGACGTCGACCCGAACCGGTTGCGCTTCACCGACCTGCACGCCTGGGTCTGCGCGCTGCCGGGATTCGACGACGACCCGAAGCACAGCGGCGAGAAGATCCTCGAGGCGATCCAGTCGGCCTGGATCGACGAAGCAGCCTGACGGCCAACCGGCTGCCTTCTCCGGGTTGCCGGTCCGCTGACTCCAAAAAAAGGGGGGCGACTCGCCTCGCCCCCCATTCACTTCACCAACGGAGTGCTGTTACTCAGCAACTAGCGGGCCATTCCATCAAGTCGTTGAAAGCGTGACCTAAAGTTGTGGTTTTCAGAAGGTACACGCGACGCCCTGTAAATCGTTCCGCCGTTTCACCTTCGGCGTGTGCACCACAACGGCACGTCACGCAAACAGGTTCAGCACCGCGTCGAGGCCGGAATGGTCGATTGCATGGACGGCGGCCGCCCGCACGCGCGGCTTGGCGCGATAGGCGACGGAAACGTCCGCGCGAGCCAGCATGGGAATGTCGTTCGCCCCGTCGCCGATGGCAACCGCGATGCCGTCGTCGCCGCGTAAGCGATCAGCAAGATCGCCGAAATACACGGCCTTCGCCGCTGCATCGATGATCGGGCCGCTGATCCGCCCCGTCAGGTGGCCGTCGACGATCTCGAGCACGTTCGACAGCGTGTAATCGATGGGCAGGCGCTGCCGCAAGCGGTCGGTGAAGAACGTGAAGCCGCCGGAGACGAGGAGGGTTTTCGCGCCGATGCGGTGGCAGGCGTCCAGCAGTTCCGCAGCGCCCGGCGAGATCTGCAACCGCTCGTCGTAGACGCGGGCGAGGTCGGTCAGGGGCATGCCGGCCAGCAGCGCGACGCGACGCTCGAGACTCGCGCGAAAGTCGATCTCGCCGCGCATTGCAGCGGCCGTGACTTCTGCGACCTCGTCGCCGATGCCACGGAGTGCCGCCATCTCGTCGATGCACTCGATCGTGATCAGCGTCGAATCCATGTCCAGCGCAACGAGACGCACGCGGGACCACACCCGTGCGTGCGGTACGAGCGCCCAGTCGTAGCCCGCTGCGGCACAAGCCTCGGGAACACCGGCGAGTGACGTCGGTTCGTGCAGCCGGTACGCATCGCAGCGCGCGCGCGTCAGCGGCTCGATGCCGACTGTGCCGGTCAGCAGTTGCAGAATCTCGAGGTCTTCGCGGAGCACAAGCGGCCCCTGCACGACGAGGTCGGCGTTGCCGTCGAGGCGTTCGATCGGCACGTGCGGCGACGGGTGCTGCGACGCGCCGGTCACGGCGCCCTCCAGGATGTGACGGCCCGACGGGCATGCGTCACGGTAGCGCCAGGCCGGCGGAGTGCGTAGCGAACGCAGTCCGCGCCAGTTCCGCTACCATAGACGGTTCCTCGCCGAACGAGGACTAAACGGAGGTCACCATGGCACTGAGACTCGGGGATACCGCACCCGATTTCACGGCGGAATCGAGCGAAGGCACGATCAACTTCCACGAATGGCTCGGCGACAAATGGGGCGTGCTGTTTTCGCACCCGGCCGACTTCACGCCCGTCTGCACGACCGAGCTCGGGCTGACGGCGAAGCTCAAGGACGATTTCGCAAAGCGCAACGTGAAGGTGGTCGCGCTGTCGGTCGATCCGGTCGAGTCGCACAAGCGCTGGATCGAGGACATCAACGACACGCAGAAAACGCGCGTCAATTTTCCGATCATCGCCGATGCGGACCGGAAGGTGTCGATGCTGTACGACATGATCCACCCGAACGCGAATGCGACGCTGACGGTCCGCTCGCTGTTCGTCATCGACCCGGCGAAGAAGATCCGGCTGATGATCACGTATCCGGCGTCGACGGGCCGCAATTTCGACGAAATTCTTCGCGTCATCGACTCGCTGCAGCTGACCGAGTATCACAGCGTCGCGACGCCGGGCAACTGGAAGCAGGGCGACGACGTCGTCATCGTGCCTTCGCTGCAGGATCCGGAGTTGATCAAGAAGAAGTTCCCGAAAGGCTACACGGCGCTGCGCCCGTATCTGCGGATGACGCCGCAACCCGACCGCTGACCGAAGCATCGGCGGACGTCCGCCGGTTTCGACCGGACTTCCATCGCCACGCGCGCCGCGGCTCACCCGCGGCGCGTCTTTTTCGAGCGCGGTCGCGTCTGTGTCCGCGCGCGTTCGACGGCGCGGCCGCGATCGTCGGCGCCGGGACGCGCAGCGCTGCGCGCCCGGTCGCCGCGCGCAAGCGGCTCGGCGATCGCCGGACGCTTTGGCGACAATGGTTGCGGCTCGGCATCAGTCGCCGCTTCGTCGAGTGTGAAATCGATCTTCGCGCGCTCGAGATCGACGCGGGCGACCTTGACGCTGACGCGCGCGGCCAGCTGGAATATGCGACCGGTGCGCTCGCCGATCAATGCATGTCGCACGGCGTCGAAGTGAAAATAGTCGCGCGGCAGGTCCGTGACGTGCACGAGACCGTCGATGTCGAGTCCGTCGAGCGTCACGAAGATGCCGAAGCTCGCCACGCCGCTGATCGTGCCGGCAAATGTCTCGCCGACCTTCTCCTGCATGTAGAAACACTTGAGCCACCGCAGCACGTCGCGCGACGCGTCGTCGGCGCGCCGCTCGGTCTGCGAGCAATGCAGTCCGATCGCTTCCCACGAGGAGTCCTTGGGCGTATAGCGTTTGCCGGCGAGCACCGCCTTGATCGCGCGATGGACGAGCAGGTCGGGATAGCGCCGGATCGGCGACGTGAAATGCGCGTACGCGTCGTAGGCGAGGCCGAAGTGGCCGACGTTGTCCGGGCTGTATTGCGCTTGCGACAGCGAACGCAACAGCACTGTCTGCAGCAGCGCGAAATCGGGCCGGTCGCGAATGCGGTCGATGAGCGCGGCATAGTCCATCGCGGACGGCTCGTCGCCGCCGGTCAGCGTCAGCGCCGAGCCGCCGAGAAATTCGCGCAAGGCGGCAAGCTTGTCCGGGGGCGGCGTATCGTGGATGCGGTACAGCGCAGGCTGCTCGTGCTTCGCGAGGAAATCGGCGGCGCAGACGTTCGCTGCGAGCATGCACTCCTCGATCAGCTTGTGCGCGTCGTTGCGCGGCGCGGGCACGATCCGCACGATCTTGCCGTGCTCGTCGAACTCGAGTGCCAGCTCGACCGTGTCGAAGTCGATCGCCCCGCGTCGCTCGCGCGCGCCGAACAGCACCTTGTATAGCGTGTAGAGCTGCGCAAGATGCGGCAGCAGAGCGCGAGCGGGCTCGGCTGTGGCGGTGCCGGGCTCCGTCAGCCACTGGTAGACCTGCGTGTAGGTGAGCCGTGCGCGCGAGTGCATCGTCGCCGGGTAAAACGTGTACGACGTGATCGCGCCGCGCGCATCGATCCGCATGTCGCAGGCCATGCACAGCCGGTCGACGGCGGGCTTCAGCGAGCACAACTCGTTCGACAGCGCCTCGGGCAGCATCGGGATCACGCGCCGGGGAAAATAGACGGACGTGCCGCGCTCGCGTGCATCGGCATCGAGCGCATCGCCATCGCGGACGTAATGCGACACGTCGGCGATCGCGACGATCAGGCGGAATCCGCGACCGTCGGGTTCGCAATAGACGGCATCGTCGAAGTCCTTCGCCGATTCGCCGTCGATCGTGACGAGCGGAAGGTGCGTTAGATCGGTACGCCCCTTGCGATCGGCGGGTCGCACGTCCTTCGGCAGGCGCTGCGCCTGCCGCTCGGCTGCAGCACTCCATTCGAACGGCAACGCGTGCTTGCGCAGCGCGATCTCGATCTCGATGCCCGAGTCGGTCGCGCTGCCGAGCACTTCCTTCACCCGTGCAACTGCTTCGCGATGCTCGCTCGGCGGCTCGACGATCTCGACGACAACCACCTGGCCCGGCTGCGCGTTGCCGCGGCCGTCGGGCGGGATCATCAGGTCCTGGTTGATGCGGCGGTTCTCCGCCTCGACGAACCAGACGCCGCGCTCCTCGTGGATGCGGCCGACGACGTCGCGATTCGCGCGCTTCAGCACGTCGACGATCTCGCCTTCCGGGCGGCCGCGCCGGTCGAAGCCGATTCGTTTCGCCGTCACGCGATCGCCGTGCAGCACCTTGTGCATCTCGCGGGGCGACAGGAAGAGATCGTCGCCGCCGGCATCGGGAACCAGGAAACCGAACCCGTCCGGGTGGCCCTGGATCGTGCCGGTGACGAGGTCGAGCTTGGCGACGATGCAAAGCTCGCCCTTGCGGTTGACTAGCAGCTTGCCGTCGCGCGCGAGCGCGGCGACGCATTCGTCAAAGCGGTGCTGCTGCTTGCGGCTCAGGCCGAGTCGCGCCGCGACCTCGGCGGGCGCGAGGGGCGTGCCCGCCTCGCTGAGTTCGCGCAGGACGGCTTCCGCACTCAGTGCGAAGGCTGGAGAAACGTCGCCGGCGCTCTTGCGCGGCTTCGGTGTTCGGGGTTCTGTCGCCGCACGGCGGCGAAGGGGTATCGTTTTTGACAAGGATCGTTGCTGCTTTTAAAATAGTGGGTTGGTTACGCCTGCCCAGATGGCGGAATTGGTAGACGCACTAGGTTCAGGTCCTAGCGGTCGCAAGACTGTGGAGGTTCGAGTCCTCTTCTGGGCACCATCTTCGGGCGCGTCGTAGCGATACGGTGCCGCTCATGCATGCAAGTAGCCACGACGCCCGCGCCCGCGGGCGTCGTCGCTTCCGCGGAAGGCGCGACGTCACTGCGCTTCGCTCGCCCTGCGGGTCGCGGCGGCGATGCGTTCAGGCAGCGTCGCCGGGTCGAGGTCATCGTAGACCTCGAACGGCTGGTGGATCCACGGGTTGTCGGCGAGGTATTCGACCCAGTAATCGGGCTTGAACACCGAGCACGCCTTCCACCACAACACAGCGGTCTTCACGTCGACGATGTGCGGGAAGCGCCGCGGCAACTCCTGGTGGACTGCCGCTAGCGTGTGGCCCGAATCGACCATGTCGTCGACGATCAGCACGCGGTCGCCCAGGCGCGGCTTCGTCATCGTCATGTGCTCGGCGATGACGAGCTCACCGCGGATCGTCCCGCCTTCGGACGTATAGGAATGCGTCGACAGGATCGCGAGCGGCTGGTCGAAGATCCGCGATAGCACGTCGCCAACGCGCAGGCCGCCGCGCGCGAGGCAGATGATCTGGTTGAAGCGGAACCCCGATTCGTTGACCGACAGCGCAAGGCGCTCGACCAGCGTGTTGTATTGCGGCCAATCGACGTGAAGGCTCATCCGGCTCTTCCGTAGAAGTGACTGCGTCGAATCGACGGGCTTCGCCCGCGATTCGACGGTGGCATTTCCGAACGAAAGTAGGTTTTCACTTTCGTTCGATCAGCGAAACGGATGATGCACCAGAATCGTCTCGCCGCGGTCGGGGCCGGTCGACACGATCGCGATCGGCACGCCGGTCAGCGTTTCGATGCGTTGCAGGTAAGTCCGTGCCGCGGCCGGCAGCGCATCGAACGTTTGCGCACCCACGGTGCTCTCGTTCCAACCCGGCAGCGTCTCGTAGACCGGCACGCAGCGTGCGACGGCATCCGCGCCGGTCGGAATGAGCTGCGTCGGTACGCCATCGAGCAGGTAGTGCGTGCAGAGGCGAATCTCCGGCAGCGTGTCGAGCACGTCCAGTTTCGTGATGCATTGGCCGTCGACGCCATTGAGCTGGAACGAGCGCCGCAGCGCGGGGATGTCGATCCAGCCGCAGCGTCGCGCGCGTCCGGTGACGGAGCCGAATTCCTTGCCGCGCTCGCCGAGTATCGTGCCCGTCTCGTCGGTGAGCTCGGTGGGAAACGGACCGGTGCCCACGCGCGTCGTGTAGGCCTTGACGATACCGAGCACGTAATCGAGCATCCGCGGTCCGATGCCGCTGCCCGTCGCGGCCGCGCCCGCGATGCAGTTGGAGCTGGTCACGAACGGATACGTGCCGTGATCGATGTCGAGCAGCGCACCCTGCGCGCCCTCGAACAGCAGCGACTCTCCGCGCGCCCGCGCCTCGTGGATCAGCGCGGCAACGTCCGCCATCATCGGCACGATCTCGCGTCCCAGCGCGAGCAGCTCGTCGCGCATCGGCGCGAACGGCAGCGCGTCGCGCTTGAAGTAGTGGACGAGGGCGAAGTTGTGCAGCTCGAGCAGCCCTTCGAGTTGCTCGGCGAACCGTACCGGATTGGCCAGATCCTGCATGCGCAGCGCACGCCGCGCGACCTTGTCCTCGTAGGCGGGGCCGATGCCGCGGCCGGTAGTGCCGATCTTCACATCGCCGAGAGCACTCTCGCGCGCCTGGTCGAGTGCGACGTGCACCGGCAGCACGAGCGGACACGCGGGCGATATGCGCAGCCGCTGGCGCACCTTGACGCCGGCCGCCTCGAGCTCGCGTATTTCCTGCAGCAACGCGGACGGTGACAGCACGACGCCGTTGCCGATCAGGATGGGCACGCCTTCGTGCAGCACGCCCGACGGAATGAGCCGCAGCACCGTCTTGCGTCCGCCGGTGACGAGCGTATGGCCGGCGTTGTGTCCGCCGTGAAAGCGGACGACACCCTGCGTGCTCTCGGTGAGCCAGTCGACGATCTTGCCCTTGCCCTCGTCGCCCCATTGGGCGCCGATGACGACGACGTTCTTGCCCATGCGAATCGCTCTTCGAAAGGTTAGCGTGCGCGGTCGCCGCGCGCCAGCACGTCGGCGAGCTGACGCAAGTCGAGCGTGAAACCGGTCGCCGGCCGTGCGCGCCCGAATGCCTTGCCGATGCCGTCGTAGCGACCACCGTTGCCGACGGCGGTGGATTCGCCGGCGGTGAACACCGAGAAGATCGCGCCGTTCTGGTAATGATAGCCGCGCAGGTCCGCGAGATCGATGTGCAGCGCCTGCACGACCGGCGCAGCCGCGGCGGCGAGGGCGTCGAGTGTGGCGAGCGCATTGCGGATCGACGGAACGTCGGGCAACTGCGCGCGCGCGGCGCCGAGCACGTCGTCCGCCGGTCCATACAGCATGGGCAGCGCGGCGAACGCATCGCGCCACGCGGCGGGCAGCGCCCTGGTCAGCGCGCGCACCGCCGGCTCGTCCTTCGTGCGCAGCGCGTCGAACAGCTCGGCTTCGTCGCCGTTGCCGGCGACGCCTGAACCACTGGCGAGCGCGCGATAGACGCCGACGTGGCCGAGGTCGACGTGCAGGCCGGGCAGTCCCGTGGCCGACAGCGACGACACCAGCAGCGCCATCACCTCGCGGTCGCCGTCGATGCCCGCAACGCCGAACAGCTCGGCGCCAACCTGTACCACTTCGCGCGTGGCGCCCGGTGTCGACGCGACGGCGCGCAGCACGCTCCCGGCGTAGCAGAGGCGCGTAGGGCCCGGCTCGTTCAGCAGATGCGCATCGATTCGCGCGACCTGCGGCGTGATGTCGGCGCGAACGCCGACCAGGCGTCCCGACAGCGGGTCGACGACCTTGAACGTCTGCAGGTCGAGATCTCGGCCGCTGCCCGTCAGCAGCGATTCGAGGTGCTCGATCAGCGGCGGCTGCACGAGGCGGTAGCGATGCGCCGCGAAATGATCGAGCAGCAAGCGTCGCAGCGCCTCGAGCCGCGCCGCCTCGTCGGGGAGGACGTCGTCGATCGATTCGGGCAGCAGCCAGTTACGCATGGAGGCTCGCACGGGCGGTGGTGGCTTACAGGTTCAGGAGATACAGGCCGAGCAGGCCGATGCCCATCGACACGACGCCGACGAAACGCAGTTGCCCGTCGGTGAGCTCGGTGAGGCGCCGGAATCCTTCACGCCAGACGCGCGGCGCTACGAACGGCAGCAGGCCTTCGAGAATGAGCAGCAGGGCGAGCGCCGTCCACAGCGAATCCTGCACGCGGGTCTTTCCGGGCGTTCGATTATTTCGCCGGGCCGCGCGCGGGTGCGCGCTGGGGCCCATTCTGCTTGAAGTACTGGAAGAAGTCGCCGCTTGGATCGAGAACCATCAGGTCGCTCTTGCTGCGGAACGTCGCCTTGTAGGCATCGAGGCTGCGGTAGAACGAATAGAACTCGGCGTTCTGGCCGTAAGCCTGCGCATAGATCGCCGACGACTTCGCGTCACCTTCGCCCTTGATCGTCTGCGCCTGCCGGTAGGCATCGGCGAGGATCACCTGCCGCTGCCGATCGGCGTCGGCGCGAATCTTCTCGGACTCGGCACCGCCGAGCGATCGCAACTCGTTCGCCACCCGGCGACGCTCGGATTCCATCCGCTGATAGACGGGACCCGTCACGTCCGGCGGCAGCTCGACGCGGCGCAGCCTGACGTCGATGACCTCGACGCCGATGGATTTCGCGTCGGCGTTCGCCTTCTGCTGCGTCACCGACGTGATCGCATCGCGCGCCGACGATATCGCCTCGTGCACGTCGTGCTTGTTGAACTCCTCGGCGAGGTTCGCGCGTACCGTCTGCGACAGCCGGCGGCGCGCCGCCTCCTCGTCGCCCTGCACCGAGATGTAGTACTGCCGCACGTCGATGATTCGCCACAACACGACGAAGTCGACGAGCAGCGGCTTCTTCTCCGACGTCGTCATCCGATCGGGCTCCGGATTATCGAGCGTCAGGTTGACCTTGTCGTAGAACTTCACGTTCTGCACGAGCGGCATCTTGAAATATAGACCCGCCGTGGTCTTGGTCTCGACGACTTCGCCAAGCTGGAATTTCACTGCGTACTTGCGCTGGTCGACCGTGTACACCGATTGCGACGCGACGAAGAGCAGCGCGACGACGATTGCGAGGATGGGCATGGAGAACTTCATCTAGCGGCCCTCGCGATTGCGAAGTGCGTCGCGCGAACGCGACGGATCGAGCGCCAGCGCAGCGTCGGGCGTTGCGGCGCGCGGCGGCACGGCGCCGACGTCGGGAATCGCGGCGCTCGGCGTCGGTGCGCCCGACTGCTGGATCAGCTTGTCGAGCGGCAGGTACAGGAGGCTGCCGCTCTTCTGGTCGACGAGCACTTTGCTGGAGCTGCCGAGCACGGACTGCATCATGTCGAGATACAGGCGGTCGCGCGTGACGGCCGGCGCCTTCTGGTACTCGACGAGAATCCGGCTGAACCGCTCGGCATCGCCCTGCGCGCGCTGCTCGACTTCGGTACGGTAGCCGTTCGCTTCCTCGAGCAGCCGCGCCGCGTTGCCACGCGCACGGGGGACGACGTCGTTCGCGTACGCCTGGCCTTCGTTCTTCAGGCGCTCGCGATCCTGACCGGCCTTGACGGCGTCGTCGAACGCCGCCTGCACCTTGTCGGGCGGCTGTACGTTCTGCAGCGTGACCTTCTGCACGAACACGCCGGTGCCGTAGCGGTCGAGCATCTGCTGCATCAGCTGTTCGGTCTGCTTCGCGATCTGCTCGCGCCCTTCGTACAGCGCGAAATCCATCTTGCTCTTGCCGACGACCTCGCGGATCGCCGACTCGGCGACATACGCGACGATCTGGTCGGGGCGGCGGTTGTTGAAGACGTAGTCTTCGGCGCTCTTCAGGTTGTATTGGACGGCGAACTGGATGTCGATGATGTTCTCGTCATCGGTCAGCATCACCGCTTCCTTGTCGATCTTGTTCTTCGGTGTGTTGCGGTAGCCGACCTCGATCGTCTTGACCTGCGAGAACTCGACGAGCTCGACCGCCTCGACGGGGAACGGCAGGTGCCACCGCGGTCCCGGCTGGGTCGTCTCCGTGTACTTCCCGAAGCGCGTGACCACACCGCGACGCCCTTCGTCGACGATGTAGAAGCCGCTGGCGAGCCAGATGACGAGGATCAGCGCGACCAGCATCCCGGCACCGCCGAGCGGCAGCCGCGCGCCGGGCCGCCCGCCTTCCCCACCGTCCTGGGGTTCGCGCTTGCGGCCGAACAGGTCGTTCATCCGGCGATTGACGTTACGCCAGATCTCGTCCAGGTCAGGCGGTCCGCCGTTCTGATTGCCGCGCTTGCCCCACTGCGGGTCATTCAGCGACATGAGGCTGCAACTCGTTGTTCACGCATGGGCAGAAACAAGGGTCGGTGGGCGCAAAGCCGCGCCTTGGGACCTTAGCCGGAGCATTCCGGCGTGTCCAGATCTTCTGCAACAGGGGCTGGCGAGACCGGGAATCGTTCGGCCAGCGCAGCACGCAATTCGGGGAGACCGGTGCCGCTTACCGCACTGACGCGGACCGACGAAATGTTACCACAGCCATCGCGCTCGACGCCCGCTGGCATCCCGGTGACGTCGCATTTGTTGAAGACGCGGATCTGCGGCACGTCGGCTGCGCCGATCTCCGCGACCAGCGCATCCACGGCCTCGATCTGCTCGTCGCGGTTGTCGGCGCTCGCGTCGATCACGTGCAGCAGCAGATCGGCGTCGGCGGCCTCCGCGAGCGTCGCGCGGAACGCGACGACGAGATCGTGCGGCAGATCGCGGATGAAGCCGACGGTGTCGGACAGCACGATGTTCTCGGCGCCGGCGACGTGGACGCGGCGCAGCGTCGTGTCGAGCGTCGCGAACAGCTGGTCCGCCACATAGACCTTGGCGGCCGTCAGCCGGTTGAACAGCGTCGACTTGCCCGCGTTCGTGTACCCGACCAACGCGACGGTGCGCACCGCGGCCCGGCGGCGCGCGCGATTCTGCGTGGCGCGGCTTCGTGCGACGCGTCGCAGCCGCTCGCGCAGCAGCTTGACGCGCTGCATGATCAGACGGCGGTCCGTTTCCAGCTGCGTCTCGCCGGGCCCGCGCAGGCCGATGCCGCCCTTCTGGCGCTCGAGGTGCGTCCACCCGCCGACGAGGCGTGTCGCCATGTGATTCAGCTGCGCAAGCTCGACCTGCAGCTTGCCCTCGGCGCTGCGCGCGCGTTGCGCGAAGATGTCGAGGATCAGGCTGACGCGATCGATGACACGGCATTCGAGCGCCTGCTCGAGGTTGCGCTGCTGCACGCCCGACAACGTGTGGTCGAAGATGACGAGATCGGCCGCCGCTTCGCGGCGCTGCGCCGCGATTTCGTCGACCTTGCCGCGGCCGGCGAAAAATGCCGGATCAGGACGCGAGCGGCGTCCGCCGAGGTTACCCACGACGGTGGCGCCTGCCGACGTGGCGAGCGCCGAGATCTCGGCCAGCCGCTCCGCATTGTCGGCGCGGCCGAAGTCGAGCGCGACCACGAGCGCCTTGTCGCCCGTTTCCGGTCTATCGAACATCGGCCGTCATGCGCGGTGCGCGCAGGCACCGCCCACGCGCGCGACTGCGGCGGACGGCCTGGCCGTCAGCTCTCGGTTTCGTGATGGTTCTGATGCGGCATCGCGACGGGGCGCGACGGCACGACCGTCGATATCGCGTGCTTGTAGACCATCTGCGTGACGGTGTTCTTCAGCAGCACCACGTATTGGTCGAAGGATTCGATCTGGCCCTGCAGCTTGATGCCGTTGACCAGGTAGATCGACACCTGCACGTGCTCCTTGCGCAGTGTGTTGAGGAACGGGTCTTGTAGCATTTGCCCTTTGTTGCTCATCGATGAGCTCCGCGCTTGTTATTCCGCACCTTTCGATCATCGGCCCGCGTGCGGCTTCGGGCGCGGGCAGGTCGCGGTTGCTGCTGGACCTGCTAGCGGCGTGCGTTGGAATCCGCGTAGGGGTTGACGCCTGTCTTGAATTGTATCCTAAGGGGCGTTCCCCGCAGTTTGAACGCGTCGGTGAAGAAATGTTCCAGGAAGCGTCGGTAGGCGTCGGGCACGTGCTGCAGCGCCGAGCCATGGATGATCACCAGCGGCGGATTCATTCCACCCTGGTGCGCGTAACGCAGTTTCGGGCGGACTACCCCGGTGCGTGGCGGCTGCTGGCGCAACACGGCGAGCTGTAGCGTCCGCGTCAAGCGGGGCGTCGGCAGCTTTGCCATCGCAGCCGCATAGGCGGCATCCACGGAGCGCAACACCTTTTCGACATTGCGGCCGTCCCGCGCGGAAATCTGGTGCTGCTCGGCAAAGGCGAGGAAGCCGAGCTTGCGCTCGAGATCGCGGCTGATGACGGCACGCTGCTCGGTATTGGCGGCGTCCCACTTGTTGATCGCCACCACGAGCGCTCGGCCCGTTTCCAGGATGTGGCCCGCGAGATGCGCGTCCTGCTCGGTGATGCCGGCAACCGCGTCGACAAGCAGGATGACGACGTGCGCGTCCTCGATCGCCTGCAGCGTCTTGATGACGGAGAATTTCTCAACGGTTTCGCTGACCTTGCCGCGCCGGCGCACGCCGGCCGTGTCGATGACCGTATAACGGCGATCGCCGCGCTCGAAGTCGAGCCTTATTGCATCGCGCGTGGTACCAGGCTCGTCGAACGCGATGACACGCTCCTCGCCGAGCAGCGTATTGACGAGCGTGGACTTGCCGACGTTAGGCCGGCCGACGACGGCAACCCTGATACGCCGCTCGCCATCGGGCTCGTCGTCGGCATCGGCGTCCCGCGTGCCCGCTGCCGCGAGCGCGATGTCGATCAGGTCGCGGACGTTTTCGCCGTGCGCCGCGGAAATCGGCAGCGGTTCGCCCAGACCGAGCTCGTGGAACTCCGCAACGGTTCGCTCGGGTGGAAGGCCTTCCGCCTTGTTGACGGCGAGCACGATCGGCCGTCCCGACTTGCGCAGCAGCTCGGCGATGTCACGGTCCTGGGGTGCTAGTCCTGCGCGCGCGTCGACGAGAAAGACGATCGCGTCGGACTCGGCGATAGCGGCTTTCGCCTGTTTCGCCATCTCGAACAGGATTCCCGATGTCGCGACAGGCTCGAAGCCGCCGGTGTCGACGCACAGGAATTCGCGCTCGCCCGCGCGCCCACGGCCGTAGTGCCGATCGCGCGTCAGTCCCGGGATATCCGCGACGAGCGCATTGCGCGTTTTGGTCAGCCGGTTGAACAGCGTCGATTTGCCGACGTTGGGACGGCCGACGAGGGCGATCGTGGGCAGCATCGCCTGCTACTGCGAAGTGACCGAGTAGACCGTACCCTTCTCGGATTGCCACAGCATGCCACCGGCGACTTGCACCGGCTGCGTCGTCGCGAGACTGCCGTCGGTCGCCATCCGGCCGACATAGGCGCCGTCGGTGCGCGACAGCAGATGCAGATAGCCTTCGACGTCCACGACGCCGAGGTGATCGCCGATGAGCTGCGGTCCGCCGATGCGCCGCTTTGCGAGCGCGTCCTGCTTCCAGATCGACGCGCCGTTGCTGCGATCCAGTGCCTGCACGCCATCCTTGTCGTCGACGACGTAGAGGCGCTGCGCATCGGCGGTGATGCCGGCGAGGCTCGACACGTCGCGCGACCACAGCAGCGTGCCGCGGATGATGTCGAAGCACGCGACGCGACCCTGGTAGGCAGCGGCGCACACTTCCTTCTCGTCGACGAACGGCAGGCTCGTCACATCGGCGATCCGCTCGAGCTCGGTCGCCCCCTTCGGCGTCGCGACAGCGCCGTCCCATGCGATCGAGCCCGACGCCGCGTCGATCGCGAGCAGACGTCCGCCGGCCGTGCCGGTCAGCAGGCCGCCGCGGCTCACGGTGCCACCCGCGGCGTTGCGAATCGTCAGCGGCGGATTAGTGCGCGCGTCGACCCACAGCCTCTTGCCGTCCGCGGCGGCGAGGCCGTAGATTTTGCCGTCGCCGGAGAACACGATGACGACCTTGTCGGATATCCGCGGCGGTGCGATCACCTCGCTTGCAACGCGCGCCGTCCACAGCGCCTTGCCGTCGGTGTCGAACGCGAGCACGTCACCCTTGTCGGTGCCGACGACGACGAGCGCATCGTTTGCCCCCGGACCGGCGGACAGCGTGCGCCCCGCGCTGACTCGCCATATCGGGCGTCCGGTCGCCACGTCGAGACGCGTCAGTGTGCCGTCTTTCGCCGCGGCATAGACCGCCGACGCCGTTACCGCCGGGGCAATCCCCGGCCCCGCCGCGCCGACGCTGTGCTGCCAGTTGATCCGCGGCGTGACCGTCGCGTTGAGCGTCGGCATCGGTCCCGGCTTCTTCGTGCCGCCCGTCAGCCATGCGAACGAGGGCACCGGAATGTCGCGCAGCCACGACGTCAGCGACGAATCGGACATGTTCGCGCAGCCCGCCGCCAGCGCTGCCGCAGCGGCCGCGCAGACCAGGGCACGCGCGCGACGCAACCTCGTCATTTGCCCGTCCCCTTGGGCGCCTTCCCAGTGTCGGCTGCACTCGCGGCCGGTGCCCCCTTGTCGGCGGCGGCCGGTGTGCTGGCCGCCGGAGGAACGGTCGGCGCCGCAGCCGCTGCGGGTGCAGCGCTGCCAAGCGTGTCGTGCTTCACCTGCACGTACGTCCGGTACGGCGACTTGGAATCGAGCTTCGCGAGCGCCGTTTCATAGGCAGTGCGCGCGTCGGCGACGCGGCCGGCGGCTGCCAGCGCATCGCCGCGCAGGTCGGCGAACACGCCGTCGAACGCGTCCGGATGCTTCGCGTCGAGTGTGGCGAGCGCCGCGTCGTACTGCTTCTGGTCGACCTGCACCTGCGCGAGGCGAAAGCGCGCGATCGCCTGAATCTCGTCTTCCTTCGCATGCTCGGCCGCCCACGTGTATTGCGCCTTCGCGCCGTCGCGATCGCCGCTGTCGTAGAGCATCTTCGCGTACAGCAGCGCCGCCCGCGGCGCATAGGCGGTGCCGGCGTACTTGTCGGTGATCTGCGTGATCGCGTCCTTCGCCTTGGCCGGATCCTTGGTGCGAGCGGCATCGCTCACCGCCGAATAGAGCACCGACGCGTCCTCGGCGCGCTTGCCGCTCCACCATCGCCAGCCCTGCACGCCGCCGATCACGAGCACGGCCAGCACGAGCCCGACGGTGACGGCGCCGCCGTAGCGCGTCCACCAAGCCTTCAGCTCGTCGATCTGGTCCTGCTCTTCTAGGTCATAGACAGCCATATTCGTCCTTGGAAACGTTCAGTGCGGCAAAGCGCGGCAGCAGATCAGCAACCGGCACGACGATCTGCTCGCCGCCTTCGCGGAGCGTCTTGATCGCGACGCTGCCCGCCGCCGCCTCATCGTCGCCGACGATCACGGCGAGCCGTGCTCCGCTCGCGTCGGCCTTCTTCATCTGCGACTTGAAGCTGCCCCCACCCGCATGCAGAACGACGGATGCGCCATGATCGCGCAGCGTTTCGGCGACGCGGCGCGCGAGCACGCCGGCCCGCTCGCCGGCATGCACGACGTACGCGTCGGGTGCCGCCGCGTGCAACGTGCCTTGTGCCTGCAGCAACAGGATCATCCGCTCCACGCCGATCGCGAAGCCGCACGCCGGTGTCGCCTTTCCGCCCAGTGCCTCGAACAGGCCATCGTAGCGGCCGCCGCCGGCGACGGTACCTTGCGCACCGAGCGCGTCGGTCACCCACTCGAACACCGTGCGGTTGTAGTAGTCGAGCCCACGCACCAGGCGCGGATCGACCACGTAGCCGATGCCGGCTTCGTCGAGCAGCGCACGCAGCGCATCGAAATGCGCGCGCGAATCAGCGCCGAGCGCGTCGATCAGTCTTGGCGCGGCGGCGATGGCGTCCTGCAGCGGCGGGTGCTTGCTGTCGAGGATGCGCAACGGGTTCGCATGCAGTCGTCGGCGCCCATCGTCGTCGAGCAACGCCGCGTGCCGCTCGAAGTGCTCGATCAGCGCAGTGCGATGCGCGCGTCGCTCGGAAGCGTCGCCGATCGAGTTGATCGCGAGCGTGATGCCGGTGAGGCCCAGCGCGTGCCAGAGTCGCGCGAGCATGACGATTTGCTCGGCGTCGACGTCGGGACCCGCGAAGCCGAGCGCCTCTACATCGAGCTGGTAGAACTGGCGGTAGCGCCCTTTCTGCGGCCGCTCGTGGCGGAACATCGGCCCGCCGGTCCACACGCGCTGCGGCCGTTCGTAGACGAGGCTGTGCTCGATTGCCGCGCGGACGATGCCGGCCGTCGCTTCCGGACGCAGCGTGAGGCTGTCGCCGTTCAGCTTGTCGTCGAACGTGTACATCTCCTTCTCGACGACGTCGGTGTGCTCGCCGATGCTGCGCACGTACAGCGGCGTCGATTCGACGATCGGCACGCGCAGGTAGCGATAACCGTAGCGCTCGAACACCGTGCGCGCCGTATCCTCGAAGCGCTGCCACAGCGTCGCCTCGTCGGGAAGAACGTCGTTCATGCCGCGTACGGCCTGCAGTGCCGCTGGCATCGGCGCTCTTAGGCGATCGCCGCGCAGGCGGTCGTCGCAATCACTTGAGCGCGACGCGCGCGACGACGCCGCGCGTGAACGGTGCGAGGTCGAGCGACTGCCCGCGAAATGTCACCGCCACGTCGGGTGCGTTGCCGAGCGAAAGCTCGAGCGGCGGCGTGCCGTTGACTGTCTGCGTCATGCCGGCACCACCGGTCATCTGCAGGATCACGCGGCCGTTGGCATCCTTCACTTCCGCCCACGACGTGCCCCGGAACGCGAGCACCAGCGCCGCGTCACTCGCCTTCGCGGCCGTCGCACTTCCGCCGGCGGGCGTGGCCGCTGGGTCGGGAGTTCCGGCCGGACCGGGTGCCGCTTCGCCGGTTGGCAGCGTTGCCGTTGTCGGCGATTCCGCGGCGACGGGGTTGGGCAGTGTCGTCGTCGATCCGGCCGCGGTCAGCGATTGCGGCGCGGGAATCGTCGTCGTCGCACTTTCGGCGCCGCTGACGCCCGCGGCCTCGCGGCGCGCTTCCGACGCCTTGTGCACGTATTCATAGTAGGCGGCAGCGCCGACGGCGACGAGTGCGAGCAGCAGGAACAGCACGCGCGGCGCGGACGATCGGTGCGCTGCGCGCTCGACGGGGATCTCGCCCATCGGCCGGCGCGCCGCGGCGAACGAAGGACGCTCGAGCGCCGGCGCGCTTTCGCCGGCCGGCATCAGCGCCAGCACGCGATCCGGGTCGAGCTGGATGAAGCGCGCGTAGTTGCGCGCGAAGCCGCGCGCGAACGTGCGGCCCGGCAGGTGCTGGAAGTCATCGTCCTCGAGCGCTCGCACCTGGCGCGGGGCGAGCTTGAGTTGCAGCGCGACGTCGTCGACCGACAGGCCCGCCGCCTCGCGCGCGGAACGCAGCGTCGAGCCCGCCGTTGCGGGTTGTGTGGCAGCGCCTTCCCTCGCCTCGTTCGCGTACGTGTCGTCCGTCACTGGCACGCCCCGCCGGCAAGCGCCTTGGCCTCCGGTGACTCGGGCCAGCGGTTGCGCAGCTGCGATTCGTACGACCGCTCGGCTTCGCGATCGCCTTGCTTGCGTTCAATGCACATGCCGAGATACAGCGCTTCGGGCGGCGGCACCGCCTGCTGCATAACCGGTCGCATCCACGCGCGCGCCTCGCCGACGCGCTGTTCGCGATAAGCGAGCAGCGCAAGGTTGTACGCAGCCGTGGGGTTGCCGGGCGATGCGGTCAGCGCACGCCGGAAGTAATCGTCGGCGTTCTTCGTCTGCCCGAGGACGACGCTGCACTTGCCGGCGTTGATCAGCGCGATTTCCGGCGTGCGGTACAGCGGATCCTTCAGCACCTGCTCCAGTTGCGGCAACGCCTCGCTCGCGCGGCCGGTGGCGCACAGGTAGGCAGCCCAGTTTGCACGGATGTCGGAGTCACCCGGTGCAAGCGCGATCGCCTGCCGGAAATTCTCCTCGGCCTTGGCGCTCTCGCCGAGCATCGCGTAGACGAGGCCGTAGATGTTGTACAGCCTCGGGTACGAGGGATCGAGCGTCTTCGCCACACCGAGTTCCTCGAGCGCCACGTCCATCTGCCCCCGTTCGTAGTAGCCAGCGGCGAGCTCGGTGCGAATCACCGCGCGTTGCTGCGGCGTTACTTCCTCCTTCTTGATCGGCGACGTGTCGGGCGGCGGCGTCGGTGGCGTCGTCGACGAGGGCTTCGACGCGCACGCGCCGAGCGCGAGTGCACAGGCCAGGAGGACCAGGGACAGCAGCGGACGGTTCATGCGCGATAGAAGGCGTGCGGAGGGAGATTCAGCGGGCGGCGGCCACGTGGATGCGCGTTGCGAGGCGTCGCCGCGTCCGGTCCTGCACCTGGCCGGCGAGCTGGCCGCAGGCGGCGTCGATGTCGTCGCCGCGCGTCTTGCGCACGGTCGCGACGAGACCTGCATCCTGCAGCGCGTGCGCGAACGCGCGGATGCGCTCGCGCGGACTCGTCGCAAAGCCGCTCGCCGGAAACGGATTGAACGGAATCAGGTTGAGCTTGCATGGCACGTCGCGAACGAGGTCGATCAGCGCGCGCGCATGCGTCGGCTGGTCGTTGACGCCGTCGAGCATCACGTACTCGAACGTGACGAAATCGCGCGGCGCACGCTCGATGTAGCGCACGCACGCGGCCATCAGTGTGGCCAGCGGATGCTTGCGATTGATCGGCACCAGCCGGTCGCGCAGCTCGTCGGTCGGCGCGTGCAGCGATACGGCGAGCGCGACCGGGCATTCGTCGCGCAACCGGTCGATCCACGGCACGAGACCGGACGTCGACAGCGTGACGCGGCGCCGCGACAGGCCGTATGCGTTGTCGTCGAGAAACAGCCGCAAGGCCGGAACGACGTTGTCGAAGTTCGCGAGCGGCTCGCCCATGCCCATCATGACGACGTTGGTGATCGGCGCGTGGCCCGCCTGCACCCACGGCGCAGTTCTATTACCCCGCAACGCTTGCGGCTGCGCCGCTGCGCTGCCCCCCGAGGGGGCGGAATTCGCGGTTTGGAGCGGCCCTGCACCGCTCATGCCGTCGGCGAGCAGCATGCGGTTCGCATGCCAGAGCTGGCCGACGATCTCGCCCGTCGTCAGGTTGCGGTTGAATCCCTGGCGGCCGGTCGAGCAGAACGCGCAGTCGAGCGCGCAGCCGGCCTGCGACGAGATGCACAGCGTGCCGCGATCGTCTTCGGGGATGTAGACGGCCTCGACGGCGTTGCCACCACCCGCGTCGAGCAGCCACTTGCGCGTACCGTCCGCCGCGGTCGTGTCGCCGATCACCGTGGGCCCGACGATCGCGGCCTCCGCGGCCAAAGCCGTACGGAACGCGCCGGCGAGATCCGTCATCGCGTGCACGTCGTTCGCGAAGCGCTGATGGACCCAGCGCGACACTTGGCGTGCGCGAAACGGCTTCTGGCCGCGCTCAGCCATCCACTGCGCGAGCGCCACGGGATCGAGGTCGAGCAGGTTCTTCATCGGCACGGCGTGCGCGCTGCGTTCGAGCCGACGTCAGCGGCGATAGACGGCGTGAGCCGGAAAGAAATACGCGATTTCGACCGCGGCCGTTTCCGGCGCATCGGATCCGTGGACCGCGTTGGCGTCGATCGACTGCGCGAAATCGGCACGGATCGTCCCCGACGCAGCTTTCTTGGGATCGGTCGCGCCCATCAAATCGCGGTTCTTCGCGATCGCGTTGTCGCCTTCGAGTACCTGGATCATCACCGGGCCCGTCGTCATGAAATCGACGAGGTCTTTGAAGAACGGACGCTCCCGGTGGACCGCATAGAAGCCTTCGGCATCGGCGCGGGACATCCACATCATCCGGGCGGCGGCAATCCGCAAGCCGGCCTTCTCGAACCGGGCATAGATCTCCCCGATCACGTTGTTGGCCACGGCGTCAGGTTTGATGATGGAAAGCGTGCGTTCAACGGCCATTGCCAAGCTCCGACTCGATAAAAGCGAGTAAATTCAAAATTGTACCATGCGACGACTACCCGGGAACAGCGCGTCCCCGACCGCGCGCGCCCCGTCGGCCGCACCTTTTTCGGGCGTCTCTAAGGCTATTCGATCGGGCGTCGCCAACGGCTGACGGCGCGCGCCGCCGCCGCGAGGCGCCGGTCATGCCGACTGCGCGGGGCGAAGGCGAGGCTCGCGGCCGCCGCAACGGCGTCACATCATGCCGAGGGTCTTCGGCAGCCAGATCGACAGCGCGGGCCAGTAGGTGACGAGCAGCAGGAACACGAGCATCGTCAGGAGCCACGGCCACACGGCGATCGTCAGCTCGGTGATGCCCATCTTCGTGATGCCCGACGCGACGTACAGGTTCAGTCCCACCGGTGGGTGGCACATGCCGACTTCCATGTTGACGACCATCATGATCCCGAAATGCACCGGATCGATGCCGAGCTTGATCGCAACAGGGAACAGGATCGGCGCCATGATCAGCACGATCGACGACGGCTCCATCACGTTGCCGGCGAGCAGCAGCAGCACGTTGACGACGAGCAGGAAGGTGACGATGCCGAGGCCCTTGTCGAGCATCCACGCTGCGAGCTCCTGCGGAATCTGCTCGGACGTCAGCAGGTAGCTGAACATCACCGCGTTGGTGATGATGTACAGCAGCATCGCGCTCATGTTGGCAGAGTCGAGCAGCACCTTCGGCACTCTCGACAGTGGCATGTCCTTGTAGACGAACACGGCGACGAGGAACGCGTAGACGGCGCTCATTGCCGCCGCCTCGGTCGGTGTGAAGATGCCCGTGTAGATGCCGCCGATGACGACGACGATCAGCAGCAAACCCCACGCGCTTTCCCGAAACGCGCGTAGCCGCTCACGCCACGACACCACCGGTTGCCGAGGATAGTTGTTCTTGCGTGCGCGCCACCACGTCGTGAGCCCGAGCATCGTCGCGAGCACGATTCCGGGAATGATTCCGGCGATGAACAGCTGGCCGACCGACGTGTTCGTCGCCACGGCGTACATCACCATGACGATCGACGGCGGAATCAGGATGCCGAGCGCACCCGACGTCGTGATGACGCCGGCGCCGAAGCGCGCCGGAAAGCCCTGCTTGATCATCGCCGGCAGGATGATCGAGCCGATCGCGACGACGGTCGCCGGCGACGAGCCCGACACCGCCGCGAACAACGCGCACGCGAGGACGCCCGCGAGCCCCAGACCGCCGTGCCAGTGGCCGACCATCGACGACGCGAAGGTGATCATCCGCCGCGCGACGCCGCCGTGCGTCAGGAAGTTGCCGGCCAGGATGAAGAATGGAATCGCCATGATCTCGAACTTCTCGATGCCGGTGAACAGCTTCAGCGCGACGGACTCGATCGGCACCGTCGTCATCGTGAAGAGGTAGACCAGCACGGTCAGGCCGAGCGATATCGACACCGGCATGCCGGTCAGCATCAGGCCGAACAGCAGCGCGAAGATGATCCACGCGTTGGGGAGCGCAAGGCCGGCGAGCTTCAGCGCGACGGGAATGCCGATGATCAGGATCGGCAGCAGCCCGGGCCAGCGCGGCGCGTCGTGCGGAGCAGCGATCGGCGCGGCGACGTTCATGGCCGGCCCCCCGCCGTGGGCGCCGGGTGCAGGTCGGGCACCGCCTTGATCGCGTCGTCGATGCCCTCGACGTGCGCGACGTCGTGGCGCGGCAGATCGCCGGTGCGCCAGAACGTGACCGCTACCTGCAGGAACCGGAAGCACATCAGGTACGAGCCGAGTGGCACGCACAGGTAAACCAGCCACTTCGGTAGTTCAAGATCGGGGGATACTGAGTCCGTGTGCCCGATATCCCAGACGAACGTGGCACCGAGCGTGCCGACGATTCCGGTGAAGAGCGCACCGGCGAACAAGCCGAACAGCACGTACAGCCTGCGCGTGTCGGGCGGCAACCGGTTGATCATCACGTCGACGCCGACGTGGATGCCGGTGCGCACGCCGTAGGCGGCGCCGAACTTCGCCATCCAGACGAACATGTAGATGCACAGCTCCTGCGCCCACGACAGGTTCAACTTGATCAGGAAGTCCTGCACGACGGGAATCGGCCACCCGGCAGCGTAGCGGTGGACGACGGCGACGAAGATGAGCAGCGTCGCCGCAGCCATCAGCGTGGCGATCAGCACTTCCTCGAGTCGATCCAGCAGCCGCATCATGAGCATCCCCCCGACGCGCCGCCGCCGCGCGCGCTCAACAAAAACGCCACTGCGGCGAACCGGCCCACAGTGGCGTCACGAATCGATAGCCGACCGTCAGGGCTTGAAGCCGGTTTCCTTGTAGACGGTCTCGATGGTTTCCTTGCCGACGCGCGACTCGTTCTCCTTGTGAACCGTCACGGCGACCTTCTTCCACGCCGCCTTCTCCGCGGGCGTCAGCGTGATGATCTCGGTCTTGCCGGAGGCCTTGATGGCCGCAAGCGCGTCGTCGTTCTCCTTCTTGGCGATGTCGTCGGCGAATTTCGTCGCGTCCTTCATCGCGCCTTCCAGCGTCGTCCGGATGTCGGCGGGCAGTCCGTCCCAGAACTTCTTGTTGACGATGACCGCGTATTCGATGACGCCGTGGTCGGTCAGCGTCAGGTATTTCTGCACCTCGTGCATCTTCTGCGTGTAGAAATTCGACGGCGGGTTCTCCGAGCCGTCGACGACGCCTGTCTGCATCGCCTGGTAGACCTCGGAGAACGCCATCACCTGCGGCAGCGCGCCGAATGCCCGCATCTCGCTTTCGAGCACTTTCGACGACTGGATGCGCATTTTCAGCCCCTTCATGTCCTCCGGCTTGCGCAGCGGCTTGTTCGCGCTCATGTCCTTGAAGCCGTTGACCCAATACGCGAGGCCGGTGATGCCCTTCGACTCGAGCTTCTTGAACAGCGCCTTGCCGACGGGGCCGTCGGTGACCTTGTGCAGGTCGTCGTAGCTGTCGAACAGGAACGGCAGGTCGAACATCTCGAACTCGCGCGCGCCGAGCGGTCCGAACTTCGACACCGACGGGGCGAGCATCTGCACAGAACCGAGCTGCAGCGCCTCCATCTCCTCGCCGTCCTTGAACAGCGAGCTGTTCGGATACACCTCAACTTTGACCTTGCCGCCCGTGCGCTCCTCGGCAAGCTTCTTGAAGTAATCAGCACCCTTGCCCTTCGGCGTGTTGACGGCGACGACGTGGCTGAATTTGATAACGATCGGCGCTTGCGCCATCGCGCCGGCCGCGAACGTCAGCGCCGCGGCGGCAACCCATGTGGTAACGAGCTTCATTGTCCCTCCGGAAAGTGTGCTTCGTGACGCCGCGCTACCGCCGACGGTAAGACCGTTCTTGTGGGCTCGCAGGCGCCGATTAGGCCGCGGCCGCGCGGCATTGTCAAATCGTCACGCCATTGTGGGCGCGGCCGTCCATTGCCAGGCGAGCCCGGGTTCCCCCGGCGCCGCGGCGAACGCTGCGTCGGCACCGACGGTCACCACCGCCGCGAGTGCGTCGCCGCAGTAGATCCGCGGGATCGCGTGCCGCTCCCAACGCGCAACGCCGGCCTCCCGCAGCAGGTCGGCGACGTTACGGCGCGTCGTTCGCCCGGGGAGGCGCAGTCGCTCGCCGCGGATGCCGCTGCGAATCGTGACCGTCGCGGTTGCTGCATGGCGTGCGGCGATGCCGACACCAAGCCTCCGCGACAGCCGCAGCGCCCCGTGGGGCATCGACACGTCATCAGCGCCTGACCACACGCACGAGTAGGGTTCGACCGGTTTGCACTGGACGACAAGTCGGCCGCGGTGCACGCCGAGCACCGCACCGGCGTGGCGGATCTCGATCCGCGAGCCGGCAGTGCTGCGCTGCAACTGCGCAAGGGCGTTGGCAAGGCGCGCTCGCGCCGCCGCCGGCAGGTGCTGCTCGCGCAGGAACCACCGCAGCACGTTCGCCCCGCGGCGGGCGTCGAGCCGTGTGAAGACGCTGCAATCGAGCGTCGCGCCGTCGTACGCATCGCGCGCGTCGAGGGCGGCCAGGTCATCGAGGAGCGCGGCCGCGTCGGCCTGCAGCTCCGCGGCCCGCACGAGCGTAGCTGGATACCCGGGTGCGATATCACGCAGCGCCGGCACGACGGCGTTGCGCAGCGCGTTGCGACGATAGCGTGCATCTGCGTTGGATTCGTCGTCGATGTGGTGCAGCCCGCGCGATCCGGCGTAATCGTCGAGGGCTGCGCGTGGCACGTCGAGCCATGGCCGCAACCACCAAACCCCGTCGAAGCGCGCGGCGGGCATCGCGGCAAGCCCACGCGGGCCGGCACCGCGCAGCAGTTGCAGCAACAGTGTTTCGGCCTGGTCGTCGGCGTGGTGGGCGAGCAGCACGGCCGCAGCCCCGTGATCGCGCGCAAGCCGCGCGAGGGCGGCGTAGCGGGCGGATCGCGCTGCGGCCTCGACGCCGATCCGCGCGCCGCGCTCGACGGCCACGTTCGCAACGTCGCACGCGACGCCGCGCTCTGCGCAAAGCGTCCGGCAGAACTGCGCCCATCGCGAGGCGTTCGGCGACAGTCCATGGTCGACGTGCAGCGCGACGACGCGGAATTGCTCCGGCGTTGCCGCGGCAAGCGTTGCGTCGAGAAGCGCGACGGAGTCGCGGCCTCCCGACAGTGCCACCGCGACGCATCCGCGGGCCGGCAGCGCGGCCGCGATCGCGCGCGCGACGGCGGCCTGCAGCGCAGCGTGCGGCGAACCGTCGTCAGCCGGCGGGAATCTCCTTGTAGCGTCCATAAGCCAGGATCTTGTCCTCGCGCGCCTCGACGAGCGCGTCGATCGTCTGCTCCTGCAACTGGCGCAGCGCCTCGGTCAGCGCCTTTTTCAGCGAGACCATCATCGCCGCGTGGTCGCGATGCGCGCCGCCGACCGGCTCGTTGACGACCTTGTCGACAAGCCCGAGCTGCTTCAGCCGCACGGCGGTGATGCCGAGCGTCTCGGCGGCCTCCGCGGCGTGCTCCGCCGATTTCCAGAGAATCGACGCACAGCCTTCCGGCGAAATGACCGAGTACGTCGAGTACTGGAGCATCAGCGTCACGTCGCCGATCGCGATCGCCAGCGCGCCGCCCGATCCGCCTTCACCGATGACGGTGACGAGCACCGGCACGCGCAGACCTGCCATCTCGTAGAGGCTGCGACCGATCGCCTCCGACTGCCCGCGTTCCTCGGCGCCGATGCCGGGATAGGCGCCAGGCGTGTCGACGAACGTGAACAGCGGCAGTCCGAACTTCTCCGCGAGTTTCATGAGGCGCAGCGCCTTGCGGTACCCCTCGGGCCGCGGCATGCCGAAATTGCGGTGGATCTTCTCCTTCGTGTCGCGGCCCTTCTGCTGGCCGATCACCATGCAGGGCACGCCGTTGAATCGGGCGAGGCCGCCGATAATCGCCGGATCGTCGGCATATGTTCGATCGCCGTGCAGCTCGCGGAATTCGGCGAACATGCCGTTGATGTAATCCTGCGTGTACGGACGCTGCGGATGGCGCGCGACCTGCGCGATCTGCCACGCCGACAGCTTGCTGTAGATGTCTTTCGTAAGCTGCTGGCTTTTCTTCGTCAGCCGCGTGATCTCGTCGGAGATGTCGACGGCGGAATCCTCGTGCACATAGCGCAGCTCGTCGATCTTCTGCTGGAGCTCGGCGATCGGCTGCTCGAAATCGAGGAACGTCTGCTTCATCGGGGCGGATCGGGTGGAATGTTCGGCGCATCATAACGCACGCCGCAGCGGTATCCGCGGTCGCGGCCGGGACGTGCGCCGGGCCACTTCAGGTTACCGCCGAGGCGCGCCCGCGCCACGCGCCGAATGCCTCGTTGGCGAAAACGGCCGCCAGCACGATCGCGCCCCCGGCGAGCGTGGCGGCACCCGGATGCTCGCTCATCAGCACCCAGACCCAGATCGGCCCGAGGATGGGCTCGAGCAATGCGAGGAGCCCGAGCTCGGTTGCGGACAGATGTTTCGATGCCGCCGTGGCGAGCAGGCAGCCGGTGCCGAGTTGCACGCAGCCCATCACGGCGAGGATCGCGAGGTCGCGCGGCGTGGCCGCAAACGCCGGCGTGAGCGCGCCGGCCGCGACGGCGGAAAGAATCCCCGCGATCATCACCTGCGGCAGCATGTCGACGCTCGCATGGAACTTCCGCAGCACGGTGACCTGCGCTGCGAAGCAGCATGAAACGCCGAGCGCCAGCAGGTTGCCGGTCAGGCGGCCCGCATCGGCGGTCTGCGCGAACATGACGACGATGCCCCCGAACGCGACGATCATCGCGATCCATGTGCGTCGCGGCACGGGTTCCTTCAGGATTCCCCGCGCCGCGAGTGCGGCTAGAAACGGCGAGACGCTCATCAGGATGTTCGTATTCGCCACCGTCGTGCGCGTCAGCGAGCCGATGAAAAAGAAAAACGTTCCCGCCAGGAACGCGCCGGCGACCACACCGGGCATGCCGGCGTCGCGAACCGCACGCGGCATTGCACGGCCGTGCAGGGCGACGAGCACGCCGACGACGAAGATCGTCATGAACAGGCTGCGCCAGAAGACGATCTCCCAGGCGTCGACGATCGACAGTTGGCGCACGAGCAGACCGCCCGACGACCAGCAGATCGCTGCGACGACCATGAACAGGATCGCGCGCGTGTGCAGCGCGGAGCGTCGCTCGGACAAGGAAAGCTTTGGGACTGCGGTGGTTGGGGCGGGCCGCGATTGTAGCGTGCGGGCCACGCAACGGCTCGCGTGGACGAGCGCCGTCACGTGAAGTCGACAGCGGCGTCGCGGCCCATCGCGGTGGCGATCGTCGCAAAGTCCTCGCGCGGCACGCGTACCAGGCCAAAGCGAAACGCCGCACCCCAGTGCGTTTTGCTGCGGATGAACGTCAGCTGCGGAATCAGCGGGCGGATCGGCGCGGGCGTCGCATCGAGAAATGCAACGTCGCGCCGGGAGATGGTGCCGAGCTCGGGCATCGTCGCCTCGTAGACGTCGCCGTTGGCCACACGGCCGATCGCGGTGAACGCCTGCAGTATCGCGCCATCCGGATAGGACTCGCGCGGCGAGTAGAACGCGAACCCGTCGCCGGGCTGCAACCGTTCGAGCGGTGCCGCCTTGCCGTGATTCAACTGGACGAAGCCGTGGGCCACGGCGTTCGCGACGTGATCCCGCGATACGACGCCGATCCAGTAGCGACTTTCGCGCACGATGATCTCCTTCAGTCGGTTGATGATGATGCGGACGATCGTAGCGCCGCAAGCGCGAACCCGGCGATCGATCGAATGGCCGATGCGTGCGCCAGTTTGGACACCTTCTATAATGCGGCACCCATTCGCCGACCGTGATCGGGCCCTCGATGAAAACGCATCGCATCGCTGTCATGCCGGGCGACGGGATCGGCAAGGAAGTCGTACCCGAGGGACTGCGCGCACTCGAGACCGCGGCGTCGCGCTTCGGTATCGCGTTCGAGTTCGCGCATTTCGACTGGAACTGCGACTACTACGCGCGCACCGGGCGCATGATGCCCGAGGACTGGTTCGAGACACTCTCCCGATTCGACGCGATCTTCTACGGCGCCGTCGGCTGGCCCGCGACGGTACCCGATCACGTGTCGCTGTGGGGCTCGCTGATCCAGTTCCGGCGGCGCTTCGACCAGTACGTCAACCTGCGTCCGTGCCGGCTGATGCCCGGCATCGCGACGCCGCTTGCGAACCGCAAGCCGGGCGACATCGACTTCGTCGTCGTACGCGAAAACACGGAAGGCGAGTACTCATCGGTGGGCGGCCGGCTGTTCGACGGCACCGACCGCGAGATCGTGTTCCAGGAATCCGTCTTCACGCGGAAGGGTGTTGACCGCATCCTGAAATTCGCGTTCGAGCTGGCGGCAAAGCGGCCGCAGCGGCACGTGACGTCGGCGACCAAATCGAACGGCATCTCGATCACGATGCCGTACTGGGACGAGCGGTTTCGCGCGATGGCGGCGAACTACCCGGACGTTCGCGTCGACCAGTTCCACATCGACATCCTGGCTGCGCACTTCGTGCAGCGTCCGCAGTATTTCGATGTCGTCGTCGGGTCGAACCTGTTCGGCGACATCCTGTCCGATCTCGGTCCCGCGGTCTGCGGAACCATCGGCATCGCCCCATCGGGCAACATCAACCCCGAGCGAACGTTCCCATCGCTGTTCGAACCGGTGCACGGGTCGGCACCCGACATCGCCGGCAAGGGCATCGCGAATCCGATCGGCCAGATATGGTCGGGTGCGATGATGCTCGAGTTCCTGGGTCATCCAGAGGCCGCGCGCGCGATTGTCGCGGCGATCGAGCGCGTGCTCGCGGATCCGACGGCGCCACGAACACCCGACTTAGGCGGGCGTGCCTCCACGACCGAACTCGGCGCAGCACTCGCGGCGCTGATATGATCCGACGCGTTTATTGCGGACGCCGTCCGACCGTGCCCGTCCGACGGCACGACGGACCGGCGCCGCCGCGCGGTGCCCGGATTCGGCTCTCGAGGGGAAGCCAATGTCATTGCTGATCGGAGTTCCGCGCGAGGTCTTTCCGGGCGAGAAGCGCGTCGCCACGGTTCCCGATGTCGTCGAGAAGCTGATCAAGCACGGCTTTCGCGTTGCCGTGGAGGCGGGTGCAGGCGATGCCGCGCAGATCGCGGACGACGCCTACCGCGCCGCGGGGGCCGAGATCGTCGCCGATCGCGCGCAGCTTTGGGCGACTTCCGACATCGTGTTCAAGGTGCGCGGTCCGGACAGCGGCGAAGTGGCCCTGCTGCGCGAGGGCGGCATGCTGGTCAGCTTCATATGGCCCGCGCAGAACCCCGATCTGTTGCAGGCGCTCGCGGCGCGCAAGGCTACGGTGCTCGCGATGGACAGCGTGCCGCGCATTTCGCGCGCGCAGAAGCTCGACGCGCTGTCGTCGATGGCCAATATCGGTGGCTATCGCGCCGTCATCGAAGCCGCGCACGCGTTCGGCCGCTTTTTCACCGGCTCGATCACGGCCGCCGGCAAGGTGCCCCCGGCCAAGGTGTTCATCATCGGCGCGGGCGTGGCCGGCCTCGCCGCGATCGGCGCGGCATCGGGCCTGGGCGCGATCGTGCGCGCCAACGACACGCGGCCGGAGGTTGCCGACCAGATCAAGTCGCTGGGCGGCGAGTTCGTCCCCGTCGACTACGTCGAGGAAGGCAGCGGCGTCGGCGGCTACGCCAAGGTGATGAGCGAAGGCTTCCAGAAGGCGCAACGCGAAGTGTTCGCCAAGCAGGCGAAGGACGTCGACATCATCATCACGACCGCGCTGATTCCCGGCAAGCCGGCGCCGAAGCTCATCACCGAGGACATGGTGAAGTCGATGAAGCAGGGCAGCGTCATCGTCGACATGGCGGCCGAGCAAGGCGGGAATTGCGAGCTTACGGTGCCGGGCGAAATCGTCGTCCGGCACGGCGTCACGATCATCGGCTACAAGGACCTGCCGAGCCGTCTCGCCAAGCAGGCGTCCACGCTGTACGCGACGAACCTGCTGCGCCTGACCGATGACCTGGTCAAGACCAAGAGCATCGAAGGCGACACGATCGCAATCGACATGCAGGACGAGGTGCTGCGCGGCACGACGGTGATCAACCAGGGCGAGGTCACGTGGCCGCCACCACCGCCGAAGCTGTCCGCGGCGCCGGCGCCCGCAGCGGCTGCCAAGGCGGTCGTCGCGCCGCCGAAGGCGAAAGGCCACGGCGAGGCCAGCGCACCGATGTCCGGCACGAAGACCACCGTGCTGTTCGGCGTGGGCGCGCTGCTGTTCCTGTTGATCGGACGCTTCGCGCCGGCGAGCTTTCTCGGACACTTCACGGTGTTCGTGCTGGCGTGCTTCGTCGGCTACATGGTGGTGTGGAACGTGAAGCCCGCGCTGCACACGCCGCTGATGAGCGTCACCAACGCGGTGTCCAGCATCATCGCGATCGGCGCGCTGGTGCAGATCGCGCCGGATCTGACGAAGATCTCCGCCGACCTCGCACGTCCGAACGAGTGGATACGCTGGCTGTCGGTGGCGGCCGTCGCGCTCGCGACGATCAACATGTTCGGCGGCTTCGCCGTCACCCGGCGCATGCTGGCCATGTTCCGCAAATAGAGGGGCGCGAACATGACCTCCGGACTCTCGATGGTCGCCTACCTGGGCGCTGCGATCCTCTTCATCCTGTGCCTGGGCGGCTTGTCCAACCAGGAGACGTCGCGCCGCGGCAACGTGTACGGCATGATCGGCATGGCGATCGCCGTCGTCGCCACCGTGTTCGGCACGCAGGTCATGTCCGCCGGCCTGCCGTACATCATCGCCGCGATGATCGTCGGCGCGGCGATCGGTCTCTACGCCGCGCGCGTCGTGCAGATGACGCAGATGCCCGAGCTCGTCGCGCTGATGCACAGCCTCGTCGGCCTCGCCGCGATGTTGGTGGGCTACGCCAACTTCATCGATCCTGCGGTGTCCACGAACCTGACGCCGGCCGAGAACTCGATCCATGAGATCGAGATGTACATCGGCGTGCTGATCGGCGCCGTCACGTTCTCGGGCTCGGTGATCGCATTCGGCAAGCTGTCCGCCCGGATCAGCGGCAAGCCCGTGCTGCTTCCGGGCCGGCACTGGCTGAACCTCGCGGGTCTCCTCATCGTTCTCTACTTCGGCTTCGTGTTCGTCAACGCGCATAGCGTGGCCGGCGCGATGTTGCCGATGATCGTGATGACGATCGTCGCGCTGCTGTTCGGCATCCACATGGTGATGGCGATCGGCGGCGCCGACATGCCGGTCGTCGTGTCGATGCTGAACAGCTATTCCGGATGGGCGGCGGCGGCCACGGGCTTCATGCTCGGCAACGATTTGCTGATCGTGACCGGTGCGCTGGTCGGCTCGAGCGGTGCCATCCTGTCGTACATCATGTGCAACGCGATGAACCGCAACTTCCTGAGCGTGATCGCAGGCGGCTTCGGCACCGACAGCAGCGCGCCGGCCGCCAAGGGCGCGATCGTTCCGGCCGGCGAGGTGACGCCGATCCTCGCGCCGGAAACCGCCGAGCTGCTGCGCGACGCCAAGAACGTGATCATCGTTCCCGGCTACGGCATGGCGGTCGCACAGGCGCAGCACACCGTTTACGAGATCACCAAATTGCTGCGCGAGAAAGGCGTCAACGTCCGCTTCGGCATCCACCCGGTGGCGGGACGCATGCCCGGCCACATGAACGTGCTGCTCGCCGAAGCGAAAGTGCCGTACGACATCGTGTTCGAGATGGACGAGTTGAACGAGGACTTTCCCGACACGGATGTTGCGATGGTCATCGGCGCGAACGACATCGTGAACCCGGCGGCGCAGGACGATCCGACGAGCCCGATAGCCGGCATGCCCGTGCTCGAAGTGTGGAAGGCGAAGACCTCGATCGTGATGAAGCGCAGCATGGCGTCGGGCTACGCGGGTGTCGACAATCCGCTGTTCTACAAAGAGAACAACCGGATGCTGTTCGGCGACGCCAAGAAGATGCTCGACGAGGTGCTGACGTCGCTGAAGGCCTGAGCGCGCGTGTTCGTGCCTGCGTGAACGCGGGGCGCGCACGGCGCGCATTCAGAGTCGACTGATGCCGGGACCGCTGGCGCACCTGACGATCCTCGATCTGTCACGCGTGCTCGCCGGGCCGTGGTGCACGCAGTTGCTCGCCGACCTCGGTGCGACGGTGATCAAGGTCGAGAAACCGGTCACCGGCGACGACACGCGAGCGTGGGGGCCGCCGTTTCTCGAGGACACCGCCGGCCGGGACACGGGGGAAGCCGCGTATTACCTGGCGTGCAATCGCGGCAAGCGGTCGGTCGCGATCGACTTCACGCGGCCCGAGGGTCGCGACCTCGTGCTGGCGCTCGCCCGCGACGCCGATGCGCTCGTCGAGAACTTCAAGGTCGGCGGCCTTTCGAAATACGGGCTCGACTACGCCAGCGTCGCTTCGATCAACCCGCGCCTCGTCTATGCGTCGATCACCGGCTTTGGCCAGGACGGCCCCTACGCAGATCGCGCCGGCTATGACTTCATCATCCAGGGCATGTCCGGGTTCATGAGCGTCACCGGCGAGCGCGACGATCTTCCCGGCGGCGGGCCGCAGAAAGCCGGCGTAGCGATCACCGACCTGATGACCGGCATGTACGCGTCCGCGGCGCTGCTGGCAGCCCTTGCTCACCGCGATCGCACCGGGCAGGGCCAGTGGATCGACGCTTGCCTGTTCGACTCGTCGGTCGCGATGATGTCGGTGATGAACATGAATTATCTGATCGGTGGTGTCGCGCCGGAGCGCGCCGGCAACGCGCACCAGAACATCGTGCCCTACCAGGTGTTCGAGTGCGCCGACGGCCACGTGATCGTCGCCGTGGGTAACGACGGACAATTCCGCAAGTTCTGCGACATCGCGGCGCGGCCCGAATGGGCGACGGATCCGCGCTTCGCGACCAACGCAGCGCGCGTGCGGCAGCGCGACACGATCGTCCCGCTGATCGCCGCTGTGATGCGTGCGCGGCCGCAGTCACGTTGGCTCGCCGACCTTGAACGCGCGGGCATCCCGTGCGGTCCGATCAATCGGATCGACCAGGTGCTCCGCGATCCGCAGGTCGAAGCCCGCGGGATGAAAATCGACTTACCGCATCCGCTCGCAGGGTCGGTGCCGCAGGTGCGCGCACCGCTGCGGTTTTCGGGCAGTCCGTTGTCGTACACTGCGGCGCCCCCGGTGCTCGGCCAGGATTCGCGCGACGTGCTGCGCACGACGCTCGGCATCGGCGAGGCCGCTTTCGCCGATCTCGTCCAGCGCGGCGTCGTCGGCGTGCCCGCCACGGATGCGGAGTCGATTCGCGCCACGCCGCACAACGATGGAAATCCGGCATGACAGGCATCACGCGGCACCGCTCCTTCTGGATCCTCTACGCGATCGCATCGGCGGCCGCGCTCGTAGTCGCCGTGCGGCTGTTTCCGCTCGCCATCCCGATCGTCAACCTCGACATCAAGATCTCTCGCGACGAGGCAATCGCCGCCGCGCGAACGCTTGCAACGCGCCTTCACCTGACCCCGGAGGGCGCACGGGTCGTCGCGCGCTTCGCGCACGATGCGACGGCGCAGAACTACATCGAGCTCGAAGGCGGCGGCAAGCGCGCGTTCGCGGCGCTGACGCAGGGCGATCGCTACAGCCCGTACTGGTGGGAAGTGCGGCTATTCACGCTCGGCTCGATCGACGAGACGATCGTCAGGCTGAAGCCCGACGGCACCGCGTCCGGATTCGCGCGCCGGCTCCCCGAGGATTACGTGCACGACGCGGCACGCAAGGCGCTCGATCCCGCGGCGGCGCGCGCGCTCGCAGAAACGCAGGCCCGAACCGACTTTGGCGTCGATGTCGGACGCTATCGCTTCCTCGAGCAGGCGCAGCGCACGCAGACATCCGGTCGCGTCGACCAAAGCTTCACGTACGAGCAGCCGGAGCCGATCGGCGACGCGCGAATCCGCCTGACGCTCGTCGTCTCCGGCGACGAATTGACGGGCATCGCGCCGTTCGTCCATGTGCCCGAGTCGTTCGCCCGCCGCTACCAGGAGCTGCGCAGCGCGAACAACCTGATCGCGACGCTCGCCAGCGTCTCCGCAGGCGTGCTCTACGGAATCGGCGGCTGCATTCTCGCCGTGCTGTGGCTCGCGCGCACGCACTGGCTCGTCTGGCGGCCGCCGATCGGTGCGGGACTCGTCGTCGGCACGCTGCTCGCGGCAAGCTCGCTCGCCGCGTCGGGCAGCGGATGGTTCGGCGCCGACACGACGGAGACAGTCACGACGTTCTGGGCGAAGCAGGGCGGGCTTGCGCTGCTGATTGCCGTGGCCGGCGGGCTCGCGTACGCGCTCGTGTTCATGGCTGCCGAGAGCCTGACGCGCCGGGCATTCCCGCATCATCCGCAGCTATGGCGATTGTGGTCGCGCGACGCCGCGCCGACGCCGGCGATCGTCGGCCGCACGCTCGGCGGCTACCTGTTCGTGCCGCTCGAGTTGGCGCTCGTCGCGACGTTCTACTACGCGACGAATCGCTGGCTCGGCTGGTGGCAGCCGTCCGAGGTGCTGACCGATCCCAACATCCTCGGCTCGGCGATTCCCGCGCTGACGCCGATCGCGATCTCGCTGCAGGCCGGCTTCATGGAGGAGTGCGTATTCCGCGCGATTCCGCTATCGCTCGGTGCGCTGATCGGTGGTCGCTACGGGCACCGGACGACGGGCATCGCCATTGCCGTGCTCGTGCAGGCGCTGGTATTCGGCGGCGCGCATGCGAACTATCCGGGGTTTCCCGCGTATTCGCGCCCGGTCGAGCTCATCCTGCCGTCGATCGTCTGGGCGCTGATCTACCTGCGCTTCGGCCTGTTGCCCACGATCCTGTTGCATGCGACGTTCGATCTCGCGCTGTTCTCCATTCCGCTGTTCCTGCTGGACGCGCCCGGCGCACGATTGCAGCAACTGCTGGTGATCGCGGCGGCCGCCGTGCCGCTGTTCGTCATCGCGTGGCGCCGCGCGCAGGCCGGCGGGTGGCATGAGTTGCCCGACAGTCTTCGCAATGCTGCATGGCGAGCCGTCGCACCGCAAAGCGATCGGCCCGCGGCGCGTGCGCTGGCGGCCGGTCGCCTGTCCACCGCGTTTCAGCGCGCCTTGCCGGCGCTCGGCATCGCGGGCGTCGTTGCCTGGGCGGTGTGGGCACCCGTTGCCGCCGACGTGCAGCCGCTGACGCTCGACCGTGACCGTGCGATCGCGGCGGCGGACGCGGCGATCGCCGCGCAGGGCATGACGCCCGGTCCGCAGTGGCAGCGGTTCGCCGCCGTCAAGCTCGCGAGCGAAGACCCGCAGCAGTGGACGTGGCACAAGTTCGTCTGGCGCGAAGCAGGCCCCGAAGCGTATCGGCGCCTCGTCGGCACGGTGCTCGCACCGCCGTTCTGGGAAATTCGCTACGCGATGTTCGGCGGCGACGTCGCCGAGCGCGCGGAGGAGTGGCGCGTCGCGATCACCGACGACGGTGCCGTGCGCGCGATGACGCACGCGTTGCCGGAAGCGCGTGCCGGCGCCCACCTCCCGCGTGAGGCGGCGCAGGCACTGGCGCAACGGGCGCTGCAGATGCGCTTCGGCGTCGACGCGACGCCGCTGCACGTCGTCGCGGCCGATGAGCAGCAACGGCCGGCGCGCACCGATTGGTCGTTCGTCTTCGGTGACCCGCGCATCGTCGTGGGTGCGGGCGGCGAGGCGCGGTACATCGTCACGATCAGCGGCGACGCGATCTCGGGTGCCGGGCGTTTCGTGCACGTGCCCGAGACGTGGACGCGTGCCGAAGAGGAGCGCGACAACCGGTTGCAGGTGGTTGGGCTGGCTGCGGTGGTCGTGTTTTTCGCGGCCGGGCTTGCCGCGCTCGTCGTCGGCATCGTCGGCTTCGTCAAGCATCGCGTCGATGCGCGACTCGCATGGATCGTGTTCGCCGTCACGCTGGTGATCGCCATGTTGTCGGCCGCCAACAACTGGCCGTCGATCGCGATGCGGCTCTTGACGACCGAACCCGTCGCGTCGCAGTTGACGACGAAGATCCTGGGGGGCGTGGCTGCCGCGTTGCTCGGTGGATTGCTGGCCGGGTTGTGCGCAGGTGTGGGTTCATTCGGCGCGCGGATGACACCGCCACTCGACCGCATCGGCCGCTGGCCCGCCGTGCTTGCGGCTATCGCGGCCGGTGCGTTCGTCGTAGGGCTGCAGGCCGCGTTGGGCGCGCTCGCGACGCAGGATGTGCCGCGCTGGCCGTCTTCGTCGTGGCAGTCGCAGGCGTTTCCATTGGCGGGCGGGGTTCTGTCGGGCCTCGGATTCATGGGCTTCGCAAGCCTCGAGCTCTTCGTCGTCTATGTCGTCGCGCGACTGACACGCGGATTCTCGGAGCGGCTGTGGCTGGCGATCGTCGTCGTAGTCGCGCTCGAGTGCGCGGCGGCACTGGTCGACGGCCGGAGCAACCCCGCCGGTGCATTGATTGCCGGCGTGATCGCGGGCGCGGCCGCTGCGGCGGTGCTGCTGCTGTTGCTGCGCTACGACGCGCGACTCGTGCCGGCGTTCGCCGCAACCGTCGTGCTGATGACAGGTGCCGTCAAGGCCGCGCAGGCCGCGGCATGGCTGCCGTTCGCCGCCGCCGCCATCGTCACCGTCTGCGTAGCCGCGTGGCTCACTCGCTACCTGCGACGCGCCGCGCCGGTTGCAGCGCCCTGACCCCTCGCGCTGCGAAAGGCGTTGCTGCGGATCGAGTGGAGCAACACACGTAGCCCGATGTCGACCGCCGACCGCCTGCTGACGCGGGTTCGCGACGCGCTCTACGCCGACGAGCGAAAGCTGCGCGCGCGTATCGAGCGGGCGCGCAACGGGCGCGTGGATGCGATCGAATGGCAGCGCATCGCCGCCGACGTCGACCGCGCGGTTGCCGCACGTGCCGCACGCGCTGCGCGGAAACCGCGGGTCACGTATCCGCCGGAGCTGCCGGTGGCGCAGCGCGCTGCGGACATCGCGCAGGCGATTCGTGACTCCCCTGTCGTCATCGTGGCGGGTGAGACCGGCTCCGGCAAGACGACGCAGTTGCCGAAGATATGCCTCGACGCCGGCCGTGGCGAGCGCGGGCTCATCGGCCACACGCAGCCGCGACGGATCGCCGCGCGCGCCGTCGCTTCGCGCATCGCGCAGGAGCTCGGCACGCCGCTCGGCGACGCGGTCGGCTACAAGGTGCGCTTCACCGACAAGACGCGGCCCGATGCGTACGTCAAGCTGATGACCGACGGCATCCTGCTCGCCGAGACGCAGGGCGACCGCGATCTGTCGCGCTACGACACGATCATCGTCGACGAGGCGCACGAGCGCAGCCTCAACATCGACTTCCTGCTCGGCTACCTGCAACGACTGCTGGTCCGCCGCCGCGACTTGAAGCTCGTCATCACGTCGGCGACGATCGACGCCGAGCGCTTCGCGCGCCACTTCGCGACGCCGGCCGGTCCGGCGCCGGTGATCACGGTGTCGGGGCGCACGTTCCCTGTCGAGATCCGCTATCGCCCGCTTGGCTCGGGCGATGCCGAGGCCGACGACGAGGAAGAGCTCGAAGAGGCCATCGCGGGCGCTGTCGAGGACTTGTGGCGCGCAGCACCCGGCGACGTGCTCGTGTTCCTGCCCGGCGAGCGTGAGATCCGCGAGACCGCCGACGTGCTGCGGCGCTCGCTCGCGCGGCGTCCCTACGCGAGTGAGTTGGAGCTGCTGCCGCTCTACGCGCGTCTCACCGTGGAAGAGCAGCAGCGCGTTTTCGCGACGTCGCGGGGCCGACGGATCGTGCTCGCGACGAACGTCGCCGAGACGTCGCTGACGGTGCCGGGCATTCGGTACGTGATCGACAGCGGACTTGCGCGCGTCAAGCGCTACTCGGTGCGCAACAAGACGACGCTGTTGCAGATCGAGAAGATCGCGCAGGCGTCGGCCAACCAGCGCGCCGGGCGCTGCGGTCGCGTTGCGGACGGCATCTGCGTGCGACTGTACGGCGACGACGATTACGCGGCGCGCGCCGCGCACGCCGATCCGGAGATCCTGCGCAGCTCGCTTGCGGCGGTGATCCTGCAGATGGCGTCGCTTGCGCTCGGCGACGTCACCGCGTTTCCGTTTCTCGATCCGCCGTCGCCGCGGGCGATCAGCGACGGCTACCAGCTGTTGCAGGAGCTCGACGCCGTCGATGCGGCGCGTGCGCTGACGCCGCTGGGCCGCGAGCTCGCGAAGCTGCCGCTCGATCCGCGGATCGGCCGCATCGTGCTCGCCGCCCGTGACGCCGGATGCATCGCCGAGGCGCTCGTCATCGCCAGCGCGCTCTCCGTGCCGGATCCGCGCGAGCGGCCGCTCGAGCGCGCGCAGGCAGCGGACCAGGCGCATCTGCAGTTTCGCGACGACCGGTCCGATTTCCTGTCGCTGATCGCGCTGTGGGAATTCTTCGACAGCCCCGCACAGAAGGCGCTGTCGCATCGCAAGCGCGTCGACGCGTGCCGCGCGCACTTCGTCTCCTTCCTGCGGATGATTGAATGGCGCGACGTCCATGCACAGCTCGTCGCCGTATTGACCGAAGCGGGGTGGACGATCGACGCGAAGCTCCCGGCGACGATCGATGTCGCGCGCTATGCGACGATCCATCGGACGCTGCTCGCCGGACTGCTCGGCAACATCGGTGTCAAGTCCGAGCCCGCCGCGACGCTGGGCGGGCAGTTCGATGGCACGCGCGGCATCCAGTTTTTCCTGCACCCGGGATCGGGGCTTGCGAAGAAGCCACCCAAGTGGGTACTCGCCGCCGAGCTCACCCAGACGTCGCGCCTCTTTGCACGCTGCGCCGGTCGCATCGAGCCGGAGTGGATCGAGGCCGTTGCCGGCGACCGCGTGACACGCGACCATTTCGACGCGCACTGGGACGACGCACGCGGCGACGTCGTTGCCGCGGAGCGCGTGCAGTTGTACGGCCTCACGCTGGTCGCGCGACGGCCCGTCGCGTATGGTCGGCTGGCGCCGGGCGAGGCACACGCCGTGTTCATTCGCGAGGCGCTCGTCGGCGATCGGCTTGGCGTCGACGCTCCGTTCGTGCGCCACAATCGCGCGCTGATCGAGGATGTCGCCGGACTCGAGCACAAGGCGCGCCGCGAGGACGTGCTCGTCGACGAGGACGCGATCGCCGCCTTCTATGCCGAGCGCATTCCCGGCGACGTCTTCTCCCGTGCGGCCTTCGAGCAATGGCGGGCCACCGCCGAGCGCACCGAGCCCGGGCGGCTCTTCCTGACGCGCGACGCGCTGATGCGCCATGCGGCGGCGGCGGTGACCGAAGCGTTGTTTCCGGAGACGTTGCACGTCGCCGGCGGCGACTTTCCGCTCGACTACCGGTTCGCGCCCGGCCACCCGCTCGACGGCCTGACGCTGACGGTACCGCTGGCCCGGCTGAACCAGGTCGATGCGGCGACGCTGTCGTGGCTCGTCCCCGGCATGGTTCGCGACAAGGTGACGCACGTGATCAAGGCCTTGCCCAAGACATGGCGCAACCGGCTGATCCCCGTCGCCGAGACCGTCACCGAATTCCTCGTGCGTCCACGCGCCGCGGATGACGCACTGCTCGACGCCTTGCGCGATTACATCGGCACGCGCCTCGGCGATGCGCCGACGCCTGCGGCGCTGGCGGCGATCGACTTGCCCGCACACCTGCGAGTCAACGTGCGCGTGGTCGACGCCGCCGGCGAGGAGATCGCGATCGACCGCGACCTCGCTTCGTTGCAGCAGCGATTGCGCGAGGCGGCGCAACTGTCGTTCGCAGCCGGTGGTCCGGCATTCGAGCGCAAGGGATTGCGACAGTGGGATTTCGGCGAGCTGCCGCAGTCGCTGACGACGCACAGCGGCGGCCAGCGCGTGACCGGGTATCCGGCACTCGTCGACGAAACGGACGGCGTGGCACTGACGCTGCTCGACACGGAGGTCGCGGCGGAGACGGCCACGCGCCGCGGCGTCGCCCGCCTGATCGGCTTCGAACTGGGCGATGCACCGCTGCGGCCGCTGCGCAATGCGCCTGCTTGGACGACGATCGGCTTGCAGCTGCGCGGCGCGACGGCGCTCGAGAAGCTGCAGGACGACGCGCGCGTTGCCGTAACCGATCGGGCGTTCATCGGCGATGATCCGCTGCCGCGCGACCGCGACGCGTTCGTCGCGCAGGTTCGCCGCGCGCGGACGCGACTGCCGGCCGTCATCGACAGCATGCTGCGCCTGTTGGCCGCGATCGGTGCCGACTATCAGGCCCTCACGCAGGCGCTCGCGGCGATGCCGCCGTCGCAGCGGACGGTCGCGGCCGAGGTCCGCGCGCAGCGCGATGCGCTGGTTCACGCGGGCTTTCTCGCGACGACGCCGTGGGAATCGCTCAATCATGTGCCGCGCTACCTTCAGGCGATGCTGCGACGCATCCAGCGCCACGCGCAGAATCCCGAGCGCGACGCACGGCACGCGGGCCAGGTGAACGAGTGGTGGTCGCGGTATCGCGAGCGGCGGGCCGCCGAAGAGCGGGGCGGCGAAGTGTCGGCGCGCCTCGCCGCGTTCCGTTGGCTGATCGAGGAATTGCGCGTTTCGCTGTTCGCGCAGGAGCTGAGAACGCCGGTGCCGGTGTCGTTCAAGCGTGTCGAAAAAGCATGGGCCGACATCGCGCGGGAAGGCTGACGGGCCGGCGCAGTGGCATACATTCCGCCCTCGTGCTAGAGTCAGTTCGCGAAAAATCCCGCTAAATCATTGAAGTCGCTGGAAGCGCACACTGCTGACGTCGATGCGTAGCCCTAGCCTGTGCCCCAGAACGTAACGACCAGCGTTGCGCCGGCTCGCCGTCCCATCCCCCGGGAGCTGGCGAAAATCCTCGGCGACTGCCGCGACATCACCGTCCACCGTCTGCTGCTTTCGTTCACGGCGCTGCTCGACCGCGTCTGCGACATGCTGATGGATCGGGCGGGCAAGTCCGATGCACGCCCCGAGCAGCAGATGTTCCTGGAGGCGCGGCAGGTACTGCTGCGCGATCGCGCGGCCGTGATGGCCGAGTTCGAGAAGCGGCTGCGCACGCAGATCGAGGAGCGCGTGTCCGGCCGCTCCGACGAGAAGGCCGATTTCTCCAAGGTCGACGCGACGAAGCTCGCACTGATCGACCTCAACACGATGGACGAGTCGGTGCTGGTCGGCAACATCGTCCGCGTCATCGAGAACGTCTGCCATGAAGAATTGCTGACGCTCAACCGCGGCATCGGTCACCTGCTCGGCAAGCCTCATCTCGAAGCGTCCGCGAATCCGCTCGGGCCAGCGACGATCGTCACCGCGTTTTCCGAGGCGCTCGGCACGGTGCAGGCCGAAGGACGCGCGAAGTTCCAGATCCTGAAGGAGCTGAACCAGGCGCCGCTCGGCGAGCTCGCGGCCATCTACGCCGACGTCAACCGCCATCTGGCGAACCTCCGCATCGTGCCGCAGGGCAGCGTGCGCCCGGCCGGCGCGCGCAAGCCCGCAGCGCCCGGGAAGCGCGCGGCGGATGACAAGGGAGATGGTGGCGCTGTGAAGGGTCCACCACCGTCGCCGGCCGAGGTCGACGTGATGGCGATGTTTCGCCAGATGTCGTCCCACGGCGGCTTCCCGCTGACCGGGCATCCGCCGCCGCCGAACCGCGTCTATCCGTCGCTGCCGCCGACGCCGTCGGGCTATGTGCCGGGGGCGCCGATCGTCGCCACGCCGGGCCTCCGCGAGGGCCTGACGCGCCTGCAGCAGGGGCAGACGGATTTCGACGTCGAGGGAATGCAGGTCGCGTTCTCCGGAATCCCGGAGGGGATGCACAACGTCCTGCGCGACCTGCAGGAGTCGCCACTCGGCAAGAAAGCGAACCAGCTCGAGGCGATGACGATCGAGATGGTCGCCATGCTGTTCGACTTCATTTTCGAGACGCGCGACCTGCCGGACGGCATCAAGGCGCTGCTCGCGCGGCTGCAGATTCCGGTGCTGAAGGTCGCGATGCTCGACGGCGCGTTCTTCGCGCGGAAAACGCATCCGTCGCGGCTGCTCGTCAACGCGCTTGCCGCCGCCGGCCTCGGCTGGTCGCCAGCGATGGGCCAGGACGACCCGCTCTATCGGGCGATAGAGCGGATCGTCCATCGCGTCATCGACGGGTTCGGCGACAACCTCGCGATCTTCGACGAGCTGCGCGCCGAGCTCGAGGCGTTCCTGCTGTCGGAGGAGCGGACGGCCGAAGAGAATTTCGCGACGACCGCCGAAGCGATCAACGAAGGCGATCGCAAGGATCTCGCCGGTGTCGTCGCCAAGTCGGAGATCGAGCGGCGCGTCGAAAGCTATCCGATCCCGCGCTTCCTCGCGGATTTCCTGCGCCAGAAATGGCACGGCACGCTCGAGGGCATTTATCTGCGCGACGGCGAGGAGAGCGACGCGTGGAGCTCGAGTGTGGCAACGCTCGAGGATCTCGTCTGGAGCGTGCAGCCGAAGAAGACGCCCGAGGACCGCAAGCACCTCGTCGCGCTGCTGCCGTCGCTGTTGAAGCGCATTGCCGCCGGCGTCCCCGGGCCGCACTGGGGACCGGGCGAGCGCGAGGGCTTCATGGCGAACCTCGTCGAGGCGCATGCGGCAGCCGTCAAGCCTGGGCTCGCCTCGGTGGCGTCGCCGACCGCCGCGGTCGCCGAAGCGGCGCGCGCGGAAGCCGCTGTCGCGAAGGCATCGGGCGACACGGTAACGGCGGCGCGCGCCGAAGCCCTTGCCGTCGCAATGGCGCCGGCGGAGCCGGCCGCGCCCGACCCCGGCCCGCCGGTGCTCGACGACGAATATCTCGAGATCGCGCGAAGCATGGATCGCGGCATGTGGGTCGAGTTCGAGGACGACGACGGCCAGCTGTCGTTCGCGAAGCTCGCGTGGGTCAGCCCGCTGCGCGGCAACTACCTGTTCACCAACCGGCAGGGCCAGCGCGCGCTGTCGATGACGGCCGAGGATCTCGCCGTGCAGTTCCGCAGCAATCGCGCGCGGCTGGTCGAGGCCGAGCCGCTGATCGACCGCGCCTTCTCGCGCGTGATGAGCGAGCTGACGGACCGGTTCGAGCTCGAGACCGCGTCGGTTTGAGCGACGCGTCGCGCGCGATCGCAGGCGCGATGCGGCGCGCGCTGCCGATCCTGTTCACCGCTCGCGTCATCGGCCTCGCCACGCTGCCCGTCCTTGGTGCGGCGTTCGTGTGGACGGCGATTGGTGTCGTCGCATGGGATCCGCTGACCGGCAAGCTCGTCCATCTGCTGGGCGGCGCCGCCGACGCTGCATTGTGGCAGCGCATCGCCGCCGACGTCGTCGCCGTGCTGATGTTCGCCGCCCTCGCAATCGCGACGGCGCTGGCGGCGACCGCCGTGCTGACGATGCCGGTGATCGTGAAGACCGTTGCGGCACGCCACTATCCGAACCTCGCCGTCCGGCGCGGTGGAACGTTCGTCGGCAGCACGCGTAACGCGGTTCTGGCGCTGCTCGTGTTCGTGCCGCTGTGGCTTCTTACGTTGCCGCTGCTCGCGCTGCCGCCGCTGTATATCGCAGTGTCGCTGCTGCTGAACGCGTGGCTGTCGCAGCGGATGTTCCGCTACGACGCGCTCGCCGAGCACGCGAGTGGCGACGAGATCGCCGCCGTCGTCCGCGAGCGCAAGACGCGGCTCCTGCTGCTCGGGCTGGCGCTGTCGCCGCTGTCGCTGGTGCCGCTCGTCAACATCCTCGTGCTGCCGATCTACGCCGGCATCGCGTTCACCGAGCTTTGCCTGGCCGAGCTTGCGAGTCGCCGTGAGCGCGGCGCGGCGGTTGCCGGATGAACGCGCTGCAGGGCAGCGGTGCGTGGTTCGAAGACGTTCGCGTCGGCGATCGCTTCGACAGTGCCGTCACCGTCACCGAAACGCACATCGTCATGGGTGCCGGACTCATCGGCGATTTCAATCCGCATCACATGAACGCGGAGTTCGCGAAGACGACGCGCTTCGGCACGCCGATCCTGCACGGCATGCTGACCTCTGCGATCATGGGCGCGGCCGTCGGCATGTACTTCCACGGCACGGCCGTTGCGTATCTCGAGCACCACGCCCGCTTCCTGGCGCCGGTGCGGGCCGGCGACACGCTGACGACGGCGTGGACGGTTACGGACGTGATCGACAAGCCCCGCCACGGCGGGGGCATCGTCGTGCTTGCGGCGACGGCGACGAATCAGCAGAACGTCGTCGTTGCGAAGGCCGACGCGCGGATGCTAGTGGCGTCGCGCGCGGCGGGGGCGGTTGCGGGGGTCGGGAACGCAAGCTAGGTTGTGGCTCCGCCAGCGCGACGGCCGGGAACACAGGTGGGCTGCGGTACGCGCTGGACGGCCCGGTCGTCACGTTGTGGCGAGCGCGCGGACGCACTCCGCAACGAGATCCGGCCCCCGGTAGATGAGCCCCGTGTAGAGCTGCACGAGCGTCGCACCCGCGTCGATTTTCTGCTGCGCGTCGCCCGCCGCGAGGATGCCGCCGACACCGATGATCGGCAGCGCGCCGTCCAGCGCCTTGGCGAGAGTCCGCAGCACTGCCGTCGAGCGTTCGCGTAGCGGTGCGCCGGACAGGCCGCCGGCCTCGTCCGCGTGCGGAAGCCCGGCCATGCCGTCGCGCGCAATCGTCGTGTTCGTCGCAATCACGCCGTCGAGCCGATGTGCGACGAGCAGTCGTGCCACCGCGTTCACGGCGGCGTCGTCGAGATCGGGTGCGATCTTGACGGCGAGCGGCACGCATCGCCCGTGCTTCTGCGCGAGGTCGTCCCGCTCCGCGACGATCCGTGCGAGCAGCGCCGACAGTGCCGCTTCGGCCTGCAGGTCGCGCAGGCCCTTCGTGTTGGGCGACGACACGTTGATCGTCACGTAGTTCGCGTGTGCGTGCACTGCTCGCAGGCAGGCAACGTAGTCGTCGGCTGCGCGTTCGTTCGGCGTGTCGAAATTCTTGCCGATGTTGATGCCGAGGATGCCGCGGTAACCCGATCTCGCGACGTTGGCGACGAAGGCGTCAACGCCGCCGTTGTTGAAGCCGAGACGGTTGACGAGCGCCTGCGCTTCGACGACGCGGAACATGCGCGGCCGCGGATTGCCGGGCTGGGCGCGCGGCGTCACCGTGCCTGCTTCGATGAAGCCGAAACCCAGCGTGGCAAGGCCCTTGAGGTGCGCAGCATTCTTGTCGAGACCCGCGGCGAGACCCACGCGGTTCGGAAAGCGAAGGCCCATGGCCTCGACCGGCGCCTGCGGCAGCCGGGAAGCCGCGAGTTGCGCCAGGCCCACGCGTGCGGCCGCATCCAGGCCGCCCAGCGCGACATCGTGCGCGAGCTCGGGGTCCGCGGCGAAGAGCAGCGGTCGAAACAGCGGATACAGCGCGTGCACACCCAAGAGTAGCCCTCGCTTGCGGCGCGCGCCGCGTCGGCATTTCCGCGCGCAGATCCCGTGCGGCCGGTGTCGGAGACTGCGTTCACCGTGCACCGTGCACCGTGCACTCGCGAACGCGCACGGGGCGCTCGGGCGCGATGTTACTATCGACGCACTCCCCGGGACGTCAAAGCCACTTGCAGCAGCGGATACTGGTCGCGCTCGCGACCGCAATCGTCGTGGCAGCAACCGCCGTTCCCGCCGTCGCCGCGGGCAAGGCGCAAACGGCGGCGTCGGGGTACGAGCGCCGCGAAGACGTCCGCGCGTTCATCGATGAGCTCGTCCGCGACCACGGCTTTTCGCGGGCCACGCTGCGGCGCTGGTTCAGCGATGCGCGCTATCAACCGAAGATAGTCGCTGCGATGCAGCGTCCGCTGCTCGAGCCGCCCAAATGGTACGAATACGCGCCGCAGTTCCTGTCGGCGTCCCGCATCGGCGACGGCGTCGCGTTCTGGCGCGCGCACGAGGCCGCGCTCGATCGCGCGTCCGCCGAGTTCGGCGTCCCGCCGGAAATCATCGTCGCGATCATCGGCGTGGAGACGTTCTACGGCCGCAACATGGGCAGCTACCGGATCATCGACGCGCTGACGACGCTTGCGTTCGACTATCCGCGCCGTGCGCCGTTTTTCAGAGGCGAGCTGCGCGAGTTCCTGCTGCTTGCGCGCAGCGAATCGTTCTCGCCGCTCGACCCGAAAGGATCGTTCGCCGGCGCGCTGGGCATTCCGCAGTTCATGCCCGGCAGCACGCGCCGATACGCGATCGACTTCGATCGCGACGGCCGCATCGACCTGTGGCGTAGCGATGACGATGCGATTGGCAGCGTCGCCAACTACCTCGCGCGGCACGACTGGCTGCGCGGTCAGCCGATATGGTCGCGAGCGTCGATCGCGGCGTCGCAGCGCGAAGCGGCACTGGGCCGGCTCGACGGCGGCATATCCGAGCGGCGTCCGCTCGCCGCGTGGAACGCCGACGGTGTTGCCGCGGAGTGGTTGCCCGACCCGCTGTCATCCGAGCCGGTCGGCTTGCTCGCGCTCGAACTGTCGCCCGACGCGAGCGGCGAGCCGATGGCGCTGTTCATCGCGTTTCCCAATTTCTATGTCATCACGCGTTACAACAAGAGCCGGCTGTACGCAGCGGCCGTGACGTCGCTGGCCGAGGCGCTGCGAGCGGTGTACACCGGCGCGCCGGCCACCACCGTCGGGATGCGGTGAAGACATGCGCGACAGCTTGAACACGCCCGACGCCCTCGACAAGGACTTGCCACTGAAGGAAGACACGCGGCTCCTCGGACGCGTGCTCGGCGACGTGCTGCGCGCGCAGGTCGGCGACGCGGGCTACGAGCGGATCGAGGCGATTCGGCAGACGGCGATCGGGTTTCGGCGGGCGGCGGGTACGGAAGCGGACCGGCACCGCACCGCGCTCGCCGGACTGCTGAACCCGCTGCCGATCGCGCAGGCGCTCGAAGTCGTCCGCGCGTTCAGCTATTTTTCGCACCTCGCCAACATCGCCGAGGACGTCCATCAGAACCGGCGCCGGCGCGCGCATGCGCTCGCGGGGTCGCCGCCGCGGCCGGGCGACATTGCGGAAGCGCTATGCCGTCTCGCGCAGGGCGGTGTGGATCGCGCCAAGGCGCAGCACTGGCTCGACGACGCGCGAATAAGCCCCGTGCTGACGGCACACCCGACCGAGGTCCAGCGCAAGAGCATCCTCGACGTCGAGCGCGAGATCGCGCGGCTGTTGACGTGGCGTGACCGGACGACGCTGACGCCCGACGAGACGGATGAATTCGCATTCCGCCTGCACACGTCGGTGCTCGAGTTGTGGCAGACGGCGATGCTGCGTGTGTCGCGGCTGCAGGTGAAAGACGAGATCGACA
>Ga0207643_10000102_pt1 | contig 57710 bp, 51 predicted proteins | sample KBSMisM62_FD_184313 | JGI IMG/M metagenome (GOLD analysis project Ga0207643, IMG submission 184313) | Miscanthus rhizosphere microbial communities from Kellogg Biological Station, Michigan, USA - KBS Miscanthus M6-2 (SPAdes) (version 2) | ecosystem: Host-associated > Plants > Roots >... | reverse complement strand
CCTCGGGCAGCGCGGTCCGCGGGATCACCCCATCCTGGACGATGTAGTCGGGGCTGATCCGGCCGACCGCGGCGAACGCGGACTTGCGGCCCTTCCAGAACAGCGCGCGCTCGACGTCGTCGGCGGCGATCCGGATCTCGAATGCGCCGGCCTTCTCGCACAGCTCCCGCACCTGGGCGAACTGAGCGTCCACTTCGGACGCCGGACCGTCCAGCTCGACGACGAGCACGGCGCCGGCGCCGGCAGGGTATCCACAGTGGACGGCCGCCTCGGCCGCCTCGATCGCCAGCGCGTCCATCATCTCGACCGCGGCCGGGATGACGCCGGCGGCGATGATCGCCGACACCGCCTGGCCGGCCGCGTCGGTGCCGTCGAAGCCGGCCAGCAGCGTCTGCACCGACTCCGGCGCACGGGTCAGCCGGACGGTCACCCGGGTCGCGATCCCCAGCGTGCCTTCGGAGCCGACGATCGCGCCGAGCAGGTCGTAGCCGGGCGGGTCGGGAGCCTTGCCGCCGATCTCGACCACCTCGCCGGACGGCTCGACGAACTCGACGCCGAGCACGTGGTTGGTGGTGAAGCCGTACTTGAGGCAGTGCGCGCCGCCCGAGTTCTCCGCGACGTTGCCGCCGATCGAGCAGACCTGCTGGCTGGACGGGTCGGGGGCGTAGTAGTAGCCGGAGGGCGCGGCCGCCCGGGTCACGTGCAGGTTGATCACGCCCGGCTCCACCACGGCGCGCTGGCCGTCCCGGTCGACGTCGAGGATCTTCCGCATCCGGGAGGTGACGACGAGCACGCCGTCGGCGTGCGGCAGGGCTCCGCCGGACAGGCCGGTGCCGGAGCCGCGCGCGACGAACGGCACCCCGGCCTCGTTGCAGGCCCTGACCACCGCGGCGACGTCCGCGGTGGTCTCGGCCAGCACGACCAGCCCGGGCACGACCTTGTAGTGGGCGAGCCCGTCGCACTCGTACGTGCGCAGCTCCTGCCGGTCGTCGATCACCTTCGCGGCACCCAGTTCCGCCCGGAGGCGGGACGTGAGCTCGGACAGACCGGCCATGGCAGCGCTCCCTACGGCATCCGCTCGTACGCCGGCAGGGTGAGGAACTCGGCGAACTCGTCCGACAGCGCCATCTCGGAGAACAACGCCTTCGCGTCGTCCCACCGCCGGCCGGGCCCCTCCGTCCGCACCTTGGCCAGCTCCTCGTCGATGATGCGCTCGACCAGCTCGCGGGTCACCTGCTGGCCGTCGGCGAGCGTCACGTCGTTGTGCAGCCACTGCCAGACCTGCGACCGGGCGATCTCCGCGGTGGCCGCGTCCTCCATCAGGTTGAAGATCGCCACCGCGCCGCCGCCCCGCAGCCAGGACTCCAGGTATTGCAGACCGACGCTGATGTCGTTGCGCAGCCCCGCCTCGGTGATCTCACCCGGCGTCGCAGCGACGTCCAGCAGCTGCTCGGCGGTGACGTGCACCTCCTCGCGCTTGCGGTCGATCTGGTTGGGCCGTTCGCCGAGGACCGAGTCGAAGACCTCCCGGCACAGGTCCACCATGTCCGGGTGGGCGACCCAGGAGCCGTCGAAGCCGTCGGTGGCCTCGCGGGTCTTGTCTTCCCGGACCTTCTGCATGGCGACCTCGGTCACCTCGGCGTCGCGCCGGTTGGGGATGAACGCCGCCATCCCGCCGATCGCGTGCGCGCCGCGCTTGTGGCAGGTCCGGACCAGCAGCTCGGTGTAGGCCCGCATGAACGGCGCGGTCATCGTCACCGAGTTGCGGTCGGGGAGCATGAAGTCGCGGCCGCGGGTGCGGAACTTCTTGATCACCGAGAACAGGTAGTCCCACCGGCCGGCGTTGAGCCCGGCCGAGTGCTCGCGCAGCTCGTAGAGGATCTCCTCCATCTCGAACGCGGCCGGGTAGGTCTCGATGAGCACGGTGGCTCGGATGGTGCCGCGGGGCAGGCCGAGGAACTCCTGGGCGGCGACGAACGCGTCGTTCCAGAGCCTGGCCTCGAGATGGCTCTCCATCTTCGGCAGGTAGAAGTAAGGCCCCTTGCCGATGTCGAGCAACGCCTGCGCGTTGTGCTCCAGGTGCAGGGCGAAGTCGACCAGGCTGCCCGAGGTCTGCTCGCCGTCGACGAGGATGTGCTTCTCCGGCAGGTGCCAGCCGCGCGGCCGGACCACGATCGTGGTCGACAGGTCGCGCAGCTTGTAGTCCTTGCCCTCGGGCGAGGTGAAGTCGATCGTGCCGGCGATCGCGTCGCCGAGGTTGAGCGGGCCGGAGACCACGTTGCCCCAGTGCGGGGTGTTGGCGTCCTCCTGGTCGGCCAGCCAGACCTTGGCGCCCGAGTTGAGCGCGTTGATCGTCATCTTGCGATCGGTCGGGCCGGTGATCTCCACCCGCCGGTCGACCAGGCCCGGCGCCGGCTCGGCCACCTGCCAGCTCGGGTCCTCCCGGATGTCCTTGGTCTCGGCCAGGAAGCTCAGCGTGCCGCCGGCGGCCAGCTGCGCGTAGCGCTCCTGGCGGGCGTCGAGCAGCTCCCGCCGGCGGGCTTCGAAGCTGCGGTGCAGTTGTGCGATCAGCGCCAGCGCGCGGTCGGTGAGGACCTGCTCGTAGCGATCCTCGGGCGGTCCTGCGATGGTCACGCCGTCCGCGCTGCCGAGTGCCTGCGTCATGCGCCCTCCGGTTCCGCCGATTTCGTGGTGGACGTTAAGCATCGCGCGTTTTCCCGGTCAACGAGCCCCGACGAGCGGTACGACCAGGTGCGGTCCTGGTGCGCCCAGTGGAGCCTTCGGTGTGACCGGATCGGCTCACCCCCTACCCTCTGCTCGTCGCGGATACGCGGCAGGCGTACGAGTCAGTGGGCGGGAGATCATGCGCGACCAGCAGGGCTTCACCGACTTCGCCACCGCGCGGGCCGGGGACCTGCGCCGGCAGGCATACCTGCTGACCGGCTCGCCGGAGCGGGCGGTGCGGCTGGCGGACAAGGCGCTGGCCGAGACCGGCCGCCGGTGGGACCGGCTCGGCGGGGTGGTCGCGGCCGAGGAGCACGCCCGGCGGGTCGTGGCGACCGGGTCGCTGCGCGGGCGCGGGGTGACACCGGCGGTCGCGCTGACCGCGCGCGGGACGGCGGCGCCGACCGACGACGCCGGCGAGGCGGTACGGCGCGCGCTGGCCGGGTTGCCGCCGCGGCGGCGGGCCGTGCTCGTGCTCCGGTACGACGAGGGCCTGGACGACGCGGCGGTCGGGGCGCGGCTCGGGCTGCCGCCGGCGCAGGCCGCGGCCGAGGGCGAGGCCGGGCTCGTGACCCTGCGCAGCCTGCTCCGCCGCCGGGGTCGGCCGGAGGACCTGCTCCCGACCGCCCTCGCCGAGACGCCCCTCCCGATCCCGCTGAGCCCGCCGTCGCATCCCTCCGGCCCTGCTGCCGGTGCCGAGCCGGCCCGGTCCGACGCTCCCGCCGGGCCGGCCGCGTCCGAGGACGCTGCGGTCGGCGCCGCCGCAGGCAACTCTGTCGCTCCGGCCGCGCGGCCGGCGGCCCCGCCAGCTCCGCCGGCGGCCGCCGATGCGCCGGCCGGGGACGTGCCGGCCGGGGACGTGCCGGCCGGGGACGTGCCGAGTGCGGATGGGCGGCCCGGCTCGGTGGGCGCTGCCTCGAGCAGCAGCAGTCTGGCGGGGAAGAACGGCGCGCCGGCTCGGGATGCGGGTGGGGGCAGCGGCGCAGGCGCGGCGCCCGCGGCCGGGAAGGGTGCCGGCGCCGGGTCCGGGAACGCGGGCGGGTCCGGGAGTGCGGGCGGGTCCGGGAGTGCGGGCGGGTCCGGGAGTGCGGGCGGGTCCGGGAGTGCGGGCGGGTCCGGGAGCGCGGACGGTCCGCAGCCGAAGCCCGCCGGGGGAACAGCGCAGAAGGCCGGCAGCACGGCGCAGAAGGCGGGCGGCACAGCGCCGGAGGCCGGCGGCCGGCCGGGACAGAAGCCCGGCGCGGCGGCGCAGAAGACCGGCGGCGGCCCAGGCCAGAAGGCCGGCGCGGGGGCGCAGAAGACCGGTGCGGCGCAGAAGGCCGGTGGCGCATCCCGCAACGGTGCTGCCGCCACGTCCCCACCCGTCGGCGTCGCCGCCGGAGCCGGGTCAGCGCAGACCGGTTCCGCGACCGCGCGCCCGGCGGGCCGGCGCCGGTGGCTCATCGCGGCCGTGATCGTCGTCGTCGCCGGGATCGGGGCGGCCGTCCTCGTGCCGGCCCTGCGGGGCGACTCGACGCCGGACGGCCCGGTGCCGGCCGCGGCCGGGTCCGGTCACGACCAGCTGCCGTGGACGGTCCGCGGACCGCTCGCCGGCGACCAGGACCTGCTCCGGTCCGCGCTGCACGCCTGGCAGTCGGGCGTGCCGGAGCGCCAGCGCCCGACGCGGGCTGCCGCGCTCTGGGCCGGCGACCTCGACGGCGTCCGTACCGTCCTGCTCCAGGGCACCGACGGCACCGGCCAGACGTGGGTCGCGCACGTCATCGGCAGCGGCGAGACCGCCTCGCTGCGGTCCACCGAACCGCTCGGCCGTGCGTTGCCGCTGCTCGCGATCGGCACCAGCGCCGGCGCCGCCCGCCTGCTCGCCGACCCGGACACGCCGCCGAACGGAATCCTCGCCGGCATCGGCGACTCGTTCCGCCCGCTGGCCGTGGCGCAGGACAGCCTGACCCAGGGGGTGACCGTGCCGGCCGCGGGCCTGCAGGTCGTGCTGACCGACGACGGTGCGGTGGTGCGCTCGGGCACCGTGCTGCCGGGCCGGCTCTCCCCGCTCACCGGCACGGTCGAGCTGACCCGGCCGACCCTCGACCTCGGCCCGGCCCAGCCGCCCGTCCAGGCCTGGTACGACGACGGCGAGCTCATCGGCCGCCGCCTCGGCGGTCCGGTCGAGCTGGTGCAGGCCGGGCCGGTGCGCAGCGCGTCGGTCGGGGTGAACGGGCGGCCGACGAAGGTGGAGCTGCGGGCGTACGAGGTGGTCCGCGGCGGCACCCGCTACCTGGCCACGGTGGTCCGTTCCGGCGGGGCGCCGGCGTGCACCGACACCGCGATCGTGGGTCCGGCCGACTCGGTGCCGGCCAAGCCGGTGGCGCTGGTCGCCCGGTGCATCCCGCGCGGCAGCACCGGTGGCGTGCTGGCGGCGGTCGGCACCCGCGGTGTCCGCTCGGTGCTGGTCACGCTCGCGCCCGCGACGCCGGCGGCGCCGGGCCGTCCCGGTGTCCCGTCGCGCCCGGCCCAGCCGGCCCGGACCGTGTCGGTCACCGGTGCGAGCGGGTCCGGCCTGGTCGCGTTGACGGCCGTGTCGCAGCTGCCGACCAACCCCGCCTCGGCCGTCGCCCGGGACGTCGGCAACCACCAGCTCGACCGCGTCAGCCTCCCCGCCTACAAGGCCCCCCGCCCCTGACCGGCGGGCACCCACGCCCGGACCGGCTCAGTCGGAGGTCCGGGCGGTGAGCTCGGTGCGGACCGGAGGACGTCCGGTGTGGCCGGGCTGCGCGAGCACCGGCAGCTCGGCCAGGCCGAACCGCCCGTGCAGCCGCCGCAGCGGTGCCGGCGCCCACCAGTTCAGGTCGCCGAGCAGCGTCATCGTCGCCGGCACCAGCAGGCAGCGCACCAGCGTCGCGTCCACCACGACCGCAACCGCCAGCGCGAATCCCATCTCCTTGATCCCGAGCATCCGCCCGGCCGCGAACCCGCAGAACACGATCACGATGAGCAGCGCGGCCGAGGTGATGATCCGCCCGCTGCGCTGCAGCCCGACCCGGACCGCCTCGTCGTTCGGCGAGCCGGCGTCGTACTGCTCCTTGATCCGGGCGATCAGGAACACCTCGTAGTCCATCGAGACGCCGAACGCGAACGCGAACACGATCACCGGCACCCACGTCTCGATCGCCCCGGTCGAGGTGAACCCGAACGCGTCCTCGAGGTGCCCCTGCTGGAACACCCACACCAGCGCCCCGAACGTGGCCGCGAGCGAGATCGTGTTCATCACCAGCGCCTTGACCGGCACCAGCACCGAGCCGGTCATCAGGAACAGCAGCACGAACAGCGCCACCGCGATCACCCCGAACGCCCACGGCAGCCGCTCGGCCAGCGACCCGGAGAAGTCGATGAGGACGGCGGCGTCCCCGGTCACCCAGCTCTGGTACGGCGGGCGGTGCTCGCGCAGCACGAGCACCAGCCGCTGTGCCGCGTCGCCCTGGGAGGTGCCGGTCGGGGTGATGTCCACCGAGGCGTACGGCGAGGTGCCGAGCCGGGCCGCCGGTGCCACCGCCGCCACGTCCGCCCGGTCCACCACCGACCTCAGCCCGGCGACGTACGCGTCGAGCTCCTCCGGTGTCGCCCGCGCCAGCACGGTGACCGGATCCGTACCGCCGCCCGGGAAACGGACCTGCAGGTTCTGCTGCAACCGGACGCTCTCGAACGAGTCCGGCAGCAGGTTGGCGCCGCCGTTCTCCAGCCGCAGCGACAGCAGCGGCGCGCCGGCGGCGAGCAGCACCGCGGCCACGGCGACCGCGACCAGCCAGGCGCGCCGCTGCACCGCCCGGGCCAGCCTGGAGAAGAACCCCTCGGCCGGCGCCAGCGCCCGCCGCACCGGGATCCGGCCGCCGACCAGCGCGAGCAGCGCCGGCACCAGCGTCAGCGCGGCCAGCAGCGCGACCACGACCACGGCGACCCCGGCCGCGCCGATGGCCCGGAAGGTCGGGTCGTCGAAGATCATCAGCGCCGACAGCGAGACGGCGACGGTCAGCGCGGAGAAGGTGATCGTCCGGCCGGCGGTCGCCGCGGTCCGCTCGACCGCCCCGGGCACGTCCGCGCCGGCGGCCCGCTCCTCCCGGAACCGGCTGACCATCAGCAGCGCGTAGTCGATCGAGACGCCGAGCCCGAGCAGCGTCGTCACCGGCACCGTGTTCGGGTCGAGCGTGATCACCGCGGCGAAGCCCAGCAGGCAGACGAACGCGCCGCCGATCGCGGCGACCGCGCCGATCAGCGGCAGCAGCGCGGCCAGCAGGCCGCCGAAGATCACCACCATCACGATCAGCGTGATCGGCAGCGAGACCGCCTCGGCCCGCTCGGTGTCGGCCTTGACCTGTGCGTTGATCTCCCGGTTGAGCAGCGGGTTGCCGCCGATCTGCACGCTCGCGCCGGGGATCTCGCCCGGCAGCCGGCGGAGCCGGGCCGCGGCCGCGTCGATCGCGGCGTCCCGCTCGCGCGCGGAGATCCGGCGGTCGAGATCGACGACGACCACGCCGCCGCGGCCGTCGGTGGCGACCAGCCCGGCGCGGGCGCCCGCGTACGGGTCGACGACGCGCCCGACGTGCGGGATCCCGGCGACGTCCGCCGCGGCGGCGGTGATCCTCGCCCGTACCGCCGGGTCCGCGATCGGCACGTCGTCGACCAGGCCGAGCATCCTGGCCCCGTACGTGGCGTTGTCGCCGATCACGTCGAACGCCTGCACGGACTCGAGCCGGTCGCTGGCCCGGCTGGCCTCGAGCCCGGCGAACACCGGGCCGCTGGCGAGCGCGCCGGCGGCGACCAGCAGGATCCAGGCCGCGAGCACCGGCCACCGGCGCCGGGCGCAGAACCGTCCGATGGCCGCGAACACACCCCCAGCATCCCTGCCCCCGGCCACCGCGGGCCGGGCGGGCTCACGCCGGGATCGTCGTGGGGCGGCGGTACCTTCGGGCGGTGACGCTGTTCGACGCCGCGGCGGAACAGGCGCAGGCGGCGACCGCCCCGCTCGCGGTCCGCATGCGCCCGCGCACGCTGGACGAGATCGTGGGCCAGCGGCACCTGCTCGGCCCCGGCACGCCGCTGCGCCGGCTGGTCGAGGGCGACGCGCCGATGTCGCTGATCCTGTGGGGCCCACCCGGCACCGGCAAGACCACGATCGCGTACGTGGTCTCGCACGCCACCCAACGCCGGTTCGTCCCGCTGTCCGCGCTCAACGCCGGCGTGAAGGAGGTCCGCGCGGTCATCGAGGAGGCCAAGCGTGACCTCGGCATGTCCGGCCGGCAGACGGTGCTGTTCATCGACGAGGTGCACCGGTTCTCCAAGACCCAGCAGGACTCGCTGCTCGGCGCGGTCGAGGACCGGGTCGTCACGCTCGTCGCCGCCACCACGGAGAACCCGTTCTTCTCCGTCGTCTCCCCGCTGCTGTCGCGCTCGCTGCTGCTCACCCTCGAGCCGCTGACCGACGAGGACATCGCGACGCTCGTCCGCCGGGCGCTGGCCGACGAGCGCGGGCTCGGCGGCCGGCTGCAGCTCGACCAGGACGCCGGCGAGCACCTGCTGCGGATCGCCGACGGCGACGCCCGCCGGGCGCTGACCGCGCTGGAGGCCGGCGCCGGCTCCGCCCAGGCCAAGGGCGAGGACCGGATCACGCTGGCCACCCTGGAGGCGGCGGTCGACCGGGCCGCGGTCCGCTACGACCGCGACGGTGACCAGCACTACGACGTGACCAGCGCGTTCATCAAGTCGATGCGGGGCTCCGACGTCGACGCGGCGCTGCACTACCTGGCCCGGATGATCGACGCGGGGGAGGACGCGCGGTTCATCGCCCGCCGGATCATGATCCTGGCCAGCGAGGACATCGGCGAGGCCGACCCGACCGCGCTGCCGCTGGCCGTCGCCGCCGCCCAGGCGACGCAGCTGGTCGGGCTGCCGGAGGCCGGCATCATCCTGTCCCAAGCGGTGATCCACTGCGCGCTGGCGCCGAAGTCCAACGCGGTCGTGGCCGCCCTCGGCAAGGCCCAAGCGGACGTCAAGGCCGGGCTGGCCGGCCGGGTGCCCGCGCACCTGCGCGACGCGCACTACTCCGGCGCCCGCCGGATCGACCACGGCAAGGACTACCGCTACGCGCACGACCACCCGGGCGGCGTGGTGGCGCAGCAGTACGCGCCGGACGAGATCACCGGCCGGGTGTACTACGTGCCCAGCGACCACGGCGCCGAGCGGGGTGCGACCGATCGGCTGGCCCGGCTGCGCGCGATCCTCCGCGGCGAACCGGACGATGCGGGCACGCACAGCGACAACGGATCGGCCGGCCGGGTGAACCCTGCGGACAGCGGCGCCTGAACGGCCGCCGAAGTTCTGGTTCTGCTGGCGGTCCGGCAAAGAGTCCGCTAAGTACACGGCTACGGCGCCCGTGCGGCCCCACCCGCGTGCGCCGGCCGTGGCCCACCCCCGGTCCGCGGCGCTGATCCGCACCGCACCGGCCGACCACGGCCGGGCGGGTGTGCGGTCACCGGTCCCGTACGGAAGGACGACCGTGGCTCCAACTTTCACCAGGCGGATCCGCCTCTCCGCCGCTGTGGGCGCGTTCGCGCTGGTCGCCGGTTTGGCGACCACCGTCGCGTCGACGCAGGCGGCGCAGGCGGCCCCGGCCCAGGGCACAGCGACGTACCTGGTCCAGCTCACCGACGCCCCGGCCGCCGGCTACACCGGCGGTGTCCCCGGCTACGCCGGCACCAAGCCGGCGGCCGGCACCAAGATCAAGACTTCCGCTCCGGCGGTGGCCCGCTACCGCGGCTACCTCGCCCAGCGCCAGGACGGCGTGCTGCGCGCGGCGGCCAGCGCCCGGGCGATCCACCGCTACTCGGTGACCTTCAACGGCTTCGCCGCCAGCATGACCGCTGCCGACGCGGCCAAGCTCGCCCGCACGGCCGGCGTCAAGGCCGTGATCAAGGACGAGAAGCGCAAGCTCGACACCACCCGCACCCCGGAGTTCCTCGGCCTGACCAAGCGGGGCGGGATCTGGGACCAGCTGGGCGGGCCGAGCCGCAACGCCGGCGCCGGCGTCGTGGTCGCCGACCTCGACTCGGGCCTGTGGCCGGAGAACCCGTCGGTGGCGCCGCTGCGCAACCCCAAGCCGGTACGGCAGTTCTCCGGCGTCTGCCAGACGGGTGAGCAATGGGACGCCTCCGACTGCACGACGAAGGTGATCGGGGCGCGCTACTACACCGCCGGGGTCACCGCGAGCATCGGTGACATCAAGGCCGCCTTCCCGTATGAGTTCATCTCGGCTCGCGACGCCGACGGTCACGGCACCCACACCGCGACCACCGCGGCCGGCAACTACAACGTGCCGGTGACGGTCGCCGGCGAGCCGTTCGGCAACGCGTCCGGCATGGCCCCCAACGCCCGCATCGCGGTCTACAAGATCTGCTGGGGCCGCGAGGAGCCCGAGGCCGGCTGCTACACCTCGGACAGCGTGCAGGCCATCGAGGACGCCACCACCGACGGCGTCGACGTGATCAACTTCTCCATCTCCGGCAGCCGGACCAGCTCGGTCGACGCGGTCGAGGCCGCGTTCTTCGGCGCCGCCGACGCCGGCGTGTTCGTGTCCACCTCGGCCGGCAACGACGGCCCGGGCGCGTCCACCGTCGCGCACAACACCCCGTGGGAGATGTCGGTCGCGGCCGGCACCCTGGACCGGGCCAACAACAAGACCGTGACCCTCGGCGACGGGCAGTCCTTCACCGGCGTCGGCCTCGGCGCCGCCGTGCCAAGCTCCCCGATCGCGCTGTCGTCCACCGTCGGGCTGGCCGGGCAGGACCCGGACGACGTCCGGCTCTGCTTCCTCAACTCGCTCGACCCGGCCAAGGTCGCCGGCAAGATCATCGTCTGTGACCGCGGCGTGAACGACCGGGTGGAGAAGAGCGCCGAGGTCGCGCGCGCCGGCGGCGTCGGGATGGTGCTGGCCAACACCTCGCCCAACTCGCTCAACGCCGACATCCACTCGGTGCCGACCGTGCACGTCAACGAGATCGCCGGCGCCGCGATCAAGGCGTACGTGTCCGGCACCGCCGACCCGACCGCCTCGCTGGCTGCCGGCGTGCAGGAGTTCGGCGTGAAGGCGCCGCTGGTGACCGCGTTCTCGTCCCGCGGGCCGGCCCTGGCCGGCGGCGGCGACCTGCTCAAGCCGGACATCATGGCGCCGGGCGTCGACGTGATCGCCGGCTTCTCGCCGGCGAACAACGGCCGCGACTACGACTTCGTGTCCGGCACGTCGATGTCAAGCCCGCACATCGCCGGCCTCGGGGCGCTGCTCATCCAGAAGCACCCGACCTGGTCGCCGATGATGGTCAAGTCGGCGCTGCTCACCACCGCCTCGGTGACCGACAACAAGGGCCAGCCGATCAGCACCGACGCCGGCGCCGTCGCCAACGCGTTCGACTACGGCTCCGGCCAGGTCAACATCAACGCGGCCGCCGACCCGGGGCTGGTCTACGACAGCAACTCGACCGACTGGCTGCGCTGGCTGTGCGGCACCGGCCAGCTGGCCGCGACCGGGGCGACCTGCTCCGCCGTGGGCAGCATCGACCCGAGCGACCTCAACCAGCCGAACATCGCGATCGGCGCGCTGGCCGGCAAGCAGACCGTCACCCGCACGGTGACCGCGGTCGACAGCAAGGGCTCGTCGAGCTACACGCCGCGGATCGTGGCGCCGGCCGGCGTCTCGGTCTCGGTCTCGCCGAAGGTGCTCAAGGTCAAGCCCGGCCGCACCGCGACCTACACGGTCACCTTCACCCGCACCACGGCTCCGTTCGACCAGTACGCGTTCGGCTCGCTGACCTGGAGCAACGGCAAGTTCTCGGTGCGCAGCCAGCTGGCCGTCAAGCCGGTCCCGGCGGCCGCGCCCGGCCAGGTCACCGGCACCGGCGCCAGCGGCTCGACGGCGATCAGCGTGACCCCGGGCTTCACCGGCACGCTGACCACCGCGGTCGACGGGCTGGTCGCGGCCGACGCCCGGGCGCCGAGCGTGACGGCGACCGGCCCCGGCTTCGACCCGGACAACCCGGCCACCAGCGCCCGGACGGCGAAGGAGACGTTCACGGTGCCGGCCGGCAGCACGCTGGCGCAGTTCTCGACGTTCGCCGCCGACTTCGCCGCCGGTACCGACGTCGACCTGTTCCTCTACCAGGCGGGCACGACCGACCTGGTCGACCAGAGCGCGGGCGGGTCCGCCGAGGAGACGATCCGTCTCACCGACGACGCCGCCGGCTCGTACGACCTGTACGTCGTGCTGTTCGGCGTCGGGGCGGGACAGGGCAGCACGCTGACGGTGCCGACGTTCGGCTGGGCGCTGGACGGCACCGCCAAGGGCAACCTCACCGTGACGCCGGCCAGCCAGCCGGTGACCGCGGGGACGGCGGCCTCGGTCACGGCGGCGTGGAGCGGGCTGCAGACCGGCTCCCGCTACCTGGGCCGGATCGGGTACGGCGACGGCACGAACGCCGCGGGCGGCACGCTCGTCCGCGTCGACGCCTAGCCGCGCACCGACGCGGTGCCGCACCGGGCCACCCCCGGTGCGGCACCCAGGGCGTGTCTGCCCGCCGCCCGGCGGGCAGACACGCCCTCGTTGTCTCGGACACCGCAGGCGGACGGTAGGGTTCGCGCGTTCCGGACCGGTTCGGTGGCGAGGGGGTCGGCGCGTGTCGGCAGGGGAGTGGGCCGCGATCATCGCGGCGATCGCGTTCGGCGTGCTCGTGCTGCTCCTGGCCGTGCCGATCCTCAAGCTCGGCCGGACGCTGGACGAGACCACGCTGGCGATCCGCAAGGCGCACGAGGGCGCGCAGCCGCTGCTGCTCAACGCCCAGACGACGATGGAGCAGGTCAACCGCGAGCTGGAGCGGGTCGAGGGGATCACCCAGAACGCGCAGGCGGTCAGCAGCAACGCCGCCGCGCTGTCCTCGGTGTTCGCGACCACGCTCGGCGGCCCGGCGATCAAGGTCGCCGCGCTCTCGTACGGGATCCGCCGCGCGGCCATGAACCGCCGCCGGGTCGAGGCCGACCGGGCGGCCAGGGAGGCCGCGACGGCCGACCGGCGGGCGCGCCGGGCCCGCCGCCGCGCCGGCCTCTAGCCGCCCCGACCGGGGTCGCCCCGAAACCACCTGGCGCGGCAGGCGCACCATGGTGACGACCACACCGTTTCCGATGACCGAGAGAGGGTGACGACGGTGAAGCGGATCTTCTGGCTGGCACTGGGGGTCACGGTCGGCGCCCTCGTGGTGCGCAAGCTGTCCAACGCCGCCGGGCAGCTGAGCCCGCGCGGGCTGTCCCAGTCGCTGCGCGGGCTGGCCGACGCGGTCGCCGACTTCGCCGACGAGGTAAGGCAGAGCGCGCACATCCGCGAGATCGAGCTGGTGGAGGGCGCCGGCATCGACGGGAAGCTGGGGGCGAAGCCGGAGGACTTCCGATGAGGTCGGCGGAGATCAAGCGCCGGTTCACCGACTACTTCGAGCGCAACGGGCACACCGTCGTCCCGTCCGCGAGCCTGATCCTGGATGACCCGACGCTGCTGTTCGTCAACGCGGGCATGGTGCCGTTCAAGCCCTACCTGCAGGGCATCGAGCCGGCCCCGTTCCCGCGCGCGACCAGCGTGCAGAAGTGCCTGCGCACGCTGGACATCGACGAGGTCGGCAAGACCACCCGGCACGGCACGTTCTTCCAGATGGCCGGCAACTTCTCGCTCGGCGACTACTTCAAGGAAGGCGCGATCACCTCGGCCTGGGAGCTGCTGACCACCTCCCAGCAGGACGGCGGCTACGGCTTCGACGGCGACCGGCTGTGGGCGACGGTCTACCAGGACGACGACGAGGCCTTCGACCTGTGGCGCCGGGTGATCGGCCTGCCCGAACAGCGCATCCAGCGCCGCGGGATGGCGGACAACTTCTGGTCGATGGGCGTGCCCGGCCCGTGCGGCCCGTGTTCGGAGATCTACTTCGACCGCGGTGCCGACTACGGCCGCGAGGGCGGTCCGGTCGTCGACGAGGAGCGCTATCTCGAGGTCTGGAACCTCGTGTTCATGCAGTACGAGCGGGGCCCGGGGCCGGGCAAGGAAGGCTGGCCGATCCTCGGCGAGCTGCCGAAGAAGAACATCGACACCGGCATGGGCGTCGAGCGGATGGCCTGCCTGCTGCAGGGCAAGGACAACCTCTACGAGATCGACGAGGTCTTCCCGGTGCTGGCCAGGGCGGCCGAGCTGACCGGCCGCGCCTACGGTGCCGACCGCGACGCCGACGTCCGGCTGCGGGTGGTCGCCGACCACGTCCGCTCGGCGCTGATGATCATGGCCGACGGGGTGACGCCGGCCAACGAGGGCCGCGGCTACGTGCTGCGCCGGCTGCTGCGGCGGGTGGTCCGCTCGGTCCGGCTGCTCGGCTACCAGGACGCCTCGCTGCCGGAGCTGCTGCCGGTGTCCCGGGACGCGATGGCCCCGTCGTACCCCGAGGTGGACGCCGACTTCGCGCGCATCTCCACCTACGCGTACGCGGAGGAGGAGACCTTCGCGCAGACGCTGCGCGCCGGCACGGCGATCCTGGACACCGCGGTGCGGGAGACCAGGCAGTCCGGCGGCACGGTGCTGTCCGGGCAGAAGGCGTTCCAGCTGCACGACACGTACGGGTTCCCGATCGACCTGACCCTGGAGATGGCCGGCGAGCAGGGGCTGACCGTCGACGAGGACGGGTTCCGCCGGCTGATGGCCGAGCAGCGGCAGCGGGCGAAGGCCGACGCGCAGTCGCGCAAGGGCGCCGGCGCCGGCGCGGCCTCGGCGGCCTACCGGCAGCTGCGCGAGCGCGGCGCGACCGACTTCATCGCGCACTCCGCGCTGGAGGCCGACGCGACCGTGCTCGGACTGGTCCGGGACGGGGAGCTGGTCTCCGGCGCGACCGAAGGCGAGCAGGTCGAGCTCGTGCTCGACGTGACCCCGTTCTACGCCGAGTCGGGCGGGCAGGACTCCGACGCCGGCACGATCACCGGCGACGGGTTCGAGCTCGAGGTCGTCGACGTGCAGCGGCCGATCAAGGGGCTGGTCGTGCACACCGTGCGGGTGGTCCGCGGCGAGGTCGCGGCCGGCCGGTCGGCGCACGCGCAGGTCGACCGGGAGTGGCGGCTCGGCGCCTGCCAGGCGCACTCGGGCACGCACGTCGTGCACGCGGCGCTGCGGCAGGTGCTCGGCCCGACCGCGCTGCAGTCCGGCTCCTACAACCGGCCGGGCTACCTGCGGCTCGACTTCTCCTGGCCGCAGCAGCTGTCCGCGGACACCCGCAGCGAGGTCGAGGAGGTCGCCAACCTGGCGATCCGGGCCGACCTGCCGGTGCAGGCGTTCTACACCTCGCTGCCGGAGGCCCGCCGGATCGGCGCGCTGGCGCTGTTCGGCGAGACCTACGACGAGGAGGTCAGGGTCGTCGAGATCGGCGGCGAGTGGTCCCGGGAGCTCTGCGGCGGCACGCACGTGCTGCACTCCTCCCAGGTCGGGCCGCTGGCGATCACCAGCGAGACGTCGGTCGGCGCCGGCATGCGCCGGGTCGAGGCGCTGGTCGGCCGGGACTTCTTCGGCTACCTGCGCCGGGAGCGGGCGCTGGTGGACGGGCTGACCCAGACCCTGCGGGTGCCGGCCGACCAGGTGCCGGAGCGGGTCCAGTCGCTGCTGGACCGGCTGCGCGCGGCCGAGAAGGAGCTCGACCGGCTGCGGGCCGAGTCGGTGCTGGCCGGTGCGGGCGCGCTGGCGGCGGCGGCCAAGGACGTCGGCGGGGTCGCGGTGGTCGCGGCCGAGGTGCCTGGCGGCCTCGGCGGCGGCGAGCTGCGCTCGCTGGTGCTCGACGTGCGCGGCCGGCTGTCCCCGGACCGCGGCGGCGTCGTCGCGCTCGCCTCCCGGGCCGACGGCAAGGTCAACTTCGTGGTGGCCACCAACGAGGCGGCCCGGCTGCAACAGGTGTCCGCCGGCGAGGTGGTGCGGGCGATGGCGCCGCCGGTCGGCGGTCGCGGCGGCGGCAAGGACGACGTCGCCCAGGGCGGCGGCACCGAGCCGGACGGGATCCCGCAGGCGCTGCAGCTGGTCGAGGCTGCCGTCGGCCAGCGGGTCAGCGGCTCCGCGTGACGGTCACCGACCGCCCGCCGGAGCCGTGGACCGACGGCGTGCGGATCGGCGTCGACGTCGGCACGGTACGGGTCGGGGTGGCCGCGAGCGACCCGGGCGGGGTGCTCGCCTCGCCGCTGGCCACCCTGGCCCGCGACCCCCGCGGTGTCGCGGATCTCGACAAGCTGGCCCGGCTGGTCGCGGACCGGGAGGCGGTCGAGGTCGTCGTCGGGCTGCCCCGGTCGCTGTCGGGCAAGTCCGGCCCGGCGGCCCGGTCGGCCCGCGAGTACGCCGAAGCGCTTGCGTCCCGTATCCATCCGGTGCCGGTGCGTCTCTCCGACGAGCGGCTCACCACGGTTGCCGCCACTCGGCGGCTCGCAGAAGGCGGCATTCGCGGGCGTAAGGGGCGTCAGGTCGTTGACCGCTCGGCCGCGGTGCTCATACTTCAGGGGTGGTTGGATGCCGCCCGGAGGAAATCGTGACTTCTGCGCACTGTGTGACCGTCTCGTCACGGGTGCTTGCTCAGGCGGCCCAGTGACGTCGCGCCGGGCAATGGATCGCGACGAGGTCGACTTCTTCGGCGAACCCGACCCGTGGGATCGGCCCAGCCGGTCCGAGCGCCGCCGGGAAGAGGCGCAACGCCGCAAGCGGCGCCGGCGGCGGGTCGTGCTGCCGCTGATCACGCTCGTCGTGGTCGCCGCACTCGGTGCCGCCGCGCTGATCGGCGGCCGCTCGCTCACCAGCCGGTTCGGCACGACGCCGGACTACACCGGGTCCGGCTCCGGGGAGGCGCTGGTCGTCGTCAAGCCGGGTGACACCGCCACCGACATCGCGGCGACCATGGTGTCCCAGGACGTGATCAAGAGCGAGAAGGCGTTCGCCAACGCCGCCAAGCAGGACGCACGTGCGCTCGGCATCCAGCCGGGGACCTACAAGCTGCACAAGCAGATGAGCGGCGCCGCCGCGCTGCAGCTGATCCTCGACCCGTCCGCCCGCCTGCTCAGCCGGGTGACGGTGCCCGAGGGCCTGTCCGTGGCCGCGACGCTGAAGCTGATCTCCGAGAAGAGCAAGCTCAAGCTGGCCGACCTGGAGGCCGCCGCGAAGGACGTCAAGGCGCTGGAGCTGCCCTCGTACGCGAAGGGCAAGCCGGAGGGCTTCCTGTTCCCGGACACGTACGACCTCGAGCCGGACACCACCGCCGCCGGCCTGCTCAAGAGCATGGTCGACGAATACAAGGCGAAGGTCGACGACGCCGGCCTGGTGCAGAAGGCGGCCGCGGTGAACCTCTCGCCGTACGAGATGGTCATCGTCGCCTCCCTGGTGGAGAAGGAGACCCAGCAGGCGGACGAGCGGGGCAAGGTCGCCCGGGTCATCTACAACCGGCTCGACCAGGACTTCTTCCTCGGCATCGACGCGGCCGTGCTGTACGGGTTGAACCGGTCCTCCGGCGGGCTGTCCGAGGCCGACCTGGCCAAGGACACCCCGTACAACAACCGGATCCACAAGGGGCTCCCGCCGACGCCGATCGCCAACCCGGGGATCGCGTCGCTGCAGGCCGCGGTGGCGCCGGCGAAGGGACCGTGGCTCTACTACGTGCTCGACGCCAGCCACCCCGGCCACCACCTGTTCACCGACGACCGGGACGTGTTCAACACGGCCAAGGCGAAGTGCCAGGCGGCCCATCTCTGCTAGCCGCCGGGGGCGGCCCCCGTAACCCCCGGGCGATAGCTCGGGTGCACTGGTGGGTTGTCGACCGACCTCTTCCAACGAGCCCCGCCGAAGGCGGAGGACCCCATCACTTCCAACCCAACTCCGGTCGCCTGTGGACGAGCGGCGGGTGTCGGCTCCTGGCTCGGTAGGGTGCCGCGGTGCTCGTCGGGCTGTTGGGTGCGTTGCTCGGGGTGGTGCTCGGGCCGTTTCTGGCTGGGTTGACGTTGTCGGTACCGGCCGGGGATCCGGTGCTGGGGAAGTGGTGGTGGCGCGGCGGTGAGGCCGGCCGGCGGCGGGTGGTCGTCGTCACGGGGCTGGCCGTGGTCGCGATGGGGGCGGTGGCGGGGGCGGTCGGGGCGGAGCCGGAACTGCCGGCGTACCTGTGGCTGGCGGCGGTCGGGGTCACGCTCGCCGTCATCGACATCGAGACGCTGCGGCTGCCGGACCGGCTGACCCTGCCGTCCTACCCGGTGGGTCTCGTGCTGCTGGCGATCCCGGCCGACTGGCCGGCGCTCCGGCGGGCCGTGCTCGCCGCCGCCGTCACCGGCGCCGCGGCGTTCCTGCTGGCGTTGCTGGCGCCGCGCGGCGGCCTCGGTTTCGGGGACGTGAAGCTGCTCGGCGTGCTCGGCCTGTTCCTCGGCTGGCTCGGCTGGGGGGTGCTCGTCGTCGGCGTCGCAGCCGGATTCACGCTCGGCGCGGTCGCCGCCCTGGCCATGCTGGCGTCCCGGCGGGCCGGGCTGCGCGACCACCTCGCGTTCGGCCCCTGGCTGATCGCCGGCGCGCTGGTCGGGGTCGTCGCCGGCCGCCCGCTGGTGGATGCCTACCTGTCCGTAGGCGCGTGATTCTTCGTATCGCGGGGGTACTCGGGGGGCGGAGCCCCCGAGGGTGAAATCATGGTCGCCGTGCTGCGCTGGCTGACCGCAGGGGAGTCGCACGGCCCGGCGCTGGTCGCCGTGCTGGAGGGACTGCCGGCCGACGTCCGGATCACGTCCGACGACGTGGCGGACGCGCTCACCCGCCGCCGCGCCGGCTACGGCCGGGGCGCCCGGATGAGCTTCGAGCGCGACGAGGTCGACCTGCTCGGCGGCGTACGGCACGGGCGCACGCTCGGCGGCCCGGTCGCGATCCGGATCGGCAACACCGAGTGGCCGAAGTGGGAGAAGGTGATGGGCGCCGACCCGGTGCCGGCCGACGAGCTCGACGGGCTGGCCCGCAACGCGCCGCTGACCCGGCCGAGGCCGGGGCACGCCGACCTGGTCGGCATGCAGAAGTACGGCTTCGACGACGCGCGGCCGGTGCTGGAGCGGGCCAGCGCCCGGGAGACCGCGGCCAGGGTCGCCCTGGGTGCGGTGGCGAAGGCGTTCCTGGACCAGACCCTCGGCGTGACCGTGCTGTCCCACGTGGTCCGCATCGGCGAGGTCGCGGTGCCGTACGGGACGCTGCCGGGTCCGGACGACGCGCCCGCGGTCGACCAGTCCCCGGTGCGCTGCTTCGATCCGGCCGCCGGCGACGCGATGGTGGCCGAGATCGACGCGGCCCGGAAGGACGGCGACACCCTCGGCGGGATCGTCGAGGTCGTCGCGCACGGCCTGCCGCCCGGCCTCGGCAGCCACGTGCACGGCGACCGGCGGTTGGACGCGCGGCTGGCCGCGGCGCTGATGGGGGTCCAGGCGATCAAGGGCGTCGAGCTCGGCGACGGCTTCGACCTCGCCCGCCGCCGCGGCTCCCAGGCGCACGACGAGATCGAGAGCGGTCCGGCCGGGCTGCGCCGCCGTACCGGCCGGTCGGGCGGCACCGAGGGCGGGATGAGCACCGGTGAGCCGCTGCGGGTGCGGGCCGCCATGAAGCCGATCTCCACCGTGCCGCGGGCGCTGGCCACCGTGGACGTGGCCACCGGCGAGCCGGCGGTCGCGATCAACCAGCGCTCGGACGTCTGCGCGGTGCCGGCCGCCGGCGTGGTCGCCGAGGCGATGGTCGCGCTGGTGCTCGCCGACGCGGCGCTGGAGAAGTTCGGCGGCGACTCGGTCGCCGAGACCGCCCGCAACGCCCGCGGCTACCTCGACTCCCTGGTGGTGAAGTGAGCGAGCGCGACGACTCCCGGGCGCGGCGCCCGCGGGTGGTGCTGGTCGGGCCGCCGGCGGCGGGCAAGACGACCGTCGGGCGGCTGCTGGCCGACCGGCTGTCCGTGCCGTTCGTGGACACCGACGACCTCGTCGTGGCCAGGGCCGGCAAGCCGGTGAGCGACATCTTCGTCGACGACGGCGAGGAGGAGTTCCGCCGGCTGGAGGCCGACGCGGTGGTCGAGGCGCTGACCCGGGACGCCGTGGTCGCGCTCGGCGGCGGCGCGGTGCTGGCCGAGCGGACCCGCGCCCGGCTGGCCGGCCGGCCGGTCGTGCTGCTGACCGCGACCGTGCCGACGTCGGCCGGCCGGGTCGGGCTCAACCGGGACCGGCCGCTCCTGCTCGGCAACCCCCGCCAGCAGCTGCGCGCGCTGCTGGACGCCCGGCTGCCGCTCTACCGGGAGGTCGCGGTGGCCGAGATCGGCACCGACGACCGCACGCCCGACGAGGTCGCCGACGCGGTGCTCGCCGCGGTGACCACGCTGGACCCGGGGTGAGCCCGCGCGTCCCGGTCCGGATCCCGGTCGGCGGCCCCGCGCCGTACGAGGTGGTCGTCGGCGACGGGCTCGACGGCGAGCTGGCCGGGCTGCTCGGCGGCGCCGCGCAGGTCGCGCTGGTGCACCCGGCGGCGCTGGCCGGGCGGGCCGCGGCGGTGGCCGAGACGCTGCGGGCGGCCGGGCTCGCCGTGCTGCCGCTGCCGGTGCCGGACGGCGAGGCCGCCAAGACCCTGGCCGTCGCCGGCGAGTGCTGGGACGCGCTCGGCGCGGCCGGCTTCACCCGCTCCGACGCGGTCGTCGGGCTCGGCGGCGGCGCCACCACGGACCTCGCCGGCTGGGTCGCCGCCGCCTGGCTGCGCGGCGTGCGGGTGGTGCACCTGCCGACCACGCTGCTCGGCATGGTCGACGCGGCGGTGGGCGGGAAGACCGGTATCGACGTGGCCGCCGGCAAGAACCTGGTCGGCGCGTTCCACCCGCCGGCCGGCGTGCTCTGCGACCTGACCGCGCTGGCCACCCTGCCGCCGGCCGACTACCGGGCCGGGCTGGCCGAGGTGGTCAAGTGCGGGTTCATCGCCGACCCGGCGATCCTCGACCTGCTGGAGCGCGACGGCGTGGCGGCACCGGCCGCGGAGCTGGTCGAGCGGGCGGTGCGGGTCAAGGCCGCGGTGGTCGGCCGGGACCTGCGGGACAGCGGCGAGCGCGAATACCTCAACTACGGCCACACGCTCGCGCACGCGATCGAGAGGCGCGAGCGCTACCGGGTCCGGCACGGCGACGCGGTCGCGGTCGGGCTGGTCTTCGCGGCCGCGCTCGGCCGGGCCGCCGGGCGGCTCGACCCGGCCACCGCCGACCGGCACCGGACCGTGCTGGCCACGCTCGGCCTGCCGGTCACGTACGACGGCACCGGCTGGCCGGAGCTGCACGAGGCGATGCGGGTGGACAAGAAGGCCCGCGGCGCGGTCCTGCGGTTCGTCGTGCTGGACGGGCCGGCCCGGCCGGCGATCCTCGCCGACCCCGGCCCGGAGCTGCTGGCCGAGGCATGGTCGGCCGTCGCCGGGGACGGCGGCGGCGCCGGGTAGGTTGGCCGGGTGAGTGCCTCCGCCGAACGCCGGGACCGACTGCGTGCCGCCGCCCGGACCGCCGGGCTGGACGCGGTGCTGGTGACCCGGCTGGTCAACGTCCGCTACCTGACCGGCTTCACCGGCTCGAACGGTGCCCTGCTGGTGCCGGCCGACGGGGACCGGCCGGAGGTGCTCTGCACCGACGGGCGCTACACCGTCCAGGCGGGTGAGCAAGCCCCGGAGGTCGAGCTGCTGATCGACCGCACCAGCGCGGTCGCGCTGGCCGAGCGGTCGGCCAAGGACGGCTACCGCACGCTCGGCATCGAGACCCACGACGTCACCGTCGACCTGCAGGCGGCGCTGGCCGAGGCGGCCGGTGGTGAGCTGGTCAGCGTCAAGCGCGCGGTGGAGCAGCTGCGCGCGGTCAAGGACGACACCGAGGTCGGGCTGCTGCGGCAGGCCTGCGCGATCGCCGACCGCGCGCTCGCCAAGCTGATCGCCGCCGGCGGGCTGCGCCCCGGCCGCACCGAGCGGGAGATCGGCCGCGAGCTGGACGCGCGGATGCTCGACCACGGCGCGGACGCACCCAGCTTCGAGACGATCGTCGCCACCGGGCCCAACTCGGCCATCCCGCACCACCGCCCGGCCGAGCGCGAGCTGGCCGCCGGCGACTTCGTGAAGCTCGACTTCGGCGCCGAGTACGGCGGCTACCACTCGGACATGACCCGCACGTTCGTCCTCGGCCGGCCGGCCGACTGGCAGCGGGAGATCTACGACCTGGTGCACACCGCGCAGGCCGCCGGCCGGGCCGCGCTGCGGATCGGCGCCGAGGTGCGGTCGATCGACGCGGCCGCCCGCGACGTCATCGCCGGAGCCGGCCGGGCCGAGCAGTTCGGGCACGGTCTCGGCCACGGCGTCGGGCTGGAGATCCACGAGGCGCCGGCGCTCAGCCCGCTCGGCGCCGGTACACTGATGGACCGGATGGCCGTCACCGTCGAGCCGGGGGTCTACCTTCCCGGGCGCGGCGGCGTCCGCATCGAGGACACCCTGGTCGTTCGCGATGGCGCCGAGCCGGAGCTGCTGACGCTGTCGTCCAAGGACCTCACGGTCCTCTAGCCAGTCACCTTGACCCTGAAGCATGCGGAGAAACCCGGCGTGGCCACCACCAACGACCTGAAGAACGGACTCGTGCTCGACCTGGACGGGCAGCTGTGGTCCGTAGTCCAGTTCCAGCACGTCAAGCCCGGCAAGGGTGGTGCCTTCGTGCGCACCACGCTGAAGAACGTGCTCTCCGGCAAGGTCGTCGACCGCACCTTCAACGCGGGCACGAAGGTGGAGACCGCCACCGTCGACAAGCGCTCGATGACCTACCTCTACCGCGAGGGCGACGACTTCGTGTTCATGGACTCGGAGACGTACGAGCAGGTCCCGGTGCCGGCCGGCACGGTCGGCGACGGCGCCGGCTACCTGCTGGAGAACACCGAGGTCGTGGTCGCCATGCACGACGGCACCCCGCTCTACGTCGAGCTGCCGACCAGCGTCGAGCTCGTCATCGAGCAGACCGACCCCGGGCTGCAGGGCGACCGGTCGACCGGCGGCACCAAGCCGGCGACGCTGGAGACCGGCGCGACCATCCAGGTCCCGCTGTTCGTCTCCACCGGCGAGAAGGTCAAGGTGGACACCCGCGACGGGCGCTACCTCGGCCGAGCGTAGGGATGGCGGCTCGGAGCAAGGCCCGCAAACGGGCGGTCGACCTGCTGTACGAGGCGGACGTGCGGGCCGCCGACCCGCGGGAGCTGCTGGCCGAGCGGCTGGCGCAGGCCGACCCGCCGGTGCCGGACTACGCGGTCGAGCTGGTCGAGGGCGTCACCGGCAACCTGGAGCGGATCGACCGGGTGCTCGGTGAGCACTCCGAGGGCTGGACGGTCGACCGGATGCCACCGGTGGACCGGGCCGTGCTGCGGCTGGCGCTGTACGAGCTGATGCTGCGCGAGGACGTGCCGGACGCGGTCGCGATCGACGAGGCGGTCGAGCTGGCGAAGTCGCTGTCCACCGACGAGTCGCCGCGGTTCGTCAACGGCGTGCTCGGCCGGGTGCTCCGGGAGCGGCCACCCGCGGTACCGCCGCCGAACCCCATCCCCGGCCCGCCGCGGGCGGTCGACTGAGGCGGTGCGTGGGAGAAGGCCGGCCGGCCCGGATGGGACGGCCGGCCTTCTGGTGTCCGCTCAGGCGCGGTCGGCGGAGCGTCTGTCCTCCGAGCGGCGGTCGAGCGCGGGGTCGATGCTGCGGGCGTCCGGCGCCAGCACTCCCCACTCGATCAGCCGCTCGGTGAGCTCGCCCTCAGAGAGGTCGTAGATGATCGACAGCGACCGCAGGTCCTCGCCGCGGATGGACAGGACCTTGTTGTTGTAGTCGCCGCGCTGGCTCTGGATCGCCTGCGCGTAGCGGGCGAGCGGGCCGACCTGGTCCGGGGGCAGCTGGAACAGCCGCTCCAGGTTGAGCACGATCTTCTGGGCCGGGGCGGCCGCGGAGGCGGTCCGTCCCTCCGGCAGCAGCTCGCCGACGGGCACGCCGTAGAAATCGGCGAGCTCGGCCAGCTTCTGCACGGTTACGGCACGGTCGCCGCGCTCGTACGAGCCGACGACGACGGCCTTCCACCGGCCCTTCGACTTCTTCTCGACGCCGTGCAGCGAGAGGCCCTGCTGCGTGCGGATGGCACGCAGGCGTGCGCCGAGGGCCCTGGCGTAGTCGCTGGTCATTCCGTTGCGCTCCATCTCCGGTGCGACACCGAGCACTGTCATGTCTGGCCCCCCGCGCTTTCGACTACGGAGCGTGACCGTAGGCGGTATGACGCTCCGCGGTCAAGCCGGCTTGCCGAAGATCGTCCCCACTCGTCACCGCCTGTAGCCCAGGCGGCCCGACGCGCCGCCCGGAAATCACCCGGTCGAGTGACACCATTTCCCGCCAATGACGCAACATGACTGCGACCGGTGTCTGTCCGATACAGCGTATGCCCTGTCCGGCTCGGCCGAATCGACCGCATGGCGCACCGCCGCCGGAGTCACTGCACTCCTTTGCAGTCACCACGCTCCGGCGTGCGCTGCGGCTCACGGCGAGATCTCGCTGCTACGGTGGGTGCCGACCGACGTCCTTTAACGACCCGTCCGGTGAGGCGGGGAAGGAGGTCCCCGTGAGCCGTGCGCTCCTCGACGCCCCGGCGGTGTCCAGGATCGTCGACCGCATCGCCCACCAGCTGCTGGAGAAGACCGGCGGCGCCACCGACACCGTGATTCTCGGCATCCCGACCCGCGGCGTCCCGCTGGCCCGCCGCCTCGCCGCCCGCATCCGCACGTTCGAGGGCATCGACGTGCCGGTCGGCGTCCTCGACGTCACCCTGCACCGCGACGACCTGCGGCTGCGCGGGGTGCGCCCGCTGGAGCCCACCGTGGAGCCGCCCGGCGGCGTGGACGGCCGGCTGGTCGTCCTCGTCGACGACGTCCTGTACTCCGGCCGTACGGTGCGGGCCGCGCTCGACGCGCTGCGCGACCTCGGCCGGCCCCGCGCGGTGCAGCTGGCGGTGCTGGTCGACCGTGGCCACCGGGAGCTGCCGATCCGGGCCGACTATGTCGGCAAGAACATCCCCACCTCGCACGAGGAGACCGTGCGGGTGCTGCTGTCCGAGACCGACGGCCGGGACGCGGTGCTGCTCGAGCAGCCGGCCGCCGTGCCTGGGGCGGCCGGAAATGAGGTGGCCCGGTGAAGCACCTGCTCTCCGCCGGTGACCTGAGCCGGGACGAGGCACTGACCGTCCTCGACACGGCCGAGCGGCTGGACGAGGCGCTGACCGGCCGCGAGGTGAAGAAGCTGCCGACGCTGCGCGGCCGCACGGTGGTGAACCTGTTCTTCGAGGACTCCACCCGCACCCGCACCTCGTTCGAGCTGGCGGCCAAGCGGCTGTCCGCGGACGTGGTCAACTTCTCGGCCAAGGGGTCGAGCGTGTCCAAGGGCGAGTCGCTCAAGGACACCGCGCTGACCCTGGAGGCGATGGGCTCGGACGCGGTGGTGATCCGGCACCCGGCCTCCGGCGCGCCGCACCGGCTGGCCGGCTGGGTGCGCGGCAGCGTGCTCAACGCCGGCGACGGCACCCACGAGCACCCGACGCAGGCGCTGCTCGACGCGTACACGATGCGCCAGCGGCTCGGCCGGCTGGACGGCCTGCGGGTGGCCATCGTCGGCGACGTGCTGCACAGCCGGGTGGCCCGGTCCAACGTGCTGCTGCTGGCCACGCTCGGGGCCGACGTGACGCTGGTGGCGCCGCCGACGCTGCTTCCGGTGGGTGTCGAGGTCTGGCCGGCGGCGGTCTCCTACGACCTCGACGCCAGCCTGCCCAAGGCGGACGTGGTGATGATGCTGCGGGTGCAGCGGGAGCGGATGGGCGAGGCATACTTCCCGTCGGCGCGCGAGTACAGCCGCCGGTACGGGCTGGACCGGACCCGGATGGCGCTGCTGCCGGACGACGCGATCGTCATGCATCCGGGCCCGATGAACCGGGGCATGGAGATCGCCGCCGAGGTCGCCGACGACCCGCGCCGGTCCACGATCGTCGAACAGGTCTCGAACGGGGTGAGCGTGCGGATGGCAGCGCTCTACCTGCTGCTCGGCGGGAGCCCGGCATGACCGCCTTCCTGCTCGAGGGCGTCGCGCCGTACGGCGACGCGCCGGTCGACCTGCTGATCAGGAACGGGGTCCTGGCCACCGGCAGCACCCGCGGCGCCACGGTGATCGACGCGGCCGGGCTGGTCGCGCTGCCGGGGCTGGTGGACCTGCACACGCACCTGCGCGAGCCGGGGCGGGAGGACGCCGAGACCGTCGAGACCGGCTCCCGGGCGGCCGCGCTGGGCGGCTACACGGTCGTGCACGCGATGGCCAACACCGAGCCGGTGGCCGACACCGCCGGCGTGGTCGAGCAGGTCTGGCGGCTGGGGCGGGAGGCCGGGCTGGTCGACGTCCGCCCGGTCGGCGCGGTCACCGCCGGCCTGGGCGGGGAGCGGCTGGCCGAGCTCGGCGCGATGGCGGACTCGGCGGCCCGGGTGCGGGTCTTCTCCGACGACGGCAAGCCGGTGCACGACCCGCAGCTCATGCGCCGGGCGCTGGAGTACGTCAAGGCGTTCGACGGGGTGGTCGCCCAGCACGCCGAGGAGCCGCGGCTGACCGCCGGCGCGCAGATGAACGAGGGCGTGGTGGCGGCCCGGCTGGGACTGGCCGGCTGGCCGGCCGCGGCCGAGGAGGCGATGATCGCCCGGGACGTGCTGCTGGCCGCGCACGTCGGCTCCCGGCTGCACGTCTGCCACGTCTCGACCGCCGGCTCGGTGGAGCTCCTGCGCTGGGCCAAGAGCAAGGGCACCCGGGTCACCGCCGAGGTGACCCCGCACCACCTGCTGCTCACCGACGAGCTGGCCGCCACCTACGACCCGGTCTACAAGGTCAACCCGCCGCTGCGGACGGCCGAGGACGTGGCCGCGCTGCGGGCCGCGCTGGCCGACGGCACGATCGACGCGGTCGCCACCGACCACGCGCCGCACGCGCTGGAGGACAAGGAGACCGAGTGGGCCGCGGCCCGGCCCGGGATGCTCGGGCTGGAGACCGCGCTGTCGGTGGCCGTGCTGGCGATGCGGGAGACCGGGCTGCTCGACTGGCGCGGGCTGGCCGAGCGGATGTCGACCGCGCCGGCCCGGATCGGCGGGCTCACGCCGCCGTCGCTGGCGGAGGGCGCGCCGGCCTCGCTCACGCTGGTCGACCCCGCCGCCCGGTGGACGCCGGACCCGGCCGCGTCGGCCTCCCGCAGCCGCAACACCCCGTACGCGGGCCGCGAGCTGCCGGCCCGGGTGGTGGCGACCTTCCTGCGCGGCGAGCCGACCGTGCTCGACGGGAAGGCGGTGCGGTGAGCGCACTGCTCGTGCTGGAGGACGGCCGGACGTTCCGCGGCGAGGCGTTCGGGGCAGTGGGGGAGAGCGTCGGCGAGGCGGTCTTCGCCACCGGGATGACCGGCTACCAGGAGACGCTCACCGACCCGTCGTACCACCGGCAGGTCGTGGTGATGACCGCGCCGCACGTCGGCAACACCGGCATCAACGACGAGGACGCCGAGTCCGGCCGCGTGCAGGTCGCCGGCTACGTGGTGCGCGACCCCACCCTGACCCCGTCCTCGTGGCGGTCGAGCCGGTCGCTGCCGGACGAGCTCGAGCGGGCCGGCGTGGTCGGGGTGTCCGGTGTGGACACCCGGGCGCTGACCCGGCACCTGCGCGAGCGCGGCGCGATGCGGGTCGGCGTGTCCTCGGTGGAGTCCGACCCGGAGGCGCTGCTGGCCCGGGTGCTGGCGGCGCCCGGGATGCTCGGCGCGGACCTGGCCCACGAGGTGTCCACCCGGGAGCCGTACGTGGTGCCGGCAGACGGCCCGAAGCGGCACGTGGTCGCCGCGCTCGACCTCGGCATCAAGCGGATGACGCCGGCGCTGCTGGCCCGCCGCGGGGTGGAGACGCACGTGCTGCCGGCCTGGTCCAGTGCCGACGACCTGCTCGCGCTCGATCCGGACGGGGTGTTCGTCAGCAACGGGCCGGGCGACCCGGCCGCCACCGACGGGCCGGTGGAGGCCGTCCGCGGGGTGCTGGCCGCGGGCGTGCCGCTGTTCGGGATCTGCTTCGGCAACCAGATCCTCGGCCGGGCGCTCGGCTTCGGCACGTACAAGCTCCGGTACGGCCACCGCGGGATCAACCAGCCGGTGCGGGACAACGCGACCGGCCGGGTGCAGGTGACCGCGCACAACCACGGCTTCGCGGTCGACGCGCCGCCGGAGGCGGACACCGGGTTCGGCCGGGTGGTGGTCAGCCACGTGAACCTCAACGACGGCGTCGTGGAGGGCCTGCGCTGCCTGGACCGGCCGGCGTTCGGCGTGCAATACCACCCCGAGGCGGCGGCCGGGCCACACGACGCCGCCTACCTGTTCGACCGGTTCGCCGAGCAGATGGGCGGCCGCTGATGCCGCGCAGGGACGCCCTCCGGCACGTGCTGGTGATCGGCTCCGGGCCGATCGTGATCGGCCAGGCCTGCGAGTTCGACTACTCCGGCACCCAGGCCTGCCGGGTGCTCAAGGCGGAAGGGTTGCGGGTCAGCCTGGTCAACTCCAACCCGGCCACGATCATGACCGACCCCGAGTTCGCCGACGCCACCTACGTCGAGCCGCTCACGGCCGAGTTCGTCACCAAGGTGATCGCCCGGGAGCGGCCGGACGCGGTGCTGGCCACGCTCGGCGGGCAGACCGCGCTCACCATCGCCGTGCAGCTGGCCGAGACCGGCGTCCTCGAGCGCTACGGCGCCCGGCTGATCGGCGCGGACGTGGTCGCCATCCGGCGCGGCGAGGACCGCGAGCAGTTCAAGGAGATCGTTCGCAAGGTCGGCGGCGACGTGCCGCGCAGCCGGCTGTGCCGGTCGCTGGACGAGGTGTTCGCGGCGGCCGGCGAGCTCGACCTGCCGGTGGTGCTGCGGCCGTCGTTCACGATGGGCGGCGCCGGCTCGGGGGTGGCCCGCGACCCCGAGCGGCTGGGGCGGATGGCGGCGGCGGGGCTGGCCGCGAGCCCGGTGCACGAGGTGCTGGTCGAGGAGAGCGTGCTCGGCTGGAAGGAGTTCGAGCTCGAGCTGATGCGGGACCGCAACGACAACGTGGTCGTGGTCTGCTCGATCGAGAACGTCGACCCGATGGGCGTGCACACCGGCGACTCGGTCACGGTGGCGCCGGCGATGACGCTGACCGACCGGGAATACCAGGCCATGCGCGACCTCGGCATCGCGGTGCTGCGTGAGGTCGGGGTGGACACCGGCGGCTGCAACATCCAGTTCGCGGTCCACCCGCACACCGGCCGGATGGTCGTCATCGAGATGAACCCGCGGGTGTCCCGCTCGTCCGCGCTGGCGTCCAAGGCGACCGGCTTCCCGATCGCGAAGATCGCGGCCAAGCTGGCCATCGGCTACACGCTGGACGAGATCCGCAACGACATCACCGGGCAGACGCCGGCCTCGTTCGAGCCGACGCTCGACTACGTCGTGGTCAAGGTGCCGCGGTTCGCGTTCGAGAAGTTCCCGACCGCGGACCGTGAGCTGACCACGCACATGAAGAGCGTGGGCGAGGCGATGGCGATCGGCCGGAGCTTCACCGAGGCGCTGGGCAAGGCGATGCGGTCGACCGAGACCGGCCGGGCCGGCTGGTGGACCGGACCCGACCCCGACGTCGGCCCGGGCGACCGGGACCGGCTGGTGGCCGAGCTGGCGACGCCGGTCGACGGCCGGCTCTACACGATCGAGCGGGCGCTGCGGGCCGGGGCCACGGTCGCCGCGGTGGCCGGCGCCAGCGGCATCGACCCCTGGTTCGTCGAGCAGATCGCGACCGCGCGGCAGGTCGGCGCTGACGTCGCGGACGCGCCGGTGCTCACCCCGCAGCTGCTGCGCCGGGCCAAGCGGTTCGGGCTGTCCGACCGGCAGATCGCGGCGCTGCGGCCTGAGCTCGCCGGCGAGGACGGGGTGCGCACGCTGCGGCTGCGCAGCGGGATCCGGCCGGTGTTCAAGACCGTGGACACCTGCGCGGCCGAGTTCGCCGCCGCGACGCCCTACCACTACTCGACCTACGACGAGGAGACCGAGGTCGCGCCGCAGCCCGAGCGGCCGAAGGTGATCATCCTCGGCTCCGGGCCGAACCGGATCGGCCAGGGCATCGAGTTCGACTACTCGTGCGTGCACGCGGCCCAGTCGCTGCGCGAGGCCGGCTACGAGACCGTCATGGTCAACTGCAACCCGGAGACCGTCTCCACCGACTACGACACCTCCGACCGGCTCTACGTCGAACCTCTGACGCTCGAGGACGTGCTCGAAGTTGTGCACGCCGAGCAGGAGTCGGGGACGGTGGCCGGGGTGATCTGCACCCTCGGCGGCCAGACCCCGCTCGGGCTGGCGCAGCGGCTCAAGGACGCCGGGGTGCCGATCCTCGGCACCCAGCCGGAGGCGATCCACCTGGCCGAGGACCGCGAGGAGTTCAGCGCGGTGCTCACCGGTGCCGGGCTGCCGGCGCCGCGGCACGGGACGGCGTCCTCGTTCGCCGAGGCCAGGGCCGTGGCCGCGGAGATCGGCTACCCGGTGCTGGTCCGGCCCTCGTACGTGCTGGGCGGGCGGGGAATGGAGATCGTGTACGACGAGGCGGCGCTGCAGTCGTACCTGACCCGGCACCTTGCGGAGATCGGCGGGTCGGACCGGACCGAGCACCCGATCCTGGTCGACCGGTTCCTCGACGACGCGGTCGAGCTGGACGTGGACGCGCTCTACGACGGCGAGCAGCTCTACCTCGGCGGGGTGATGGAGCACATCGAGGAGGCCGGGATCCACTCCGGCGACTCGGCCTGCGCGCTGCCGCCGATCACGCTCGGCGCGACCGACGTCGCCGCGGTCCGGCAGGCCACCGGCGAGCTGGCCGCCCGGATCGGCGTACGCGGACTGATCAACGTTCAGTACGCACTCAAGGACGGGATGCTGTCGGTTCTCGAGGCGAACCCGCGGGCGTCGCGTACGGTGCCGTTCGTGTCCAAAGCGACGGCGGTCCCGCTCGCCAAGGCTGCCGCCCGGATCGCGCTCGGCGCGACCGTCGAGCAGCTGCGCAAGGAGGGCCTGCTGCCGGCCACCGGCGACGGCGGCGACCTGCCCGCGGACGCGCCGGTGGCGGTCAAGGAGGCGGTGCTGCCGTTCCACCGGTTCCGCCGCACCGACGGGTCCGGTGTGGACACCGTGCTCGGGCCGGAGATGCGCTCCACCGGCGAGGTGATGGGTCTCGACGCCGCGTTCGGCACGGCGTTCGCGAAGTCCCAGGCGGCCGCGTACGGATCGCTGCCGACCGGCGGGACGGCGTTCGTCTCGATCGCCAACCGGGACAAGCGGGCCGCGATCCTGCCGATCATGCGGCTCGCCGACCTCGGCTTCCGCATCCTCGCCACCGAGGGCACCGCGCTGGCGCTGCGCCGGCACGGCGTCCCGGTCGAGGTGGTGGCGCGCTACCGGAAGGGCACGCCGGAGCAGCCCGACTGCGTGCAGCGGATCCAGGACGGCGAGGTGGCGCTGGTGTTCAACACGCCGTGGGGGTCGCCCGGCAACTCCGGCCCGCGGCTCGACGGGTACGAGATCCGCACCGCCGCGGTCGCCGCCGGGATCCCGTGCGTGACCACGGTGCAGGGTATGACCGCCTGCGTGCAGGGGGTCGAGGCGCTGCTGCGCGGGGACATCGGCGTGCGCTCGCTACAGGAGCTGCACGCCCAGCTGCGGGAGGGGGACCGGTGACGGTGGGGTCGTCGGTGCAGGGGGATCCGGTCGCGGAGCGCCGCGAGCCGGTCCAGGTCCGCGGCGAGGTGCTGGCCCGCCGCCGGGTCGGCGCCTACCAGCTGGTCGAGATCACGGCCGGCGGAATCGCCGAGCGGTTCCGGCCGGGGCAGTTCGTCGCGCTGTCGGTCGGCGGGCCGGCCTCGGCGCTGCTGCTGCGCCGGTCGTTCGCGGTCTACCGGGCCACCCCGGTCGGCGCGTTCTCCGGCACCGTGCAGATCGTCGTCGGCGTGCACGGCCGCGGCACCGAGTGGCTGGCCGGGGTCCGGCCGGGCGAGCCGCTGGACGTCGTCGGACCGCTCGGGCGGCCGTTCCGGCTGCCGGCCGCGCCGACCGGCTGCCTGCTGGTCGGCGGCGGCTACGGCTCGGCGCCGCTGTTCTCCCTCGCCGAAGCGCTGCGGGCCCGGGAGTGCCGGGTCGACTTCCTGCTCGGCGCCGGCTCCCAGGACCGGCTCTTCGGCGAGCTGGAGGCCAAGCGGACCGCCGGCGCGGTCGCGGTGTGCACCGACGACGGCTCGGTCGGCCGGCCCGGCACGGTCGCCGACGCGTTGCCGGACGAGATCGAGCGGACCGGCGCGGCCGCGGTCTACGCCTGCGGCCCGATGCCGATGCTGCGGGCGGTCGGCGCGGTCGCCGCCTCGTACGGGCTGCCGTGCCAGGTGGCGGTCGAGGAGTCGATGGCCTGCGGGATCGGGGTGTGCATGACCTGCGTGCTGCCGGTGGTGGGGGAGGACGGAGTGACCCGGATGAGCCGGTCCTGCGTGGACGGTCCGGTCTTCGAGCACGACCGGGTGCGCTGGGACGACGTCGGCACCGTGCCGGCGGACGCGCTGGGGGCGATCTCGTGACGCTCGCGACCCATCCGGTGAAGATGACCACCGACCTCGCCGGGGCGGTGCTGCCCAACCCGGTGCTGACCGCGTCCGGGTGCGCGGCGGCCGGCCGGGAGCTGCAGCCGTTCGCACCGGTGTCGACGCTCGGCGCGGTGGTCACCAAGTCGGTCACACTGCGGCCGCGGGCCGGTCGGCCGACGCCGCGGATGGCCGAGACCCCGAGCGGCATGCTCAACTCGATCGGCCTGCAGAACCCCGGCGTCGACGCGTTCCTGGCGCACGACCTGCCCTGGCTGGCCGAGCACGACGCCCGCGCGGTGGTGAGCATCGCCGGCGGCAGCGTCGCCGAGTATGCCGAGCTGGCCCGCCGGATCGCGCCCGCGCCCGCGCTGGTCGCGGTCGAGGTGAACATCTCCTGCCCCAACGTGGAGAGCCGCGGCGAGGTGTTCGCCTGCGACCCGCTGGCCGCCTCCCGGGTGCTGGCCGCGGTCCGGGCCGAGATCCCGGCCGTGGTCCCGGTGCTGGCCAAGCTGTCCCCGGACGTCACCGACATCGTCGCGGTCGCCCGGGCCTGCGCCGACGCCGGCGCCGACGGGCTCACGCTGGTCAACACGATGCTCGGGCTGGTGATCGACCCGGACACCATGCGCCCGGTGCTGGGCGGGGTCACCGGCGGGCTGTCCGGCCCGGCGATCATGCCCGTCGCGCTGCGCTGCGTCTGGCAGGTGCACGCCGCGCTGCCGTCGGTGCCGATCCTCGGCGTCGGCGGGATCCGTACCGGGCTGGACGCCCTGCAGTTCGTGCTGGCCGGAGCCAGCGCGATCTCGGTCGGCACCGCGGTGTTCGGCGACCCGTCGGCGCCGGTGCGGGTGCTGGCCGAGCTGGAGACCGCGCTGGGCGAGCGGGGCTTCGCCGCGGTCGCCGACGCGATCGGGTACGCGCACCGCGACGCCGGCGTCGAGCTGGTCGTGCCACCGCCCCCGGCGCCGGCGGGCGACCCGGCGCGGCTGTCCGCGGCGGCCGGGGCCAGGCCGAGCTGGCGGCTCGGCGAGGAGGACGTCTGGTGACCGGCCCGGCGTTCGGCGCCCGGCTGGCCGAGGCGGTCGAGGCCCGCGGGCCGCTGGTGGTCGGCATCGACCCGCACCTGCCGCTGCTGCGCGCCTGGGGGCTGCCCGAGGACGCGTCCGGGCTGGAGCGGTTCGCGCTGACCGCGGTCGAGGCGGTCGCCGGCCGGGTGGCGGTGGTCAAGCCGCAGTCGGCGTTCTTCGAGCGGTTCGGCAGCCGCGGGATCGCGGTGCTGGAGCGGGTGCTGGCCGCGATCCGGGACGCCGGCGCGCTCAGCCTGCTCGACGTCAAGCGCGGCGACATCGGCTCGACCATGGTCGGCTACGCCGGCGCCTACCTCGACCCGGCCTCGCCGCTGGCGGCGGACGCGATCACCGCCAGCCCGTACCTCGGGTTCGGGTCGCTGCGGCCGCTGTTGGACGCCGCGTATGCGAATGGTCGCGGAGTGTTCGTGCTCGCGCTCACGTCCAACCCGGAGGGGCCGGCCGTGCAGCGGGCGGTCGAGGCCGACGGGCGGACCGTCGCGCAGGCGGTCCTCGACCAGGCCGCGGCGGCCAACGCGGCCGAGGGCGGCCCGCTCGGGTCGGTCGGCGTGGTCGTCGGCGCCACCGTCGGCGAGCACGGCCACCGGCTCGACCACCTGCACGGTCCGGTGCTCGCCCCGGGCCTCGGCGCGCAGGGTGCGGCGCCGGCCGACCTGCCCGCGGTCTTCGGCCGGGCGCTGCCCTTGGTGCTTCCGGCGGTGTCCCGGGAGGTGCTCGGTGCCGGGCCCGATCCCGTCCGGCTGCGCGCCACCACCGATCGGATCGCGGCCGAAGTCATGGCGATTCGGACATCAGAGCTGGCCAGATCGGGCAGATAGTCGCTGTTATGGGCCAGGCACGTTGCCGGTGAGGCCCCCCGCTCGCTAAGTTGCCGCCAATCGTCCACCCCTTGTTCGAGGAGTCTCAGGTGCCCCTCCCGCCTCTTACCCCGGAGCAGCGTGCTGCCGCGCTGGAGAAAGCCGCCGCGGCCCGCAAGGCCCGGGCGGAAGTGAAGGAGCGCCTCAAGAAGAACGGGGTCTCCATCGCCGAGGTTCTCAACCAGGGCGAGACCGACGACGTGATCGGCAAGATGCGCGTGTCCGCCGTGCTGGAGTCCATGCCGGGCGTCGGCAAGGCACGGGCCGCGAAGATCATGGAGCGGTTGGAGATCTCGCCCACGCGCAGGGTGCGCGGTCTTGGGGCGAAGCAGCGCACGGCGCTCGAGCGTGAGTTCGGTGCCACGGAGTCCTGAGGCCATACTCGACCCCGTGCCGGCCCGTTCCGATCGCTCGGACGCGGCCGAGGCGCGCTTGACGGTCCTGTCCGGGCCGTCCGGTGTCGGCAAGGATGCGGTGCTCGCCGCCGTCCGCCGCCGGCACCCCGAGGTCTGGGTGTCCACCTCGGTGACCACCCGGCCGCCACGGCCGACCGAGACCGACGGCGTCGAATACCACTTCGTCTCCCGGGACCGGATGGCCGAGCTGATCGAGGCCGGCGAGCTGCTCGAGCACGCGGACTACGCGGGCAACCTCTACGGGACCCCGCGCCACCCCGTGCTGGAGCGGCTCGCCGAGGGCCGGCCGGCGTTCCTGGTGATCGAGCTGCAGGGCATGCGGCAGGTGCGCAAGCTCATGCCGGACGCGCAGTTCGTGTTCCTGGCGCCGCCCTCGTTCGAGGAGCTCGAGCGCCGGCTGGTCGGCCGCGGCACCGAACCGGCCGAGGTGATCCGGCAGCGGCTCGACCAGGCCCGCATCGAGATGGCCTCCGAGTCGGAGTTCGACGTGACGCTGGTGAACGACGAGGTCGAACGGGCTGCCGACGAGTTGGTAGCCTTGATAGAGCACCCCGTCCCCAGGTCCAGGAAGTAGGACGTCTTTTGGCCGGCACCGTCGCGGTCCCCGAGGGCATCACCAACCCGCCCATCGACGAGCTGCTCGAGCGCACCAGCTCGAAGTACGCGCTCGTGATCTACGCGGCCAAGCGCGCGCGGCAGATCAACGCTTACTACTCCCAGCTCGGCGAGGGCCTGCTGGAGTACGTCGGCCCGCTCGTCGACACCCAGCCGCAGGAGAAGCCGCTGTCCATCGCGCTGCGCGAGATCAACAGCGGCCTGCTCACGCACGAGTCCGGCGCCGAGTAGCGCCGTGGCGTCCGAAGGCCGGTGCGGGAGTTCCCGCGCCGGCCTTCCCGTGTGCGCGCGGCACCGCCGCGATGGATCACTAGGCTGACCGGCGTGGGGACAGCGGACAAGCCGCGGGTCGTGCTCGGGGTCGCCGGCGGCATCGCCGCGTACAAGGCGTGCGAGCTGCTCCGCCAGCTGACCGAGACCGGGCACGACGTGCGGGTGGTGCCGACCGAGGGCGCGCTGCGGTTCGTCGGCGAGCCGACCTGGGCGGCGCTGTCCGGCCACCCGGTGCACACCGGCGTGTGGTCCGACGCGCACGAGGTGCCGCACGTCCGGCTGGGCCGGGAGGCCGACCTCGTCGTCGTCGCGCCGGCCACCGCCGACCTGCTCGCCCGGGCCGCGCACGGGCTTGCCGCCGACCTGCTCACCAACACCCTGCTCACCGCCCGCTGCCCGGTGCTGCTGGCGCCGGCCATGCACACCGAGATGTGGGAGCACCCGGCGACCAGGGCCAACGTGGCGACCCTGCGCGAGCGCGGCACGGTCGTGCTCGACCCGGCCGTCGGCCGGCTCACCGGCGCCGACACCGGCCGGGGCCGGCTGCCCGACCCGGTCGACATCGGCGACCTGGCCCGGCTGCTGCTGGCCGACCCGGACGCGCTGCCCCGCGACCTGGCCGGCCGGCGGGTGCTGGTCACCGCCGGCGGCACCCGGGAGGCGCTCGACCCGGTCCGGTTCCTCGGCAACCGCTCCAGCGGCCGGCAGGGCTACGCGCTGGGCCTGGTCGCGGCCGCCCGCGGCGCCGAGGTCACGGTCGTCGCCGCCAACGTCGCGCTGCCGGACCCGACCGGGGTCACCGTGCTGCGGGTGAGCTCCGCGGCCGAGCTGCACGACGTCACGCTGGCCGCCGCCCGCGACGTGGACGCGGTCGTGATGGCGGCCGCGGTCGCCGACTTCCGCCCGGCGATGACCGAGTCGGCCAAGATCAAGAAGGATGCCGGCCCGCCGCCGCCGGTGGCGCTGGCGCCGACCGCGGACGTGCTCGCCGACCTGCTCGCCGGCCGCCGGCCCGGGCAGGTGATCGTCGGGTTCGCGGCCGAGACCGGCGACGACGAGGCCGACTGGCTGGAGCACGGCCGGCGGAAGCTCGCCCGCAAGGGCGCCGACCTGCTGGTGGTGAACCCGGTCGGCGACGGGCTGGCGTTCGGGCAGAAGGACAACTCCGGGGTCGTGCTGACCGCCGACGGCGGCGAGATCGAGATCCCGTCCGGCCCGAAGACGAGCCTGGCCGCGACCGTCTGGACCCTGATCGCCGACCGGCTCGGCTGACCCACCCGGCCGGGCCCGACCCCGGCTGACTCACCGGCCGGGCCGGACCCCGGCTGACTCACCGGCCGGGCCGGACCCCGGCTGACTCACCGGCCGGGCCGGACGCCGGCTGACTCACCGGCCGGGCCGGACCCGGCTGACTCACCGGCCGGGCCGGACCCGGCTGACTCACCGGCCGGGCCGGACCCCGGCTGACTCACCTGGCCGTGCCTGACGCCGGCTGGCTGACCCCCTCGGACGGGCCTTATGCCGGCTGACTTACCTGGTCGCGCCTGGCGCCGGCTGACTTACCCGGCCGGGCCCGGCGCCGGCTGCCCCACGCGGTGGGCGTTGACCCACCCCGGGGCGTCGGGCCGGCCCGGAGGCCGGCCCGACGGATTGTCAGCGGGTGAAGCCGGGCTTGCCTGGGGTGAACAGCCAGGCCTCGAACAGGCCGCCCAGGTTCTGGTGCGAGACGCGCTCCGACAGCGCGATGAACTGCGCCGTGGTCCCGTGCCCGTACCGGTGCTGCGTCGCCCAGCTGCGCAACACGGTGAAGAACGCGCGGTCACCGATCCGGTTGCGCAGGACCTGCAGCGTCATGGCGCCCCGGTCGTAGGACGGCGTGCCGAAGATGTTCGCCGGGCCGCCGGGGTCGCCGGTCGGCGGCGTCCACAGGTCCTGGTCGGAGGCGGGCGTCGCGTACAGCCGGTCGAAGAACTGCTGGGGCGTGCGCCCGCCGGTGTGCTGCGACCAGAGCCACTCCGCGTACGTCGCGAAGCCCTCGTTGAGCCAGATGTCCTGCCACTTGGTCAGCGAGACCGAGTCGCCGTACCACTGGTGGGCCAGCTCGTGGGCCAGCGTGGAGATGCTCGGCGCCGAGTCGAAGTTGGGCTTGGTCTGGCTCTCCAGCGCGTAGCCGACGTTCGGCGCGTGGTCGACGATCGCGCCCACGGTCTCGAACGGGTACGGCCCGAAGACCGACTGCTCGAACGCGATGATCTCCGGGATCCGGTCGGTCACCGGCTTGGCCTTCGCGGCCTCCTGCGGGTCGAGCGCCACGTACACCGGGATGTGCCCGGCCCTGGCCGTGTGCACCTGGAACCGGCCCAGCGTGATCGTGGCCAGGTAGGTCGTCATCGGCTTGGACTCGCGCCAGACGAAGGTCGACTTGCCGCCGGCGGTGCGCCGGAACAGCAGCCGCCCGTTGCCGACCGCGGTCAGGCCGGCCGGCACCGTCATCTTGATCGTGTACGTGGCCTTGTCGTTGGGCGTGTCGTTGGCCGGGAACCAGCCCGGCGCGCCCTGCGGCTCGCCGACCACGAACGCGCCGTCGTTCGTCGGCACGAAGCCCTCGATCGAGTCGTCCGGGTCCGTGATCACCTTCGGCACGCCGCCGTAGCCGACCGTCACCAGGAACGGCGCGCCCTTGTGCAGCGGGTGGGCCGGCGTGATCTTCAGCTCCTGCCCCGCGCGGGTGAACGAGGCGTGCCGGCCGTTGACCGTCACCGACCGGACCGTGAACCCGCGCAGGTCGAGGTCGAACCGGCTCAGCGCCTGGGTCGCGGTCGCCAGGATCGCCGCGGTGCCGTCCAGGCGGCGGGTGCCCGGGTCGTAGCGCAGGTCGAGCCCGTAGTCGCGCACGTCGTAGCCGCCGTTGCCCTGCAGCGGGAAGTAGGGGTCGCCGGCGCCCGGGGCACCCGGCGATGGTCCGTGCGGGGCGGCCGAGGCGGTGGCCGGTGTGGCCGCCACCAGGGCGACTGCGGTGGTCGCTGCGAGCAGAGCCAGGCGGAAACGCATCGGGCCTCCCATGCCGTCTCACCCCGTGACCCGCCGGCGGCGGGTCGGTACCGGTCGGCTGATGCGGGAACGGAGCACGGCCGCCGGTAGACTGCCGCGGAACATCCTGTCAACGTCAAAGGTCGATAGCCAGAGGAGTGCCGTTGTCCCGGCGTCTGTTCACCTCCGAGTCCGTCACGGAGGGCCACCCCGACAAGATCGCGGACGCGATCAGTGACGCGATCCTGGACGCGCTCCTGGCTCAGGACCGGCGCAGCCGGGTCGCGGTCGAGACCATGATCACCACCGGCCAGGTGCACGTCGCCGGTGAGGTCACCACCGACGCGTACGCGGACATCCCGACGATCGTCCGGGAGAAGATCCTCGAGATCGGTTATGACTCCTCGAAGAAGGGCTTCGACGGCGCCTCCTGCGGAGTGAGCGTGTCGATCGGCTCGCAGTCGCCGGACATCGCGCAGGGCGTCGACTCCTCGTATTCGACCCGCGAGGAGGGTGAGCTCGACGAGGTCGCCAAGCAGGGCGCCGGCGACCAGGGCCTCATGTTCGGCTTCGCCTGCGACGAGACCCCCGAGCTCATGCCGCTGCCGATCGCGCTGGCGCACCGGCTGGCCCGCCGGCTGACCCAGGTCCGCAAGGACGGCACCGTTCCCTACCTGCGGCCCGACGGAAAGACCCAGGTCACGATCGAGTACGAGGACGGCAAGCCGGTCCGGCTGGACACCGTCGTCGTCTCCTCGCAGCACGCCGCCGACATCGACCTCAAGACGCTGCTCGAGCCGGACATCAGGGAGCACGTGGTCGAGCCGGAGCTGGCCGGCCTCGACATCGACACCAGCAGCTACCGGCTGCTGGTCAACCCGACCGGCCGGTTCGAGATCGGCGGTCCGATGGGCGACGCCGGGCTGACCGGTCGCAAGATCATCGTCGACTCGTACGGCGGCTACGCCCGGCACGGCGGCGGCGCGTTCTCCGGCAAGGACCCGTCGAAGGTCGACCGGTCGGCGGCGTACGCGATGCGCTGGGTGGCCAAGAACGTGGTCGCCGCGGGGCTGGCGTCCCAGTGCGAGGTGCAGGTGGCCTACGCGATCGGCAAGGCCGAGCCGGTGGGCCTGTTCGTGGAGACCTTCGGCACCGGCGCGGTCTCCGACGAGACGATCCAGCAGGCGATCACCCAGGTCTTCGACCTTCGGCCGGCGGCGATCATCCGCGACCTCGACCTGCTCCGGCCGATCTACTCGCAGACCTCGGCGTACGGGCACTTCGGCCGGGAGCTGCCCGACTTCAGCTGGGAGCGCACCGACAAGGCTGACGAGCTGAAGTCGCTGGCGCTGGGCTGAGCACCGCGCCCGATCCCGCCGACGTCCCCGGCCCGCCCCGCGCGGCGCCGGGGACGCGGCGTCTTCCGGCGCGGTCGGCGTCGTCTGGTAGACCACCGCCTGTGACGAAGGCCGGCCCACCCACCGCGGCCCGGGCCGCCCGGGCCGGAGCGCCGGCGGAGGCCTTGCCCGAGGCGGCGGCGGAGACTGCGGGCGGTGCGGGGCGGCAGGCGCGGCGGCCGGAGGTGCGGGAGCCGGCGGCGGTGGATCCGGTGGCGCGGGTGGTGGTCGACGTGCCGCTGGCGCACCTGGACCGGCCGTTCGACTACCTGGTGCCGGCCGGCCTGGCCGACTCGGTGCTCCCGGGCTCGCGGGTGCGGGTGCGGTTCGCCGGGCAGCTCGTCGACGCGGTCGTGCTGGAGCGGGTCGCGGCCAGCGGGCACGACGGCCGGCTGGCGTACGTGGAGCGGTCGGTGTCGGCCGAGCCGGTGCTGTCGCCCGCCGTCGCGACGCTGGCCAGGGCGGTGGCCGACCGGTGGGCCGGCTCGCTGACCGACGTGCTGCGGCTGGCGCTGCCGCCCCGGCACGCCCGGGTGGAGAAGGAGCCGCCGCCCGACCCGGCCCCGCCGCCGGCCACGCCCGCCGGCCCCGGCGGCTGGACCGCATACCGGGCCGGCGAGGCGTTCGTGCGCGGGGTGGCCGGCGGCCGGTCGCCGCGGGCGGTCTGGTCGACGCTGCCGGGCGACGACTGGCCGCGGCGCTACGCGGAGGCTGCGGCGGCGGCGCTGGGCGCCGGGCGCGGGGCCCTGCTCGTCGTGCCCGACCGCACCGACCTCGACCGGCTCGACGCCGCGCTGACCGCGGTGCTCGGCCCGGGCCGGCACGTCGCGCTGGCCGCCGACCTCGGCCCGGCCGAGCGCTACCGGCGCTGGCTGCGGGTCCGTCGCGGCGGGGTCGCGGCCGTCGCCGGCACCCGGGCGGCCGTCTTCGCCCCGGTCGCCGCGCTGGGCCTGGTCGCGATCTGGGACGACGGCGACGACCTGCACGCCGAGCCCCGTGCTCCGTACCCGCACGCCCGCGACGTGCTGCTGCTGCGCGCGCACCTGGAGGGCACCGCCGCGCTGCTGGGCGGGCACGCCCGCACGGCCGAGGCGCAGCAGCTGCTCGCCACCGGCTGGGCCCGGCCGATCGCCGCCGATCGGGCGGCGGTCCGGGCCGCGGCGCCGCGGGTGACCGCCGCCGGCGACGACGCCGAGCTGGCCCGGGACGCCGCCGCCCGCACCGCGCGGCTGCCCACGCTGGCCTGGCGGACCGCCGCGGACGCGCTGGCGGCCGGGGCGCCCGTGCTGGTCCAGGTGCCGCGGCGGGGCTACCTGCCGGCGCTGGCCTGCGCCCGCTGCCGCGCCCCGGCCCGGTGCGCGCACTGCTCCGGCCCGCTGGGCTCGACCTCGGGGCATGCGGTGCCGGCCTGCCGGTGGTGCGGCCGGCCGGCCGCGTACTGGTCCTGCCCGGCCTGCGGGTCCGACCGGCTGCGCGCGGTCGTCGTCGGCGCCGGCCGCACGGCCGAGGAGCTCGGCCGGGCGTTTCCCGGGGTGCCGGTGCGGATCTCCGGCGGCGCGAGCGTGCTCACCGAGGTGACCGGCGAGCCCGCCCTGGACGTGGCCACCCCGGGTGCCGAGCCGAGGGCCGAGGGCGGCTACGGCGCGGCGCTGCTGCTCGACGGCTGGGCGCTGCTGAGCCGACCGGACCTGCGGGCCGCCGAAGAGGCGGTGCGCCGGTGGGCCAATGCGGCCGCGCTGGTCCGGCCGGCCGGCGCCGGCGGCCGGGTGGTGGTCGGCGCCGACGCCGGGCTGGCCGCCGTGCAGGCGCTGGTGCGCTGGGACCCGGCCGGCTTCGCCGAGCGCGAGCTGGCCGAGCGGGCCGAGCTCGGGTTCCCGCCGGCGCGCCGGTTCGCCTCGCTCACCGGCGCCCCCGCCGCGGTCGCCGACCTGCTCGACGCCGCCCGGCTGCCGGCCTCGGCCGAGCCGCTCGGCCCGGTCCCGGCCGGTGACGGCGCCGAGCGCCTGCTGCTGCGGGTGCCGCGCGCGGACGGCACCGCCCTCGCCGCCGCCCTGCACGCTGCCGCCGCGGTCCGCTCCGCCCGCAAGGCCCCCGACCCGGTGCGCGTCCAGCTCGACCCGCTCGAGCTGTTCTGACCGCCGCCGATCCTCGCCGTTGCGGGGAGTGTTCGAACGTGTTCGAACGTTACATGGGTATGAAGGGCGACAAGGTGGAGATCGTCATCGACGCCGGTGGCGACACGAAGACGTACGAGGTCACGGCGACCAGGGCGGGCCGGCGGGTGGACATCCGCACCGGCCGCGGGCTGGTCGAGGTGACGGAGCTGACCCGCGGCGGCACCCCGGTGCGGACCGCGCGATTCATGGCCAGCCGCGTGCTGGCACTCGTCGAGCACCCGGCCAAGCGGCCCAGGCTCGCCGACGACGCCGACCCGGACTCGGAGGTGGTCCGGATCGCCGGCTAAGTAGAGTGGCGGGGTTACCCCGCCCCGCGAGACCTGGAGAGCCGACCGTGGCCGTACGGCCGATCCGACTGTTCGGCGATCCGGTGCTGCGTACCCCCGCCGAGCCGGTGGTCGACTTCGACAAGGAGCTGCGCACCCTCGTCGACGACCTGTTCGAGACGATGCTCGACGCGCCGGGCCGGGGCCTGGCAGCGCCGCAGATCGGCGTCGGGCTGCGGGTGTTCACCTACCACGTCGACGCCGACGAGCACGGCCACCTGATCAACCCCACGCTGAGCTTCCCGGACGACGAGGAGCAGCTCGGCGAGGAGGGCTGCCTGTCGATCCCCGGCCTGTCCTGGGACTGCCGGCGCCACCGGAACGTCGTCGCCCGCGGGTTCGACGTGCACGGCGAGCCGGTCACGGTGACCGGCTCGGACCTGCTGGCCCGCTGCGTCCAGCACGAGACCGACCACCTCGACGGGATCCTGTTCGTCGACCGGCTCGACCCGGAGACCCGCCGCCGGGCGCTGTCCGAGATCCGCGAGGCTCCGTGGGCGGGCACCGTGCGAGTGAGCCCGCACCCGACCTACGGGCGGGCGCTCTGAAGGTCGTCTTCGCCGGCACCCCAGCCGCCGCGCTCCCGTCGCTGCGCGCGCTGCTGGAGTCCAGGCACGAGGTGGCCGCGGTGGTGACGCGGCCGGACGCGCCGGCCGGGCGGGGCCGGCACGAGCGGCGCTCGCCGGTCGCGGTGCTCGCCGCGGAGGCGGGCATCCCGGTGCTCGCACCGGTCCGGCCCCGGGAGCCCGACTTCCTGGCCGCGCTGTCCGCGCTGGCGCCCGAGTGCTGCCCGGTGGTGGCGTACGGGGCGCTGGTGCCGCGGGCCGCGCTCGACATCCCCCGGCACGGCTGGGTCAACCTGCACTTCTCGCTGCTGCCGGCCTGGCGTGGGGCGGCGCCGGTGCAGGCCGCGGTCCTGCACGGCGACGAAGTCACCGGCGCCTCGACCTTCCAGATCGAGGAGGGCCTCGACACCGGGCCCGTGTACGGCGTGGTCACCGAGGCGATCCGGCCCCGGGACACCGCGGGCGACCTGCTCGACCGGCTCAGCCGCAGTGGGGCCGGGCTGCTGGTCCGCACCCTCGACGGGATCGAGGACGGCACGCTCGTCGCGGTGCCGCAACCCGCCGACGGAGTCTCGATCGCGCCGAAGGTGACGGTCGAGGTCGCGGCGGTGGACTGGTCGGCGCCCGCGATCCGGGTCGACCGGCTGGTCCGCGCGTGCACGCCGGCGCCGGGCGCCTGGACCACCTACGGTCCGGACCGGCTCAAGCTCGGCCCGGTGCTGCCGGTGCCGGACGGGCCGGCGCTGGGCCCGGGGGAGCTGCTGGTCGAGAAGCGGCGGGTGCTGGTCGGCACCGGGACGCATCCGGTCGAGCTCGGCGAGGTGCAGGCGCCGGGCAAGCGGCCGATGCCGGCGCCCGACTGGGCCCGCGGCGCCCGTCCCGCCGCCGGCAGCCGCCTCGGCACCTCCGGCGGGCCCGCATGAGCCGTGCCGCCGCACCGCCGGATGCCCGGGTCGGGGTGGCAGCGTGAGCGGGCGGCCGCCGGCGCGGCGGCGCGGCGAGCCCGCGGGGCGGCGGCCCGGACCGGCCCGGCCGGCGCCGCGACGGGAGGCCGACCCGGCCCGGCGGGTGGCCTACGACCTGCTGCGCGCCGTCGACGAGCGGGACGCGTACGCGAACCTGACCCTGCCGGCGCTGCTGCGCGAGCGCGGGCTGACCGGCCGGGACGCGGCGTTCGCGACCGAGCTCGGGTACGGGACGCTGCGGGCCGCCGGTGCGCTGGACGAGTTCCTGGCCCGGTGCGCCGACCGCCCGGTCGGGGCGATGGACCCGGCCGCGCGGGCGGCTCTCCGGCTGGGCGCGTACCAGCTGCTGCGCACCCGGGTGCCGCCGCACGCCGCCGTCTCGGCCACCGTGGACCTGGCGCCGCGCCGCGCGGCCGGGTTCGTCAACGCGGTGCTGCGCCGGCTGGCCCGGCAGGACTGGGACGCGTGGGTGGCCGAGGTCGCCCCGCCCGACGAGCTCGGCCGGCTGGCGCTGCGGCACGCGCACCCGCGCTGGATCGCGGCCGCGTTCGCCGACGCGCTCGGCGGCGACCTCGGCGAGACCGACGCCGCGCTGGCGGCCGACGACGCGCGGCCGCAGACGCACCTGGTCGCCCGGCCGGGGCGGATCGACCGGGACCGGCTGGCCGAGCGGGCCGGCGGCGAGCCCGGGCCCTGGTCGCCGTACGCGGTGCGGCTCCCGTCCGGCGGCGATCCCGGCGCGCTGGCCGCGGTCCGGGACGGGCGGGCCGGCGTGCAGGACGAGGGCAGCCAGCTGTGCGCGCTGGCGCTCGCTCGCGTCCCGCTTGACGGCCCGGACACCCGCTGGCTCGACCTCTGCGCCGGCCCCGGTGGCAAGGCCGCCCTGCTCGGCTCCGTCGCCGCCCTCCGCAGCGGCCCCGACGCGGGCCCCGGGCCGGCCACGCGGGTGGTCGCGGTCGAGCTGGCGGAGCACCGGGCCCGGCTGGTGGCGGCGACGACGGCGGGACTGCCGGTGGACGTGGTGCGCGCGGACGGGACCGTGCCGCCGTGGCGACCGGGCTGGGCCGACCGGGTCCTCGTCGACGCACCGTGCACGGGGCTCGGCGCCCTGCGCCGCCGACCCGAGGCCCGCTGGCGGCGCAGCCCGGACGATTTGACCGCGCTGACCCGCACCCAGCGCGCCCTGCTCCGCCGCGGCATCGAGGCGACCCGCCCGGGCGGCGTGATCGCGTACGTCGTCTGCTCGCCGCACCTGGCCGAGACCCGCGACGCGGTCGACGAGGTCCTCACCGACGGCACCGCCGACCTGCTCGACGCCGGCCCCTACTTCCCGGCCGACGGCCCGACGGTTCAGCTCTGGCCGCACCGGCACGGCACCGACGCGATGTTCTGCGCGCTGCTGCGGCGCCGATAGGCTGACGCGGTGCAGCCCCGGATCGCCCCGAGCCTCCTGTCGGCCGACTTCGCCCGGCTCGCCGAGGCCGCGGCCGCCGTGCCCAGCTCGGACTGGCTGCACGTCGACGTCATGGACAACCACTTCGTGCCGAACCTGACGATCGGACTGCCGGTCGTGCAGGCGCTGCGGGCGTCCACCGACCTCCCGCTCGACTGCCACCTCATGATCGACGACCCGGACCGGTGGGCCCCGCCGTACGCGGAGGAGGCCGGCGCGCACAACGTCACCGTGCACGCCGAGGCCGCGGCCGACCCGGTGATGATCGCGCGCGACCTGCGCGCCGCCGGCGCCCTGGCCGGCCTGGCGATCAAGCCCGGCACCCCGCTGGAGCCCTACCTCGAACTGCTGCGCAGCTACGACACCCTGCTGGTGATGACCGTCGAGCCCGGCTTCGGCGGCCAGGAGTTCATCGCCGACGTGCTGCCGAAGGTCCGCGAGGCCCGCCGGCGGGTCGAGTCCGGCCACCTCACGCTGGCGATCGAGGTCGACGGCGGGATCAACACGGACACCATCCTGGCGGCCGCGGAGGCCGGCGCGGACGTCTTCGTCGCCGGCTCGGCGGTCTACCACGCCGACGACCCGGACCGCGCCGTCGGCGAGCTGCGCGAGCTGGCCCGGAAGGCCTCCTGAGTGTTCACCGGCATCGTCGAGGAGCTCGGGGAGATCGTCGCGCGGGAGCCCGGCGAGGTGACCCGGCTGACCATCCGCGGTCCGCTGGTGACCAGCGACGCCCGGGAGGGCGACTCGATCGCGGTCAACGGCGTCTGCCTGACCGTGACCGGAGTGAGCAACGACACGTTCACCGTCGACGTGGTCGCCGAGACCCTCGCTCGCACCTCGCTCGGCCGGGCGACCGTGGTCAACCTGGAGCGGGCGGCCACCCCGGCGACCCGGCTCGGCGGCCACCTCGTGCAGGGCCACGTCGACGGCGTCGGCACCCTCCTCGACCGCGGCGAGGACGCGGTCGTCCGCATCGGCATTCCGGCTGAGCTGACCCGATACCTGGTCGAGAAGGGCTCGGTCACGGTCGACGGGATCAGCCTCACGGTGGTGGAGGCGGCGACCGACTCGTTCACCGTCGCGCTGATCCCGACCACGCTGGCCCGCACCACGCTCGGCAGCACCGCGGTCGGCGACCCGGTCAACCTCGAGGTCGACGTGATCGCGAAGTACGTCGAGCGTGTGTTGATGTCCAGCGGGTAACGTCGAGCTGTGACCGGGCAGTTCGGCAGCATCGACCGGGCTGTCGCCGACGTCGCCGCCGGCCGCCCGGTGGTCGTGGTCGACGACGCCGACCGGGAGAACGAGGGCGACCTCGTGATCGCCGCGGAGTTGGCGACCCCGGAGCTGATCGGCTTCTTCGTCCGCTGGACCAGCGGGGTGCTGTGCGTGCCGCTGACCGGTGCCGACTGCGACCGGCTGGCGTTGCCGCCGATGCACCACACCAACGAGGACCGCAAGCAGACCGCCTACACGGTCTCCGCCGACGCGCGGGCCGGCGTGACCACCGGGATCTCGGCCGCCGAGCGGGCCCGCACGATCCGGCTGCTGGCCGACCCGGAGGCGAAGGCCGAGGACCTGACCAGGCCGGGGCACGTGTTCCCGCTGCGGGCGAAGGAGGGCGGCGTGCTGCGCCGCCCCGGCCACACCGAGGCCGCGGTCGACCTGGCCCGGCTCGCCGGCCTGCGGCCGGCCGCGGCGATCGGCGAGCTGGTCAACGACGACGGCAGCATGCGACGGCTGCCGGAGCTGGAGGAGTTCGCCGCCGCGCACGGGCTGACGCTGATCTCGATCGCCGACCTCGTCGCGCACCGGATGCGCACCGAGCGGCAGGTGCACCGGGTCGCCGAGGCCAGGCTGCCGACCCGGCACGCCGAGTTCACCGCGATGGGATACGACTCCGACCTGGACGACACCGAGCACGTCGCGCTGGTGCTCGGCGATCTCGGCGACGGCGAGGACGTGCTGGTCCGGGTGCACTCGGAGTGCCTGACCGGCGACGTGTTCGGCTCCCAGCGGTGCGACTGCGGGCCGCAGCTGGACGCGTCGCTGGCCGCCGTGGCGGCCGAGGGGCGCGGGGTCGTGCTCTACATGCGCGGGCACGAGGGCCGCGGGATCGGCCTGCTGCACAAGCTGCAGGCGTACCAGCTGCAGGACCTCGGTGCCGACACGGTCGACGCCAACCTGCGCCTCGGGCTGCCGGCCGACGCCCGCGACTACGGCACCGGCGCGCAGATCCTCGTCGACCTCGGCGTGCGGACCATGCGGCTGCTGACCAACAACCCGGCCAAGCGGGCCGGCCTGGAGGGCTACGGGCTGCGCATCCTCGGCCGGGTGCCGCTGCCGGTGCACCAGACCCGGGACAACACGGCCTACCTGCTGACCAAGCGCGACCGGATGGGCCACGACCTGCCCGGGCTGATCGAGCGGGGAGCCCGGTGAGCCGAGGCGAGCGGAGGCCGGCTCCGTGAGCGGAGAGGGCCGGCCCGGGGACTCGGTCGTCGACGCCGCCGGGCTGCGGCTCGGCATCGTCTGCACCCGGTGGAACGGTCAGGTCGTCGGCATGATGCTGGAGCGCGCGCTGCTGGCCGCGGAGAAGTGCGGGGTCACCGACCCGACGGTGGTGCAGGTCGCCGGCGCGCTGGAGCTGCCGGTCGCCGCGCAGGAGCTGGCCCGTCAGTGCGACGCGGTGGTGGCGCTCGGTGCGGTGATCCGCGGCGGCACACCGCACTTCGAGCACGTCTGCCGGGCCGCCGTCGACGGGCTGGCCCGGGTCGCACTGGACGAGCGGACGCCGATCGGCAACGGCGTGCTCACCTGCGACACCCTGGAGCAGGCACTGCAGCGTTCCGGCGCACCGGGCGGCACGGAGGACAAGGGCTACGAGGCGACGCTGGCGGCGCTGGACGCGGCGCTGGTGCTCAACGGCCTGCGACATAGGCCGGGCCGCCCTCCGCTCTAGTCCACCCGACATCCCTGGAGATCCGGTGCTCTCGCTCGTGCTGCCCAAGGGCTCGCTGGAGAAGGCGACCCTCGACCTCTTCGACGCGGCCGACCTCGCCGTCCGGCGCGGGTCCGACCGCGACTACCACGCCTCGATCGACCACCCCGGCATCGACCGGGTGCGGTTCCTGCGCCCGCAGGAGATCCCCGAGTACGTCGAGGAGGGCCTGTTCGACCTCGGCATCACCGGCCGGGACTGGATCGCCGAGACCGACTCGGACGTCGTCTCCCTCGGCGAGCTGCAGTACTCCAAGACCACCAGCAGCCCGGTCCGGGTGGTGCTGGCGATCCCGCGGGACGCGCCCTGGCAGAGCGCGGCCGATCTGCCGGAGGGGATCCGGATCTCCACCGAGTTCCCCAACCTGACCCGCCGCTACCTCGACCGGCACGGGGTCAAGGCGGTCGTCGTGCCCTCGTACGGGGCGACCGAGGCGAAGGTGCCCGACATCGTCGACGCGATCGTCGACCTGACCGAGACCGGCTCGTCGCTGCGCAAGAACGGGCTGCGGATCCTCGACACGCTGCTCAGCTCGTACACGGAGCTGGTCGCCAACCGGGCCGCGTCCGACGAGCCGGCCAAGCGCGCGGCGATGGACGACATCGCGCTGCTGCTGTCCGGCGCGATCCGGGCCCGCGGGCAGGTGCTGGTCAAGCTCAACGTGCCGGTCGAGCGGCTGGACGACGTGCTGGCCGTGCTGCCGGCGATGTCCTCGCCGACGGTGACCGCGCTGGCCTCCGGGGACATGCGGGCGGTCGAGTCGGTGGTGCCCAAGCGCGGCATGAACACGCTGATCCCCGCGCTGCGCTCGGCCGGCGCCCGGGACATCCTCGAGCTGCCCATCTCCAAGATCGTCGGGTGAGCGGACCGGGCGGCGGCCCGGACGGCGGAGCCGACCACCCGCACCGCCCGGGCCTGCTCGCCCGTACCGGGCCGGCGGCCGGGGTCGCGTTCGCCGGCGGCGCGCTGTTCGGGCTGCAGACCCGGGTCAACGGGGAGCTCGCCGAGCGGGCCGGCTCGCCGTTGTGGGCCGCGCTGGTCTCGTTCGGCTCCGGGCTGGTCGTGCTGCTGGTGGTGGTGGCCGCGGTGCCGCGGCTGCGGCGGGCGGCCGCCAGGGCCACCCGCAACCGGCTGCCGTGGTGGACCTACCTCGGCGGCCTGGCCGGCGGCACGGTGGTCGCGCTGTCCTCGCTGGCGGTGCCGCGGGTCGGCGTCGCCACCTTCACCGTCGGGATCGTCGCCGGCCAGGCCGTCGGCGGGCTGGCGGTGGACCGGATCGGGCTCGGCCCCGGCGGGCCGCAGCCGCTGTCGGGGTGGCGGATCGCCGGCGCCGCGGTCGCGATCGTCGCGGTGGCGATCCTGCGGCTCGGGCACGGCCGGGAGGCCGCGGTCAGCGGCGGCGTGCTGCTCGGATTGCTGGTCGCGGCCGCGGTCGGCGGCGCGATGGCCTCGGCCCAGCAGGCGCTCAACGGCCGGGTGCAGCGGGCCACCGGCGAGGGGCTGCTCGCCGCCACGGTGAACTTCTCCGTGGGCATGGCGCTGCTGGTGCCCGCGTTCGTGATCGCCGCCGGCGCCGGCCACGGCCCGGGCACGCCGTGGCCCCCGGCGCTGTGGCTGTACGCCGGGGGCGTGCTGGGCATCGCGTACATCGCGTCGAGCATCTGGACGGTCGGCACGCTCGGGGTGCTGCGGCTCGGCCTGCTGCTCGTCGCCGGGCAGCTGGCCGGCGGGGTGGTCATCGACCTGGTCAGCCCCGGGCGGACGGGTCCGCCCGGGGCCGCCACCTACGCGGCGGTCGTGCTCACGCTGGCCGCGGTGCTGATCGCCGGTCGCGGTCAGAGCAGGTCGCGCCGGATCACCAGCGCCAGCGCCACGGCCACGAAGATCACCAGGTAGCCGGCCGTCAGCCCGGCCGCGGCCGGCCCGGACAGCACGTGCAGCACGCCCGGGGCCCCGCCGTCGGCCACGTCGGCGCCGCCGAGCGCACCGGCCACCGAGCCGGCCGCCGAGCCGGGCATCCGGTTCGTGACCCCCTCGATCGCCGGCAGGGCGTTCGCGACGCCGCGCAGGAGGTTCTCCACCACCAGCGACCAGACCAGGCCGAGCCCGACCGCCAGCGCCGGCCCGCGGGCCAGTACGCCGAGCAGCACGCCGCCGGCGCCCCACATGCCGAGGATCAGCACGCCGCCGCCGTACGAGGTGGCCAGCGCTCCGATCGCGGGCAGCGCCGCCGAACCGCCCTCGACGGCCGCGACCAGCGCGGAGAGCCCGAGGTCGAGCCCGACCGTGACCAGCACCAGACCGCCCACCAGCACCAGCAGCGCGACCAGCGTGCCGCCGAACGAGGCGGCCCGGGACGGGCCCTGGGTGTAGACGGTCTTCCAGGTGCCCCAGCCGTACCCGCTGCCCACGGCGAGCGCGCCGAGGATCATCACGATCGCGCCGCCGAACATCGGCATGCCGTCGGCGAACCGGTCCGGGATCGCCGCCGGCAGCAGGCTGCTGAGCTGCACCCCCGCGTCCGCCGGCCCGGTCGTCTCGCCGGTGCGGTAGCTGATCCAGTCGAAGACGTAGCCGAACAGGGCGTTCAGCAACAGCCAGACGCCGGCGAGCACCCAGGTGGCCGGCCAGCGCAGGATCCGGCGCAGCTCGGCCCTGGTGGCGTCGACCAGGGGCAGGGATCGGGTCCGGGCGGGCGCCGCGGTCGCGGTCGCCTCCACCAGCGCGGTCATGCCGGCACCTCCTCGGGAACGGTACGGGTCAGGTCGAAGAAGACGTCCTCGAGCGAGCGCTCGACCGGGGTCAGCTCGGTGATGTCGACGCCGGCGCCGACCAGCGCGCGGGCCAGCTCGGGCGCCTGCGCGGCCGGTCCGGACACCCGCAGCGCCGCGCCGTCGACCTCGACCGCGTCGTCGCCGGCGACGGTCATCGCGACGGCCAGCGCGCGGTCGACGGGCTCGGCGACCAGCCGGATCCCGGTCGCGCCGCGCAGGTCGGTCACGGTCGACTCGACCAGCAGCCGGCCGGCGGAGATGATCCCGACCCGGTCGCAGATCTCCTGCACCTCGGCCAGCAGGTGGCTGGACAGCAGCACGGTCTGCCCGCCGGCGGCCACGTCGACCAGCAGCGCCCGCATGTCGGCCATGCCGGCCGGGTCGAGGCCGTTGGTCGGCTCGTCGAGCACCAGCAGGTCGGGCTCGCCGAGCAGTGCCGCGGCCACGCCGAGCCGCTGCTTCATGCCGAGGGAGTAGGTCTTGAACCGGTCGCCGGCCCGCTCGGTCAGGTCGACCCGCTCCAGCACCCGGTCGACCTCCCGGTCGCCGAGGCCGCGGTAGCGGGCCAGCACCCGCAGGTTCTCCCGGCCGGACAGGTACGGGTAGAAGCCCGGTCCCTCGACCAGCGAGCCGGTCCTGGCCACCGCCACCGGATCGCCCGGCGGGAGGCCGTGCACCGTGGCCCGGCCGGAGCTGGGCCGGACCAGGCCGAGCAGCATCCGCAGCGTCGTGGTCTTCCCGGCGCCGTTCGGGCCGAGGAAGCCGTACACCTCGCCGCGGCGGACGGTCAGGTCCACCGCGTCGACCGCGGTGCGCGGGCCGAAGGTCTTGGTGAGCCGTTGCGTGCTCACGATCGTCGCGTCCATGCCGTCGATCGTTCGCCGCCGCGCCTGCCCGGTCGTCGGTCCCTCGACGGCTTCCGGGTACGCAGATCCGCGTACCCGCGCTGCCGCCGGGCGTGGACGCGCCGCGCGATCGGGAGTCCTATGGTCGGCACGTGGACGCCGCCCGGACCGGCTGGCGCCGCCTGTGGATCCTCATCCCGGCGGTGCCGCTGCTCGTCGTCTGCCTGGGCGGCACCCACCCGGCCGGAGCGAACCAGGACAACCCGCCGGACGCGCTGGGCTACGTGCTGGTCTCCATCGCCGCGCTCAGCCTGCTGCTGCGCCGGCGCGCCCCGCTGGCCGGCATCTCCGTCGCCGCGATCGCCACCGGCGTCTACTTCGGCACCGGCGAGCCGTACGGGCCGATCCTGTTCGTCGGGCCGATCTGGGCCTGGTGCCTGGCCGCGAGCATGCCGCTGCGCCGGGCGGTGCCGTGGCTGGTCGGCTTCCTCGTCGCCCTGCTCGCAGGGGCCGGCCCCGGGCACGTGCACCGCAACGGCTGGGCCGCGCTGCTGGTGTGGGGCGCGGCCATGGTCGCCGCCGTCGCCGCCGGAGCCGCGGTCGGGTTCGCGCTGGCCGCCCGGGCGCGCTCGGAGGAGGCCGCGCGGGCCGAGATCGCCCGGCGCGCGGTGAGCGAGGAGCGGCTGGCGATGGCCCAGGACGTGCACGACGGCGTCGGGCACAGCCTCGCGGTCATCGCCATGCAGGCGGGGGTCGCCGCGCACGTGCTCGACCGCGACCCGGCCCGGGCCCGCGAGCTGATGGCGACCGTCGCCACGACCAGCCGGGAGGCGCTCGACGGGCTGCGCGCCGACCTGGAGCGGATGCGCTCGCCGGCCGAGGAGGCCGCCCGCCGGCCCGCGCCGGGACTGGCCGACCTGCCGCTGCTGCTGGACCGGATGCGCGACGGCGGGCTTCGGCTGTCGGTGACGCTGCCCGCCGACGACGCGGTCCCCCCGGACGTCGGCGCCGTCGCGTACCGGATCGTGCAGGAGTCGCTGACCAACGTGCTGCGGCACGCGGGCACCAGCGAGGCGTCGGTGCGGGTGTCGGTGGACGGGGCGGTGCACGTCGAGGTGGCCGACCGGGGGAACGGGCCGGCCGGTGGCGACGGTGGCAGCGGCATCGCCGGCATGCGCCGGCGGGCCGAGTCGGTCGGCGGGCAGCTGTCCGCCGGACCACGGGAAGGCGGAGGATTCCTGGTGCGGGCGGAGTTGCCGGCGTGACCCCGATCCGGGTCGTCGTGGTCGACGACCAGGCGCTGGTCCGGATGGGCCTGCGTGCGTTGCTGGAGACCGAGCCGGACACGGACCTTGTCGGCGAGGCCGAGGACGGCAGGTCCGGGCTGACCGAGATCCGCCGTACCGTCCCGGACGTCGTGCTGATGGACGTGCGGATGCCGGTGCTCGACGGGCTGTCCGCGCTGCGGGAGATCACCGCCGACCCGCGGCTGACCAAGGTCAAGGTCATCGTGCTGACCACGTTCGAGCTGGACGAGTACGTCTTCGAGGCGCTCGCCGGCGGGGCGAGCGGGTTCGTGCTCAAGGACGCCGACCCGGGCGAGCTGCTGCAGGCAATCCGGGTGGTCGCCGACGGGGGGTCGCTGCTCTCGCCGAGCGTGACCCGGCGGGTGATCTCGGAGTTCGCCAGCGGCCGGCGGGCGGCGCCGCACCCGCGGATCAAGGAGCTGACCGACCGGGAGCGGGAGATGGTCGGCTGGGTGGCGACCGGGCGGTCCAACGACGAGATCGCCGAGGCGCTGGTGGTCAGCCCGGCGACGGTACGCACGCACGTGAGCCGGGCGATGCTCAAGCTCGGCGCCCGGGACCGGGCCCAGCTGGTGGTCTTCGCCATCGAGTCCGGGCTGCAGGCCGACCCGTCCTGACCCCGCCGGCTCGGTCCCGCTCGCGAGGGGCACCATGAAAGGCGTGGCGGACGCACCGGACGACCGGAACCCCGGGCGCGACGACGCCCCGCACCCCGGCCCCGCCGGCGCGGCTGCGGCGGACCACGCCCGCGCGGTCGAGTCGTCCGGTGCTCCCGGACCGGGCCGGCGTGCGGTCGGTCGCGGCCGCGACGGAGATCAGGACGGGGATGTAGTGCGGGCGCGGCCGGTGCGGTTGCGCCGGGTCGCGTTCACCACCTCGGCCGTCGTGGTGGTGGTGTTCGTGCTGCTCGCGGTGCTGCTCCGGCGCAGCAGCAGCGAAGGCGTCGAGTTCGGCCCCGGCGACCAGGTCGCGATGGTGCTGCTCGGCGTCCTGGTCGCGGCCGGCGTGCTGGTGCTGGCCCGGCCGTCCGTGGTCGCCGACCTGCACGGCGTACGGGTGCAGAACCTCTTCACCACCAAGGACGTGCCCTGGGAGGTCGTCCGGGCCGTCTCGTTCCGGGACGGCACCCCGTGGGCGATGCTCGACCTCGCCGACGACGACCAGATCGCACTGCTCGCGGTGCAGGCGGCCGACGGCCCGCGCGCGGTCACGACCGTCCGGGCCCTGCGCGCGCTGCACGCCCGGCACGCCGCCGGGGAAGGTGGCCGGCCCTCCACGCGTTGACATGGGGTAACCTGAACGGGACGACCAGCCTCTGCCCGGTGCAGAGGTGTGCAAGCGGAGCTCACGCTCCCACCCGAGCCGCCGGGAGGCAGCCGGGTCCGGTCCTGTCGCGGCGCCCGAGGCGCGGCGGCGGTGGAGGCGTATCCGCCTCGCGACCGGTCGAGCGTGGCCTTCGTGAGCACCGTCCCTGACCGCTCACCGAGGAGGCCCCATCAGTACTGAGCCCCGCATCAACGACCGGATCCGCGTCCCCGAAGTGCGGCTCGTCGGTCCAGAGGGGGAGCAGGTCGGCATCGTGCGCATCGAGGATGCGCTCCGGCTGGCCCAGGAAGCAGAGCTCGACCTTGTCGAGGTCGCTCCGATGGCCCGGCCGCCGGTCGCCAAGCTCATGGACTACGGCAAGTTCAAGTACGAGAGCGCGCAGAAGGCGCGTGAGGCCCGCCGCAACCAGGCGCTCACCGTCATCAAGGAGATGAAGCTCCGGCCGAAGATCGACCCGCACGACTACTCGACCAAGAAGGGTCACGTCGAGCGGTTCCTGCGTCAGGGCGACAAGGTCAAGGTCACCATCATGTTCCGCGGTCGCGAGCAGTCCCGGCCGGAGCTCGGCTTCCGGCTGCTGCAGCGGCTGGCGGACGACATCCAGGAGCTCGGCTTCGTGGAGTCGTCGCCGAAGCAGGACGGTCGCAACATGGTGATGGTCGTGGCACCGCACAAGAACGCCAAGATCGTGCGCGCTTCGCGCGAGCCGTCGCCCCAGCCCGAGACCGCCGGCTGACCCGATCCCGGGTCGGCCGACACCTGACGCGTCCCGGCGCGTCCCTGCGAGGAGAACCCCTTCACCATGCCGAAGAACAAGACGCACAGCGGCACCGCCAAGCGTGTCCGGGTGACCGGCGGCGGCAAGCTGCTGCGCCAGCACACCAACCGCCGCCACCAGCTCGAGCACAAGCCGAGCACCCGCACCCGGCGGCTGGCCGGCACGACGGAGATCGCGCCCGCGGACGTCAAGCGCGTGCGCAGGCTGCTCGGTCGCTGACCGTCCTGACCACCTTCGCCACCCCGTGACCCGGGGCGGCGCCCGACGACGAGGAATCACCAGTGGCACGCGTGAAGCGGGCAATCAACGCCCAGAAGAAGCGGCGGACGACGCTGGAGGCGGCCAGCGGCTACCGCGGGCAGCGCTCCCGGCTGTACCGGAAGGCCAAGGAGCAGCTGCTGCACTCCGGCAACTACGCCTTCCGCGACCGGCGGGCCCGCAAGGGCGACTTCCGCCAGCTGTGGATCACCCGGATCAACGCCGCGGCCCGGGCGAACGGGATGACGTACAACCGGTTCGTGCAGGGGCTCAAGGCCGCCGGGGTCCAGGTCGACCGGAAGGTGCTCGCCGACCTGGCGGTCACCGACCCGACCGCGTTCGCCGCGCTCGTGCGCACCGCGCGGGCGGCGCTGCCGGCCGGCGAGTCCGCCGCCTGAGCTTGCGGTTCACCTCCGACGCCGCGCCAGCCCTCCGGGGCCGGCGCGGCGTCGCCCTTTCTGGGCGGCCCACGCCGTCGGGGGAGCGACCCCGGCGATCGTGCCGGGGCGGGCGCGCCGTCGCTGTTACCGTGCCGCACACCGGACAGCGGCCCTCGCCGTCGGTCCGGGGCGGGCGCGGCGTCGCGCTTTCCGTGCGGCCCACGGGGGAGCGGCGCCGGATGTCCGACCGGGCTCCGGCCGCGGCGCCGCCGAGCACCAGGGATGGGTGAGGTGTTCACCGAGCGGACGCCGCGGGTCGTCGCGGCCCGGAAGTTGACCCGTCGGGCCGGGCGGGACGCGGCCGGGCAGTTCCTGGCCGAGGGGCCGCAGGCGGTCCGGGAGGCGCTCGCCCACGACCCGCCGCCGGTCGAGCTGTTCGTCACCGACGCGGCCGCGGACCGGCACGCCGAGCTGGTGGAGCGAGCGCAGGCGGCCGGCGTACCGGTCTCCGCCGTCAGCGCCCGGGCCGCGGCCGCGCTGTCGGAGACCGCCACGCCGCAGGGCATCGTCGCGGTCTGCCCGGCGCTCGACGTTCCGCTGGCCACCGCGCTGGCCGGCACCCCGCGGCTGGTCGCCGTGCTCGCCGACATCCGCGACCCCGGCAACGCCGGCACCGTGCTGCGCAGCGCCGACGCCGCCGGCGCCGACGCGGTCGTGCTGGCCGGCGACAGCGTCGACCCCTACAACGGCAAGACCGTGCGGGCCAGCGCCGGCTCGCTGTTCCACCTGCCGGTCGTCCGCGGCGCCCCGCTGCCCGAGGTGCTCGCCGCCGCCCGCGCCGGCGGCCTGACCGTGCTGGCCGCGGACGGTGCCGGCGAGCGCGAGCTGACCGGCCTGCGGGAGCTCGCCGGCCCGACCGCCTGGCTGTTCGGGAACGAGGCGTGGGGCCTGCCGGCGGAGGTCGGTGCGCTGGCCGACGTCAGGGTCCGGATCCCGATCTCGCCCCGGGCGGAAAGTCTGAACCTTGCCGCAGCCGCCGCCGTGTGCCTGTTCGCGTCGGCGACCACCCAGCAACTCCTTGGTGGCGCGGTCTCGGGCCGGCGTGCTATGCCCTAGGTCCTCGAGGGCATGAGGGGGGAAGCCCTGCTGGACACCGACGACGAACTGCCCGACGAACTGCCCGACGGCCTGCTCGTGGCCGGCCCGGACGGCCGGGTCACCGTGCTGAACCGTGCCGCCCGCCGGTTGCTGGGCACGACCGGCGACCCACTCGGACGCGACTACCGCGAGGTGCTGCCGCTGGTCGACTCGGCCGGCACGGACTGGTGGAGCGTCGTCTCCCCGTACCGGGGGCTGGCCAACCG
>Ga0207643_10000100_pt1 | contig 58884 bp, 53 predicted proteins | sample KBSMisM62_FD_184313 | JGI IMG/M metagenome (GOLD analysis project Ga0207643, IMG submission 184313) | Miscanthus rhizosphere microbial communities from Kellogg Biological Station, Michigan, USA - KBS Miscanthus M6-2 (SPAdes) (version 2) | ecosystem: Host-associated > Plants > Roots >... | reverse complement strand
GCATCCTCGTGCACTCCCTCCCGGCCCGGCAGGTCATCGACACGCCGGTCCAGGAGCAGCTCATCGTCGAGTTCTACAGCAAGTGACATCCGGGGGGCTCCGCCCCCCGGAATCCCCCCGAAGGGCCTGGAAGACTTCGGTCTGCCGGCGGCCCGCGAAGGGGGAAAGCACCCGCGGGCCGTCATATAGCGGGCGGCCGGGAAGGAAGACCGGAACATGCTGATCACTCAGCGCCCCACCCTGACCGAGGAGCAGATCTCCGAATACCGCTCCCGGTTCACCATCGAGCCGCTGGAGCCCGGCTTCGGCTACACGCTCGGCAACTCGCTGCGCCGCACGCTGCTGTCCTCCATCCCGGGGGCGGCGGTCACCTCGCTGCGCATCGACGGCGTCCTGCACGAGTTCACCACCGTGCCGGGCGTCAAGGAGGACGTCACCGACCTCATCCTCAACCTCAAGGAGCTGGTGGTCAGCTCCGACGCGGACGAGCCGGTGACGATGTACCTGCGCAAGCAGGGCCCCGGTGAGGTCACTGCCGCGGACATCGCGCCGCCGGCCGGGGTCACCGTGCACAACCCCGACCTGCACCTGGCGACCATCAACAAGAAGGGCCGCCTGGAGATCGAGCTGGTCGTCGAGCGCGGCCGCGGGTACGTCCCGGCGACCCAGAACAAGCAGCCCGGCCAGGAGATCGGCCGCGTCCCGGTGGACTCGATCTACTCGCCGGTGCTCAAGGTCACCTACCGGGTGGAGGCCACCCGCGTCGAGCAGCGCACCGACTTCGACAAGCTGGTCGTCGACGTCGAGACCAAGCCGTCGATCCTGCCCCGGGACGCGATGGCGTCCGCGGGCAAGACGCTGGTCGAGCTGTTCGGGCTGGCCCGCGAGCTCAACGTCGACGCCGAGGGCATCGAGGTCGGCCCGTCCCCGCAGGAGCAGGAGAACCTGGCCAACTTCTCGATGCCGATCGAGGAGATGGAGCTGACGGTCCGCTCGTACAACTGCCTGAAGCGGGAGGGCATCCACACCGTCGGCGAGCTGATCTCGCGCAGCGAGGCGGACCTGCTCGACATCCGCAACTTCGGGGCCAAGTCCATCGACGAGGTCAAGATGAAGCTCGCGCAGATGGGCCTGGCGCTCAAGGACAGCCCGCCCGGGTTCGACCCGTCGCACGTCGTGGACACCTACGGCACCGACGACTACGACAACGCCGGCGACTCGGATTACGCCGAGACCGAGCAGCTCTAGACAGCCACTTTCCGACTGGGAGAACAGCCGTCATGCCTCAGCCCACCAAGGGCCCCCGCCTCGGCGCCGGGCCGGCGCACCAGCGACTGATGCTGGCGAACCTGGCGACGTCCCTGTTCGAGCACGGCTCGATCACCACCACCGAGGCCAAGGCCAAGCGGCTGCGCCCGCTGGCCGAGCGCCTGATCACCTTCGCCAAGAAGGGCGACCTGCACGCCCGGCGCCAGGTGATGACGGTGGTGCGGAACAAGGACGTCGTGCACGCGCTGTTCGCCGAGATCGGGCCGCGATACGCGCAGCGGCCGGGTGGCTACACCCGGATCGTCAAGGCCGGCCCGCGCAAGGGCGACAACGCGCCGATGGCGATCATCTCGCTGGTCGAGGGGCTGACCGTGGCCCAGGAGGCGGTCGGCGAGGCGGAGCGGGCGCGTGGCACCCGGTTCCAGTCCCGCCGGGCGCGGACCAGGGCCGCGGGGGCGGGCGGGGCTGCGACCGCGGCCGAGGCGGCCGAGGCGTCGACGGCGACGGCCGACGAGGCCGCTCCGGTCGAGGCCGACGCCGTGACGGACACCGAGGTCGCCGACGCCTCCGACGTGGACGCCACCGAGACCGCCGAGGCCGACGGGGCCGAGGACACGGCCGAGGACACGGCCGAGGACACGGCCGGCGAGGACGAGACCGAGGCCGAGGACGGCTCGCTGGCCGAGGCGCTCGACGCCGAGCCGTCCGACGAGGACGAGGACACCGCCGGCAAGGCCTGAGGTGCCCGGACCGTACGACGACGAGCCCGCCGCTCCCCCCGGGGACGGCGGGCTCGTCCGTGTCCGGCTCGCGATCGCCTACGACGGCGGCGGGTTCTCCGGCTGGGCCGCCCAGCCGGACCGGCGGACCGTGCAGGGCGTGCTGGAGGAGGCGCTCGCTCGGCTGCTGCGGATGTCGGTGGCGCTCACCGTGGCCGGTCGGACCGACGCGGGCGTGCACGCCGCCGGCCAGGTCGCGCACGCCGACCTGCCGGCCACCGTGGACGGGCCCGAGCTGGTGCGGCGGCTGGCCCGGCTGCTGCCCCCGGACGTCCGGGTCAAGGCGGTCGAGCCGGCGCCGGCCGGGTTCGACGCGCGGTTCTCGGCGCTGTGGCGGCGGTACGCCTACCGGGTGGCCGACGACCCGGCCGCCGCCGACCCGCTGCGCCGGTACGACACGCTGATCTGGCCGCGCGTGCTGGATCGGGACGCCATGCAGGCCGCGGCCGACCGGCTGCTCGGCGAGCACGACTTCGCCGCGTTCTGCCGGCGCCGGGAGGGCGCGAGCACGGTCCGCACCCTGCAGCAGCTGGACTGGGCCCGGGACGCGGACGGCGTGCTGACCGCGACCGTACGGGCCGACGCGTTCTGCCACTCGATGGTGCGCAGCCTGGTCGGCGCGCTGCTCGCGGTCGGCGAGGGCCGCCGCCCACCGGCCTGGCCGGCCGCCCAGCTGGCCCGCACCGATCGCAGCGGCGAGGTCACCGTCGCCCCCGCCCACGGCCTGACCCTGCTCGAGGTCGGCTACCCGCCGGCCCCCGAGCTCGCCGCGCGCGCCGCCGTGACCCGTCGACGCCGCGAGCCGGCCTCCGGGGTGGAGGCCGGCCCGGCGGACGGGTGACGGCGGTCAGGAGATCTCGCGGCGGCGGGTGACGGCGATGCCGGCGATCGCGCTGACGACCAGCCAGCCGGCCAGCACCGCGATCGGGCGGCCGGTGGCGTCGCCCTCGACCAGGTCGAACATCGCGGCCAGCGGGTCGACGTGCTTGCCCCAGGTCGGCTTGGCCCCGTTGAGCACGGTCATCCCGACCAGCAGCACCAGGTAGGTGCCGGTCAGCGCGGCCGGCGCGTTGCCGATCGCGGCGCCGATCCCGGCGCCCACCACGGTCAGCGCGGCGCCCGCGGCCACCGTGGCCACGGCCGCGGCGCCGGCTCCGGTCCAGGAGAAGTCGGCCCCGATCGCGGCGACGGCGAACGTCGAGCCCACCACCACGGCGGAGATCGCGGCGCCGAGCAGCGCTGCCCCGACGTACTTGGCGGCCAGCACCCGACCCCGGCGAGGCACCGCGAGGAACGTGGTCTGCACGGTGCCGTGCGTCCACTCACCCGCGGTCGACAACACCCCCACCGCGATCAGCAGCATCGAGACCAGCGTGCCGAGCAGGGCCAGCATGGTCGCCGCGTTCGGCGGCGTGTCGTTCAGGGCCATCATCAGCGCCACCGCGCCGGCGGGCAGCACCGCGGCGGCACCGGCGAGCGCGATCCCGGATCGGGTGGACAGCGACTTGCGGATCTCCAAGCCGACGAGTCGGGCCAGCGGCGGCCGGCGGTCGGGCAGCGGGCGGGACGGCAGGACGGCGGCGGGGCGGTCGATCACGGCGGTCATCTCAGGATTCCTCTCGGGAGATGCGGGAGAAGGGGAGTGGTCAGGCGGTCAGCTGGAAGAACAGGTCCTCGAGGCCGCGGTCGGCCGGCCGCAGGTCGGTCAGCACGTGGCCGCCGGCGGCGGCGATCCGCCCGACCTGCTCCGCGGTCGCACCGGCCACGGTCAGCGCCGGCCCCTCGACAGACACGGTCAGCCCGGCGCCCCGCAGCGAGCCGGCCAGGGCGCCTGCGTCCACCGCCCGGACCCGCATGCCGTCGCCGGCCAGCAGCGCCCCGATCGGCCCGTCGGCGACGACCTTGCCGGCGCCGATGACGACCAGCCGGTCGACCGTGTGCTCGACCTCGCCGAGCAGGTGACTGGACAGCAGCACGGTGCCGCCGCGGTCGGCGCGCTCGCGCAGCAGCTCGCGCATCCACCGGATGCCCTCCGGGTCGAGCCCGTTGGCCGGCTCGTCGAGGATCAGCACCGGCGGGTCGGCGAGCAGCGCGGCCGCGATGCCGAGCCGCTGCCGCATGCCGAGCGAGTAGCCGCCGATCCGGCGCCGGCCGGCGTCGTCGAGGCCGACCAGGTCGAGCAGCTCGTCCACCCGGCGGGTCGGCACGCCGATCGTGGCGGCGAGGATGGCCAGGTGGGTGCGACCGGTCCGGCCCGGGTGAACGGCGCCGGCGTCGAGCAGGGTGCCGGCGACCGCGGCCGGGTTCGGCAGGTCGACCCACCGGCGCCCGCCGATCCTGGCCTCGCCGGCGGTCGGCGCCACCAGGCCGGTGATCATGCGCATCGTCGTGGTCTTGCCGGCCCCGTTCGGGCCGAGGAAACCGGTGACCGTGCCCGGCTCCAGGGCGAAGGAGACGTCGTCGACGACGGTGTTGTCGGCGTACCGCTTGGTCAGGCCGGTGACGGTGATCATCGAAAGCTCCTCGGTATCGGGTGCCATCACCGTGCCGCCGGGGCGGGGGTCGCCGGAGTGTCCGGAAGTCGTCACCTCGTCAACGAAAGTGGACAGTGCCGTCACCGATCGGCGGCGGAGCCGCGGGCCGGCGCGGACCTACGCTCTGCTCATGCGCAGGCGGTCGTGGCTACTGGACGGGGCGATCGCCCTCGTCCTCGTCGCGGCCGCGATCGTCCAGGCGACCGTGCCGGTCCCGCCGTTCAGCGACTCCCGGGCGGCGATCCTGATCGGCACCGGCGTGCTGACCGCGGTCGCCGCGCTCGTCCGCCGGCGGTACCCGTTCGTGCTGCTGGCCGGTGCGGTGGTGCACGGCCTGGAGTCCGGGGACGCGTCCGCCGCGCTGCCGTTCGGCGCGTACGCCTTCGTCCGTTACGGCCCCACCGGCCGGCTCCGCTGGGTGGTGCTCGGCCTCGCGGCCGCGGTCGCGCTGCAGCCGTGGCAGTTCACGTCCGGCACCGAGGCGCTCAACAACGTCCTCGTCGTGATCGCGTTGCTGGTCCTTCCCGCGGTGCTCGGGCTGTGGGTACGCACCCGGGCCGATCTGCTCACAGCGCTGCGGGAGCGGGCGGAGCGCGCCGAGGGCGAGCAGCAGCTGCGGGCACGCGAGGCCGTGCTGGCGGAGCGGGCCCGGATCACCCGGGAGATGCACGACATGGTGGGCCACCGGGTGAGCCTCATGGTGCTGCAGGCCGGCGCGATCGACATGGCCGCCGACGATCCCGACCGGGTCCGCCGGCTCGCCGACCAGCTCCAGGACGCCGGCCGTCGCTCGCTGGAGGAGCTGCGCCAGCTGCTCGGCCTGCTGCAGGAGGATCCGGACGAGGACGCGCCGCTGGCTCCGCAGCCCGGCTTGAGCGACGTGGAGGAGCTGGTCGGCGACTCCCGCGACGCCGGCCTCGAGGTCACGCTGACCCGCTGCGGCACGCCGCGGGAGCTCGACCCGACCGTCGGGCGCACCGCCTACCGGGTGGTGCAGGAGGCGCTGACCAACGCCGGCAAGCACGCGCCGGGCGGCCCGGTCACCGTCACCCTCGACCTGCGGGCGGCCGAGCTCGCGGTCACGGTGACCAACCGGGCCGCGACCCGGCCGCCGGCGGCGCTGCCCAGCGGCGGCCTCGGCCTGATCGGCCTGCGCGAGCGGGTCCGTACGGTAGGCGGCACCCTGCGGGCCGAACCCCGGCTCGACGGTGGGTTCCGGGTGGAGGCGGTGCTGCCGGGATGAGTCAGCCCGAGAGCTCGCCGGGCGAGCGGGAGACGAGCGTGATCAGGGTGCTGCTCGCGGACGACGAGGAGCTGGTCCGGTTCGGGCTGCGCACGGTCCTGGAGGCCGGCGGCATCGAGGTGGTCGGCGAGGCCGGCGACGGGGCCGAGGCGGTCGCGCTGGCCGCGCAGCTGCGCCCGGACGTGGTGCTGATGGACGTCCGAATGCCGCGGGTGGACGGGCTGGCCGCGACCCGGACGATACTGTCCCGGCCCGACCCGCCGAAGATCGCCGTGCTCACCACGTTCCACACCGACCAGTACGTGGTCGCCGCGATGGCCGCCGGCGCATCCGGCTTCCTGCTCAAGGACACCCCGCCGCGGCAGATCGTCGCCGCCGTCCGTGCGGTCGCCGACGGCTCGGAGATGCTGTCGCCGGCGGTGACCCGCCGGCTGCTGGCCGAGTACGTCCGCGGCCGGGGGGACTCCCGCCGGACCGCCGCCCTCGGCCGGCTGGCGGCGCTGTCCGAGCGGGAGCGCGAGGTGCTGGTGCTGGTCGGCCGCGGGCTGTCCAACGCCGAGGCCGCGAAGGCGGTGCACATGAGCGAGGCGACGGTGAAGACGTACGTGTCGAGGATGCTCACCAAGCTCGGCCTGGCCAACCGGACGCAGGCGGCGATACTGGCACATGAGGCCGGTTTGCTCGATGAGGATTAGGCTGCGGTGTCGAGGGGAAGGCGGTGCCCGTGCGGACGTTTCTGGAGGGGTGGCCGGTCTATCGGCAGCTCACCGGCGCCGACCCGTTCGGCCGCGGCACCGCAGTGCAGAGCAAGCGTTCCGAGCACCTCCAGCCGCGGACGAAGACCGCGGACAAGGTCGCCCGCAGCGTCTGCCCGTACTGCGGGGTCGGCTGCGGCCAGCGGGTGTACGTCGAGGGCGGCAAGGTCACCCAGATCGAGGGCGACCCCGACTCGCCGATCAGCCGCGGCCGGCTCTGCCCGAAGGGCAGCGCGTCCGCCCAGCTGGTGACCGGGCCGCAGCGGGAGCAGAAGGTCCGCTACCGCGCGCCGTACGCGACCGAGTGGACCGAGCTCGACCTCGCCACCGCGATGGAGATGGTGGTCGACCGGATGCTCGAGGCCCGGCAGGAGGGCTGGCAGGACGTCGACCACAACGACCACGTGGTCAACCGCACCCTCGGGTTCGCCGGCCTCGGCGGCGCCACCCTGGACAACGAAGAGAACTACCTGATCAAGAAGCTGTTCACGGCGCTGGGCGCGATCCAGATCGAGAACCAGGCCCGTATTTGACACTCCTCCACGGTCCCCGGTCTGGGGACCTCGTTCGGGCGCGGCGGCGCCACCAACACGCAGGAAGACCTGGCCGAGTCCGACTGCATCGTGATCATGGGCTCGAACATGGCCGAGGCCCATCCGGTCGGGTTCCAGTGGGTGATGGAGGCCAAGCTGCGCGGCGCGCGGGTGATCCACGTCGACCCGCGCTACACCCGCACCAGCGCGCTCGCGGACACCTACGTCCAGCTGCGGGCCGGTAGCGACGTCGTCTTCCTCGGCGGCATCGTCAACCACATCCTCAGCAACGAGCTCTTCTTCCGGGACTACGTGCTGCCGTACACGAACGCGGCCACGATCGTCAGCGAGGACTTCCAGGACACCGAGGACCTCGACGGGCTGTTCTCCGGCTACAACCCCGACAAGGCCGTTTACGACCCGACGAGCTGGCACTACGAGGGGATGGAGCCGCACAAGGGCGGCCACGAGGCCAGCGAGGAGGCCCGGGAGGTGGCCGCCGGGCTGCAGCACGAGAGCGGCGGCCCGGCACTGGCGCACGGCGCGCCGCCCCGGGACGAGACGCTGCAGCACCCGCGCTGCGTCTACCAGATCCTCAAGCGGCACTTCGCCCGCTACACGCCGGAGGTCGTCGAGGAGATCTGCGGCATCCCGCGGGAGCAGTTCCTCTACGTCGCCGAGACCTGGGCCGCCGCGTCCGGCCGCGACCGCACCGCCGCAGTCGTGTACGCGGTGGGCTGGACCCAGCACACCGTCGGCGTGCAGTTCATCCGGACCGCGGCGATCATCCAGCTGCTGCTCGGCAACATGGGCCGGCCCGGCGGCGGGATCATGGCGATGCGCGGGCACGCCAGCATCCAGGGCTCCACCGACGTGCCGACGCTGTTCAACCTGCTGCCCGGCTACCTGGCGATGCCGACGGCAGCCAAGTGCAGCAGCCTGGACACGTGGATCACCTCGCTGCGCGGGGAGAACCAGAAGGGCTTCTGGCGCAACGCCGACGCGTACGCGGTCTCACTGCTGAAGGAGTACTTCGGGGACAACGCGACGTCCGAGAACGACTACTGCTACGACCACCTGCCCCGGCTCACCGGCGACCACGGCACCTACCGGACCACGATGGACATGATCGACGGGCTGGTGAAGGGCTTCTTCCTGCTCGGGCAGAACCCGGCGGTCGGCTCGGTGCACGGCCGGCTGCAGCGGCTGGCGATGGCCAACCTCGACTGGCTGGTCGTCCGGGACCTGGCGATGATCGAGAGCGCCACGTTCTGGAAGGACTCGCCCGAGGTCGACAGCGGCGAGATCGTCCCGGAGGAGTGCCGGACCGAGGTGTTCTTCTTCCCGGCCGCCTCGCACGTGGAGAAGGACGGCTCCTTCACCAACACGCAGCGGCTGCTGCAGTGGCGGGAGAAGGCGGTCGAGCCGTCCGGCGACCAGCGCTCCGAGCTGTGGTTCTTCTACCACCTCGGCCGGATGATCAAGCAGCGGCTGGCCGGCTCGACCGACCCGCGGGACCGCTCGATCCAGGACCTCAACTGGGCCTACGAGACCAGCGGCGGCTCCGGCCTCGACGCCGAGCCGGCGGCGGAGTCGGTGCTCAAGGCGATCAACGGGTACGGCCCGGACGGACTGCTCAACGGCTACACCGAGCTCAAGGCCGACGGCTCGACCTCGTGCGGCTGCTGGATCTACTGCGGGGTGTACGCGAAGGGCGTCAACCGGCCGGCCCGGCGCAAGCCCAGGGACCAGCAGGAGCCGGCGTACCTGGAGTGGGGTTGGGCCTGGCCGATGGACCGGCGGGTGCTCTACAACAGAGCATCCGCCGACCCGGACGGCAAGCCGTGGTCCGAGCGCAAGAAGTACGTGTGGTGGGACGAGGGCGAGGGCCGGTGGGTCGGCCGGGACGTGCCGGACTTCGAGGCGACCAAGCCGCCGTCGTACCGGCCGCCGGAGGACGCGTCCGGACCGGAGGCGCTGCGCGGGGACGACCCGTTCATCATGCAGGCCGACGGCAAGGGTTGGCTGTACGTGCCGAACGGGCTGCAGGACGGGCCGCTGCCGACGCACTACGAGCCGCACGAGTCGCCGTTCCGCAACGCGCTCTACGGCCAGCAGGGCAACCCGACCCGCAAGGTCTACGGCCGCGACGACAACCCGTCCAACCCGTCACCGCCGGAGCCGCACAGCGACGTCTTCCCGCACGTGCTGTTCACCTCCCGGCTGACCGAGCACCACACCGCGGGCGGGATGAGCCGCAACCTGCCGTTCCTGTCCGAGCTGCAGCCGGCGATGTTCGTCGAGGTGTCGCCGCAGCTGGCCGAGCAGGTCGGGCTGTCCCACCTCGGCTGGGCGACGCTCATCAGCAGCCGCAGCGCGATCGAGGCCAGGGTGCTGGTGACCGAGCGGCTGCGCCCGCTGCGGGTGCAGGACCGGCTCGTGCACCAGATCTGGGTGCCCTACCACTGGGGCTACACCGGGATCGTCACCGGCGACTCGGCCAACGACCTGTTCGGCATCGTGCTCGACCCGAACGTGCTGATCCAGGAGTCGAAGGTGATGACCGTGGACATCAGGCCCGGGCGCCGGCCGCGGGGGAAGGACCTGCTGGCGCTGGTGGCGGACTACCGGCAGCGGGCCGGGATCACCCGGGCCACCGGGACCGCGGTCACCACCACCGGTCCCGGCGCGGGCAAGCCGCACCTGGAGGCCGCGCGCGACCCGGAGGAGTTCCGTGGCTGACCACCATCGGGTATACGGGCCGGAGACCGACCCGGCCGGCGACTCCGGCTACGGCCCGGACCACCCGCCGCGCAAGGGGTTCTTCACCGACACCTCGATCTGCATCGGCTGCAAGGCGTGCGAGGTGGCCTGCAAGCAGTGGAACGACGTGCCGGACGACGGGTTCGACCTGCTCGGCATGTCCTACGACAACACCGGCGCGCTCGGCGCCTCGACCTGGCGGCATGTGGCCTTCATCGAGCAACCCTCGGGGGGCGGGCCCCCCGAGTACCCCCCAGGAAGGGCGGGGACGGGCTTCGCCGGGCTGCCAGTCGGTTCCGCCGAACGGGGTTCGGCGGCGGGCGGCAGGCCGCCCGGGAGCGCCGGTCCGGGGTCGGTGGTGGATCTGGGGATGCCGGGGTCCGGGCCGCCGGGTGCGGCCAGTCGAGCGGGGGGTGCTCGGGGGGCGGAGCCCCCGGAGGGTCAGTTCCGCTGGCTGATGTCCTCCGACGTGTGCAAGCACTGCACGCACGCCGGCTGCCTCGACGTGTGCCCGACCGGAGCGCTGTTCCGGACCGAGTTCGGCACGGTGGTCGTGCAGCAGGACATCTGCAACGGCTGCGGATACTGCGTCTCCGGCTGCCCGTACGGGGTGATCCAGCGGCGGGAGGGCGACGGTCGGGCCTGGAAGTGCACACTGTGCTACGACCGGCTCAAGGACGGGCTGGAGCCGGCCTGCGCGCACGCCTGCCCGACCAAGTCGATCCAGTTCGGCGACCTCGACGAGCTGCGCGAGCGGGCCGCGGCCAGGGTCGAGCAGCTGCACGAGCAGGGTGTCACCGAGGCCAGGCTCTACGGCGCCGACCCGGACGACGGCGTCGGCGGCAACGGCGCGTTCTTCCTGCTGCTCGACGAGCCGGAGGTGTACGGCTTCCCGCCCGACCCGGTGGTGCCGACCCGCGACATCCGTCGCATGTGGACGTTCGCCGGACTGGCCGCCGCCGCGCTCACCGCCGTGGCCGCCGCGGTGTTCGGAGGCGAGGGGTGAGCCGGCGCAGCGACGGGAACCGGGCACAGCCTCGCGAGCAGGGCGACTACCGGCCGAGCGCGGCCGGCATCGGCGATGCGGTGGAACGGCGCGGCCCCGGCGGCGGGCAGCTCGGTCCGCTGGTCCGCGCCGACGGCTCGCGGGAGCAGGCGATGGTGCCGGCGGCGGAGTTCCGCTCGTACTACGGGCGGCAGATCCTGAAGACGCCGGCCTGGGAAGACAAGATCGCTTACTACTTCTTCGCCGGCGGGCTGTCCGGCGGGTCCGCGCTGCTCGCGGCCGGGGCCGACCTGACCGGCCGGCCGGCGCTGCGCCGCGGCGCCCGGGTCGGCGGTCTGGCCGCGCTGGCCGCCGGAACCTACTTCCTCATCGCCGACCTCGGCCGGCCGGAGCGGTTCCACCACATGCTCCGGGTGGCCAAGCCGACCTCGCCGATGAGCATGGGCACCTGGATGCTGGCCGGGTACGGCCCGGCGATCGGGCTGGCGGCCGCCGCGGAGCTGGTGCCGAAACGGTGGCAGGGCACCGTGCCGGGGCGGCTGGTCCGCGCGCTCGCCCGGCCGGCGGGACTCGCCGCGGCCGCGCTCGCGCCCGGAGTCGCCTCGTACGGGGCGGTGCTGCTGTCCCAGACCGCGGTGCCGGCCTGGAACGCGGGGCACGAGGAGATGCCGTTCATCTTCACCGCCAGCTCGGCCGCCAGCGCGGGCGGCCTCGGGATGATCGTCGCGCCGGTCTCGGAGGCGGCGCCGGCCCGGCGGCTGGCCACCTACGGCGCCGTGGTGGAGCTGGCGGCGTCGCAGCGGCTGGAGCGCCGGGTCGGCGTGGTGGGCGAGGTGTACAGCGCCGGGCCCGCCGCCCGCTACCTGCAGCGTGCCAGCACGCTCACCGCGGCCGGGGTGCTCGGCTCGGTGCTGCTCGGCCGCCGCTCCCGGATCGCCGCCGCGGCGAGCGGGCTGGCGCTGCTGGCCGGCGGGCTGTTCGAGCGGCTCGGCCTGCTGCACGCGGGTATCCAGTCCACAGAGGACCCCAAGTACGTCGTCGAGCCGCAGCGCCAGCGCATCGCCGAGCACGGCCCCAGCCGGGCCCGCTGAAAGTCAGACCTAGTCGATTCTGCTGCGCTCCGCTGACGCAGACTCGTACCGTTCCACCAGATCCGTTGGGGGATCGGCGGTCCGGTCCTGGGCCGCGAGGATCGACACGAAGGCAGTTGTTCATGAAGCACGTTCTCGCCGGGCTGCGCGCTGCCCGGCTCCGTCCGACTGGTGGTGCCCGGATCGCGCTTGCGGCGGCAGGGGTTGTGTTTCTGGCGGCGTGCACGCCGGTCGACGCGTCGACCGCCCAGCCGCCGGCCCCGGAGTCCAGCATCGGGAGCACGACCGTGGTCCCGACGATCGCGGCGCCGACGGCGACCGGTTCGCCGACCGCGCTGCCCAGCACCGCCACGCCGACGCCGACCGCGCGGCGTACCACGCCCAGGCCGGCACCCAAGCCGGCACCCAAGCCGGCACCGAAGCCGGCGCCGAAGCCGGCACCGAAGCCGGCACCGAAGCCGGCACCGAAGCCCAAGCCGAGCCCGCCGCCGGCCGTACCGGCTCCGTCCACATGCGACCCGAACTACACCGGGCAGTGCCTGAAGGACGGCATCGGCGACTACGACTGCTCCAGTGGCAGCGGCAACGGACCCAACTACGTCTACGGCACCGTGCGGGTGGTCGGCAGCGACCCGTTCGGCCTCGACCGGGACCACGACGGACTGGGCTGTGAGGACGGCTAGGGCGTGCCACCATCGGGGGCGTGACCGCGCCGGCCGACGCCGGGCAGGCCCTCGAGCGGGAGGCTGAGGGCCTCTACTTCGGCGGCGACTACCAGGCGGCGGCGGTCCGGTTCGAGCAGGCGTACGCGGCGTACCGGCGGGCCGGGCGGCCCGGTGACGCCGGCCGGATCGCCCGAACCCTCGGTTGGATCAGCGGCGGCGTGCTCGGCGAGTGGGCGGTGGAGAGCGGCTGGCTCGCCCGGGCCCGCACCGAGCTCGCCGACGCCGGCCCGGACGGCCCGGAGCAGGGCTGGTTGCTGATCCTCAGTTCGTTCGGCGAGCCGGACCCGGCCTCCCGGGAAACCCTGCTGCGCCAGGCGATCGCGGCCGGCCGGCGCTGCCGCGACCCGGACGTCGAGTTCGAGGCGCTCGGCTATCTCGGCGGGCTGATGATCCTCACCGACCGGGTCGAGCAGGGCCTGGTGCACTTCGACGAGGCGATGGCCGCGGCCTGCGCCGGCGAGATGAGCGACCTTGCCGCCGTCGACTCGATGTTCTGCGGCTTCTTCTGGGCCTGCGAGCTGGTCAACGACGTGGCCAGGGCGGACCAGTGGATGCGGGCCATCGCCGGCCGGATGGAGCGCAGCACGGTCGTCGCCGCGTTCTGCCGGGCGCACTACGGTGGCATCCTCACCGCCGCCGGCCGCTGGGACGAGGCCGAGACCGAGCTGCTGGCCGCGGCCAGGCAGTTCGACCGCGGCGTGCCCGCCCGCCGGCAGGCCGCGGTGATCCGGCTGGCCGACCTGCGGCTCCGGCAGGGCCGGCTGGAGGACGCGGCCGAGCTGCTGCGGGGCCTCGACCAGCACCCGGACGCGGTCCGCACGCTGGCCGCGCTGCACCTGGCCCGGGGCGAGACCGCGCTGGCCGCCGACCTGCTGGAGCGGGCCACCGCCCGCCCGGACGACCAGGTGCCCGCGGTCGGCGAGTCGGTGTCGGTCGCGCCGCTGCTGTCCCTCCTGGTCGAGGTGCAGCTGGCCGAGGGCCGGCTGGCCGAGGCCGACCGGACGGCCGACCGGCTGGCCGCGCTGGCCGCCACCCGCCGCGGCCCGTACCTGCGGGCCACCGCGGCCCTGGCCCGCGGCCGGGTCTGCGTCGCGACCGGTCGTGGCGATCCGCGGACCTGCCTCGAGGACGCCCGGCACGCGTTCGCCGCGGCCCTGCTGCCGGCCGAGGTGGCACAGACCCGGCTGGAGCTGGCCCGGCTGCTCGCCGGGTCCGCCCCCGAGATCGCCGTCGCCGAGGCCAGGGCCGCGCTGGCCGACTTCGAGCGGTTGCAGGCGGCCCGGCAGGCGGACGAGGCCGGCGCCCTGCTGCGCACGCTCGGCGCCCCGGTCCGCACCGGGCCCAAGGGAGTCGGCGGGCTGACCAAGCGCGAGGTCGAGGTGCTGCGGTTGCTCGGCGCCGGCCTGTCGAACCCGGAGATCGCCGAGCGGCTGTTCATCACCCGCAAGACCGTGGAGACCCACGTCGGCAACCTGCTGGCCAAGCTCGGCCTGCGCAACCGGGCCGAGGCCGCCGCGCTCGCCGCCCGGGAAGAGATCAGCCGCTGACTCCGGGAGCTCCCCGATACTCGGCGGCGTCCCGGCCGCCACCCTGGCCGCATGAGTGAGCGCGAGGGCCCGCAGCGCGAGCGGGGAGCGACGAGAGCTGAGCCGGGCGAGGGACGAGGCCGGGTCCGATCGAGGAGCGGGAGATGACCGACAGCTACGACGTCATCGTCGTCGGCGCCCGCTGCGCCGGCGCGCCCACCGCGATGCTGCTGGCCCGGCAGGGACACCGGGTCCTGCTGGTCGACCGGGCCACGTTCCCGAGCGACACCGTCTCCACCCACCTCATCCACCAGCCCGGCATCGCCGCGCTCGACCGCTGGGGGCTGCTCGACCAGCTGGTGGCCACCGGCTGCCCGCCGATCGACAGCTACTTCTTCGACTTCGGCCCGGTCCAGATCGAGGGCCGGCCCGGAACCGCGTACGGGCCGCGCCGGACCGTGCTGGACGCGCTGCTGGTCGACGCGGCCGCCGCCGCGGGTGCCGAGGTGCGGCCGGGCTTCGCCGTGCACGAGCTGCTCGTCGAGGACGACCGGGTCACCGGCATCCGGGGTCCCGGCGGCGTCGAGCGGGCCGGCGTGGTGGTCGGCGCCGACGGGCGGCACTCCACCATCGCCCGAGCGGTCGGGCCGGAGCAGTATCACGAGAAGCCGCCGCTGCTGGCCGGCTACTACGCCTACTGGAGTGGGCTGCCGATGTCCGGCCGGTACGAGACGTACGTCCGGGAGGACCGGGCGTTCTCGGCCTGGCCGACGAACCACGGGCAGACGCTGCTCGTCGGTGGCTGGCCGTACGCGGAGTTCGAGGCCAACCGGGCGGACGTGGAAGGCAACTTCCTCGCCATGCTCGACCAGGCGCCGCCGTTCGCGGCGCGGGTGAAGGCCGCCCGGCGGGAGAGCCGGTTCGCCGGCGCGTCCGTGCACAACTACTTCCGCACCCCGTACGGGCCGGGCTGGGCGCTGGTCGGCGACGCCGGCTACAACCGCGACTTCGTCACCGCGATGGGCATGCAGGACGCGTTCCGCGACGCCGAGCTCTGCGCCAGCGCGCTGCACGAGGCGCTGACCGGCGCCCGGCCGTACGAGGTGGCGATGAAGGACTACCAGAGCGCCCGGGACGCGGCGGTCCTGCCGATGTACGAGTTCACCACCGAGATCGCGACGCTGGAGCCGCCCTCGCCGGAGCTGGCCGCGCTGCTCGGGGCCATGCCGGGAGACCAGCAGGCGATGGACGGCTTCTGCCGGATGGCCGCCGGGGTCGACTCGCCGGCCGACTTCTTCGCCGAGTCGAACGTCGGCGCGATCCTGGCCCGCGCCGCCGCCAGGGCCGGGAAAACCGGGTGACGCCGGCCGGACACTGGCAGGCATGGGGTACGTCGACGTCGCGCACGTGTCCGTGCTGCTCCCGGACGGCCGGGTGCTGCTGGACGACGTGAGCTTCCGGGTCGGCGAGGGCACGAAAGCGGCCCTCGTCGGGGCGAACGGCGCCGGTAAGACCACGCTGCTGCGGGTCGTCGCCGGCGACCTGAGGCCGACCTCGGGCACGGTCGCCCGCTCCGGCGGTCTCGGCGTCATGCGCCAGTTCATCGGCTCGGTGCGGGATGCCACCACGGTCCGCGAGTTCCTGCTCGGGCTCGCCCCGCCGGCGCTGCAGGCGGCCGGCGAGGAGCTGGAGGCGGCCGAGTGGGCGCTGGCCGAGACCGAGGACGAGCCGACCCAGCTGCGCTACGCGGCGGCGCTCGCGCACTGGGGCGACGCCGGCGGCTACGCCGCGGAGGTCGGCTGGGACACCGTCACCGTCGCCGCCCTCGGCGTCCCGTTCGACCGGGCCCAGCACCGGATGGTCCGCACGCTGTCCGGCGGCGAGCAGAAGCGGCTCGCGCTGGAGGCGCTGCTGCGCGGGCCGGACGAGGTGCTGCTGCTCGACGAGCCGGACAACTACCTCGACGTGCCGGGCAAGCGCTGGCTGGAGGGGCGGCTGCGGGAGACGCCGAAGACGGTGCTGTTCGTCAGCCACGACCGGGAGCTGCTGGCCCGCACCGCCGACCGGGTGGTGACCGTCGAGGCGCACTCGACCTGGGTGCACGGCGGCGGCTTCGGTACCTACGCGGCGGCTCGCGAGCACCGGCTCGAGCGGCTGGACGAGCTGCACCGGCGCTGGGACGAGGAGCACGAGCGGCTCAAGGAGCTGGTCCGGACCCTGCAGCAGCAGGCGAAGATCAGCCCCGACATGGCCTCCCGCTACCGCGCCATGCAGACCAGGCTGGCCAAGTTCGAGGCGGCCGGGCCGCCGCCGGAGCGTCCGGTCGAGCAGCAGGTCGCCATGCGGCTGCGCGGCGGGCGGACCGGGGTCCGGGCGCTGACCTGTGTCGGGCTCGAGCTCTCCGGCCTGATGAAGCCGTTCGACCTGGAGGTGTTCTTCGGCGAGCGGGTCGCGGTGCTCGGCTCCAACGGCTCGGGCAAGTCACACTTCCTGCGGCTGCTTGCCGGCGAGCCGATCGCGCACACCGGAGCCTGGAAGCTCGGCGCGCGGGTGCTGCCGGGGCTGTTCGCGCAGACGCACGAGCGGCCCGACCTCGCCGGCCGGACGCTGGTGGACATCCTCTGGCGCGGCGACGGGCGACGGTCCGGTTTGGACAGAGGGCGCGCGATCGGCGCGCTGCGCCGGTACGGGCTGCACGAGCAGGCGGACGAGCGCTTCGACGTGCTCTCCGGCGGACAGCAGGCGAGGTTGCAGGTGCTGCTGCTGGAGCTGTCCGGCACCACGATGCTGCTGCTCGACGAGCCGACCGACAACCTCGACCTGATCAGTGCCGAGGCGTTGCAGCAGGCGCTGGCCGCGTACGAGGGGACGGTGCTGGCGGTCACCCACGACCGCTGGTTCGCCCGCTCCTTCGACCGGTTCCTGGTGTTCCGGGACGACGGCGCGGTCGTCGAGACCGCGGAGCCGGTCTGGGACGTGTCCAGAGTGGACAGAGCGCGCTAGCGCCATCCGTCCGAAGTGGACTGGAGCGGGTCAGGCGGCGGTCACCCGGGCCAGGGCGTGCTCGACCAGCGAGATGAGCGTGCCCAGCGCGGCGCCCGGGTCCCGCGCGTCGGTGCGCAGCAGCGGCTGGTCCGGGCGCAGCGCGAGCGCGTCCCGGACCGCCGCCTCGCTGAACGCGGTCGACCCCGGGAAGTTGTTGATCGCGACGACGAACGGCACCCGCCGGTCCTCGAAGTAGTCGATGGCGGCGAAGCAGTCGTCGATCCGGCGCAGGTCGAGCAGCACGACCGCACCCACCGCGCCGCGGGACAGGTCGTCCCACATGAACCAGAACCGGTCCTGCCCCGGTGTGCCGAACAGGTAGAGCACGAGCTGCTCGTCCACGGTGATCCGGCCGAAGTCCATCGCCACGGTCGTCGTGGTCTTGCCGGCGACGTGGGTCAGGTCGTCGACGCCCTGGGACAGCTCGGTCATCAGCGCCTCGGTGCGCAGCGGCGGGATCTCCGACACCGCGCCCACGAAGGTCGTCTTGCCGACCCCGAACCCCCCGGCGATGATGATCTTGACGGGAACGGGCGGCTCGCGCCGCTCAACGCCCACGGAGTCCCTCCAGCAGTCGTTCCAGGATCTCGGCGGGCGGTGGCCCGTCCGCCTGGCTGGGCAGGTGCACGACCAGGTAGTCGCCGGCGGCGAGGTCGCCGACCAGCACCCGCGCCACCCCGAGGGGCACCTGCAGGTGCGCGGCCACCTCCATCACCGAGGTCGGCCGCGCACACAGGTCGAGGATGTCCCGGCGTTCCCGCGGCAGGGACGCGTACCGGTCCCGGCCCGTGTCGGTGACCGTGGCCAGGGCCTCCAGCGGCAGCTCGGCGCCCTGGGACCGGGTGCGGCCGCGGGTGAGCAGGTAGGCGGGGACGATCCGGCCGCCACTGGGTTCGGTCACGGCGCCCCGTACCCCCGCACCGCCGGGGTGAGCAGCTGCCCCACCCGATTGACGAGCATGGTCATCTCGTAGCCGACCATCCCGATGTCGCAGCTGGCGTCCGCGAAGACGGTCAGCGCCGAGCCGTCGGCGATCGAGGTGACGAACAGGTAGCCGCCGGCCATCTCGACGATCGTCTGCCGCACCGGGTCGGCGCGGAAGCACTGCGCGGCACCCCGGGTGAGGCTGACCAGCCCGGAGGCGACCGCGGACAGCTGGTCGGCCAGGCCGGTGTTGAGCCCGTCGGAGGCGGCCAGCCGCAGGCCGTCACCGGAGACGACCAGGCCGTGCCGGACGCCGTGCACCCGGCGCACGAAGTCGTCGACGAGCCAGTCGAGCTGGCGGCCGGCCGCCGCGGCGACCGGGTAGCTCATCGCTGGCCGCCCTCGGTCCGGTCGCCGTCCACCTCGTCCCGGGCCGCGCGCTGGGCCGCCTGGAAACGGGACAGCGCGTTGCGGGCGGCCATCGGGTCGCGGACCACCGGGGTCTCGTCGTGGTCCGGCTGGGCGCCGGCCTCGCGGCGCAGCCCGGCGGCGAGGTTGGCCTGCGGTACGCGGCGGCGCAGCTGCGGGGTGCCGCCGTCGTCCACCGGCGGTCGCGGTTCCGGCACCGGCACGGAGCCGGTGGCCGGCTCGGGCGACGGCTCGATCCCCGCGGGCTCGACCTGGACCGGCGCGGTCGGGTGGGGCTCGAGCTGGACCGGCGCGGTCGGGTGGGGCTCGACCTGGACCGGCGCGGTCGGGTGGGGCTCGACCTGGACCGGCGTGCTCGGGTAGGGCTCGACCTGAACCGGCGTGCTCGACTGGGGCTCGAGCTGGACCGGCGCGGTCCGGTGGGGCTCGACGTGGACCGGCGCGGCGGACCGGGTCCACCAGCTCGACCAGCCGTCCTCGGCCGCGGCGTTGCCGTCGACCACGCGCCCGTTGCCGGCGTGCCCGTTGGCCCGGCCGGGGTCCGGGGCGAACGGCTCCGGGGTGCCGCGCAGGCCGCGGGCCATCGCGTCGCCGCGTTCTCGGCGGGGCAGGGGAGCCGCGCCGTCGATCGGGTCCGGCGGAAGCGGCGGCCTCGGCCGGGCCGGTGAGGCCGCTGGGGCCTCGATCGCCGGCCGAGCGGCGAACTGCACCTCCGGCGCGCCACCGGTCCGGCCGCCGAGGTCGAAGCCTTCCGGCGAGCTCGGGTGCGGCTCCTGGAAGGGGGTGGGACGGCGGAGGTCGGCGGTCCCGTCGGGGCCGGAGGCGTCGTCGTAACCGGGGGTGAACGCCGCCGGGGACGCCGGCCATCGACCCGCGTCCGTCCCGCCGGCGCGTCCCGCCGCCGCGCCGACCAGCTCCGCCGATCGCTCGAAGACCGACGGCGGCAGCGTCGCGACCGCGGTCACCCCGCCTCCGGGGGTTCCGGTCAGCTCGACGCTGATCCCGTAGCGCTGGGCGAGGCGGGCCACCACGTGCAGGCCGAGCCGCTGCGAGACCGACAGGTCGACCTCACGCGGGTGGCGCAGGATCTCGTTGGCCTCGACCAGCTCGGCCGGCGTCATCCCGACGCCCCAGTCCTCGATCGTCACCAGCTGCGTGCCGGTCGCGGCCGGCTGGGGCCGGCTGCGGACGACCACCGTCACCCCGGGCGGGGAGAAGTGGACGGCGTTCTCCAGCAGCTCGGCGAACAGGTGGGTGAGGTCGGCGACGCTCCGCCCGGACACCGACAGCATCTCGTCGACCGACTCGTCGACCCGGTCGAGGTCCTCGATCTCGGCGATGGCCGCCCGCATCACGTCGGCCAGCGCCACCGGCTCCCGCCAGGTGCGCGGCGACTCCTCGCCGGAGAGCACGAGCAGGTTCTCCGCGTTGCGGCGGATCCGGGTGGCGAGGTGGTCGAGCCGGAACAGGTCGGCCAGCGCGTCCGGGTCGCGCTCCTTGTCCTCGAGGTCGTTGAGCAGGTCGAGCTGCCGGTAGAGCAGGTTCTGGTTGCGTCGGGCCAGGTTCACCAGGAGCTCGGAGGTGAACCGGCGGCGGCTGATCTCGGCGTCGGTCAGCTGTTTGGTGAGGGCGAGCGAGCGGTTCTGCTCCTCCTCGGTGTTCTTCCAGAACAGCACCACGCCGACGGAGGCGGCCAGCACGGCGCCACCATGGATGAGCGACCACTGCCACGGGTGTTCCTGGGCCGAGGCGTGGTTGAACATGAGGTCCGGCACCAGGCTGGAACCGATGCCGTGGCTCAACACCGTGAAGACGATGTTGAGCAGGAACGGCACCCAGTCCTGATAGAGCGCAATGAAGCCGATGATGATGAAGAAGTGGAAGTGGGCCTCGATCGCGCCGTTCGAGAAGCCCACCAGCGCGGCGGAGCAGTAGACCAAGCCGAGCGTTATGAATGACGCGGCCAGCCGCCGCGACCGCATGAGGTGGCCGATGAGCAGGCAGGCCAGCGGCAGCGCCAGCGCCTCGGTGACGTCGTTCGGGCTGAAGCCCCGGGCCACGCCGAAGACGAACAGGGCCGGCAGGTGGGCGGCGAGCAGCCACTGCAGGAGCCTGTGTCGACGGTGCCACTCCTTGTCACTGAGAGTGTTGCCCTTGGGCAGGTAGTCGAGCACCGCGGACACGCCAGACCTCCTCGCACACGCGCGGCTTATTCTGGGAAAGGGCGAATATTTCGCCTGTGAACGCGGTCCTGCAATCGGATCGGAAGGATACTTCGCTGCGTCACCGATTGCGTACACAAAGAGGTTGATCAGTCTCTTCCAGACCGTACGAAAGCTGCGGTCGCAGGCAGGAAGAGGACACCGCGGCCGCGGCCCGCGAGCAGATTACACATCCGCCTCGGCCGCCCACGGCCCCGCGCCGTCCGGCGGAGCCGCGTCACATACCGCACCCGACCGGGATGGAGAGCAAGCCGCCCCGGCGCCACCGACCGGCGCCCCGGCCCACCTCGGGCCCGGCCTACGCCACGGACCCCACCGCGCCCGCTTTTCGGCCCGCCCGCGGTGCGCGGACTAACTTCTTGACATCGAGTACTTGGGCTCTGATACTCGGGATCGAGTAATCGGACCCGAGGAGATGCCATGCCGCGCCGGAAGGTGAGCAACCCGTTGGCGCTCGCCGTGCTGTCCTGCCTGGCCGAGCGGCCCATGCACCCGTACGAGATGAGCACGACCATGCGGGAGCGCGGCAAGCACGAGTCGATCAAGCTCAACTACGGCTCGCTCTACTCGGTGGTCGAGTCGCTGCAGAAGCACGGGCTGATCGCGCCGCGGGAGACGGTCAAGGACGGCCGCCGCCCGGAGCGGACGGTCTACGAGATCACCAGCGCCGGCCGGCTCGAGTACGTCGACTGGCTGGCCGAGCTGATCGGCACGCCGGCGAAGGAATACCCGACGTTCGAGGCCGGGCTGTCGCTGATCGGCGGCCTTCCTCCGGACGACGCGGTCCGGCTGCTGCAGCAACGGGCGGCGCTGCTGCGCTCCCAGCTGCACGGCGGCGCCGAGCTCGAGCGGTACGCGAAGGAGCTCGGCGTGCCGCAGCTGTTCCTGGTCGAGGCGGACTACCGGCGCGGCCAGATCGAGGCCGAGATCGAGTTCGTCGACAAGCTGGCCGCGTCGATCGCGGACGGCAGCCTCGACGGCGTCGACTACTGGCGCCGGATCCACGAGCAGGACGCGGCGGGCGAGGAGGTGACGCCCTTCCGGCTGCGCAGCACGAGTTAGGCGAGCCCGGCGGGGTGCGGCAACACCCCGCCGGACCGGTACCCGCGATCAACCATCACCGGAGCGACGCTGGCCGCGAGGCCGCACCTTCACGATAGCCAGCGCGCTCCCCCGTAAGAAGGAGCGCACGTGTCCGCTGACCTGGCGATCGCCGCGAGCGATCTGGTCAAGACGTATCCCGGCGACGTCCGGGCGGTGCGAGGCGTCAGCCTCGCCGTCCCCGCCGGCACCGTGTTCGGGCTGCTCGGCCCGAACGGGGCCGGCAAGTCCACCACCGTCAAGATCCTCACCACGCTGACCAGGGCGACCAGCGGCACCGCGGTCGTCGCCGGCCACGACGTGAACCGGCACCCGGACGCGGTCCGGCGGTCGATCGGCTGCGTGTTCCAGAAGCACGCCGTCGACCCCGAGGCCACCGGTCGGGAGAACCTGCTGCTGCAGGGCCACCTCTACGGCCTGCGCGGCAGCGCGCTGCGGGCCCGCGCCGGCGAGCTGCTGGACCGGTTCGGGCTGGCCGACGCGGCCGACCGGCTGGTCCGGACCTGGTCCGGCGGCATGCAGCGCAAGCTCGACGTCGCGATGGGGCTGGTGCACGGCCCGTCGGTGCTGTTCCTGGACGAGCCGACCACCGGGCTCGACCCGGAGGCCCGGGCCGAGCTGTGGGCCGAGATCGGCCGGCTGGGCCGGGACGAGGGGCTGACCGTCCTGCTCACCACGCACTACCTGGAGGAGGCCGACAGGCTGGCCGACCAGCTGGTCATCGTCGACCGCGGCCAGGTGGTCGCGGCCGGCACCGCGGAGCAGCTGAAGAGCGAGCTGCGCGGTGACGCGCTGGTGGTCGAGCTCGGCGCCGCTCCGGCCGTGCCGCCGCAGCTGCCGGGCGTCCGCGAGGTGACGCTGGACGGCCGGACGCTGCGGGCCAGGGTCGACGACGGCGCCCGCGCGGTGCCGGCGGTGCTGGCCGGCCTGGAGGCCGCCGGCCTGGTGCCGGCCTCGGTGACGGTCGCCCGGCCGTCGCTCGACGACGTCTACCTCAGGCACACCGGCCGCGCCTTCGCCGCCGATGCCACCTCCGAGCTGGAAGGAGCGGCCCGATGACCGCGCTCGTGCAGTCCCCTGTCACCGCCGGGGCGCCGACCCGGCCGGCCCCGGACCGGGCGCTGCGCGGTCTCGTCTCGGACCCGGTGCACCTGGCCGGGCGCGGGGTGCGGGCGCTGCTGCGGCAGCCCTGGTTCGTCGCGATCACGCTGGTGCAGCCGGTGGTCTGGCTGCTGCTGTTCGGGGCGCTGTTCGAGAACGTCGTGCCGGCGCCGAACGGCGACTACATCGCCTACCTCACACCCGGGATCGTGGTCATGTCGGCGCTGTTCTCCAGCGGCTGGGCCGGGATGGGCTTCATCACCGACGCCGAGCGCGGGGTGATGGACCGCCTGCTGGTCTCGCCGGTGCGGCGCGGGTCGGTGATGACCGGGTCGCTGCTCCATCAGCAGGTGACCACGGTCGTGCAGACGCTGGTGATCCTGGCGCTCGGCTTCGCCACCGGGGCGCGGTTCCCCGGCGGCGTCGGGATCATGCTGATGTTCGTCGGATCGGTGATCCTGCTGGCGGTGGCGTTCGCGTCGTACTCGAACGCGCTCGCCCTGCTGCTGCGCAGCCAGGAGTCGGTGATCGGGGCGGTCAACTTCGTGGTGCTGCCGCTGTCGTTCCTGTCCTCGATGCTGGTGCCGACCGGGTCGCTGCCGGGCTGGATCGCGGCGATCGCCCGGTGGAACCCGGTGGACTGGGCGGTCGTCATCGGCCGGCAGACGCTCTCGGCCGACGTCGACTGGAGCGTGGTGGGCCCGAGGTTCGCCGGCCTGGCCGTGCTGGCGCTCGTCGCCGGCGCCCTGGCGGCCCGCTCGTTCAGCTCCTACCAGCGGTCCGTCTGACCCTTGCCGCCGGCCACGATCCGAGGCCGGCCGGGTTCCCCTGGCGCCCGTGCCAGGGGAACCCGGCTGAGGGCGCCGCCCGGGGCGCCGAGCCGCGACGGGTCGACCCGGGTGTCGGTGGCCGCCCCCGGGCTGCTTTGACCCGGTCGGCGGCGCACAGGTACCCTCGCTTGCTGGCGCACGAGGTGTGCCTCCCCGCTCCGAGCAGATTGAGAAGGCATTTCCGTGCGCACGTACACACCGAAGCCCGGTGAGGTCACCCGCGCGTGGCACGTCATCGACGCGTCCGACGTGGTCCTCGGCCGCCTGGCCAGCCAGGCTGCCATCCTGCTGCGGGGCAAGCACAAGCCGCAGTTCGCCCCGCACGTCGACACCGGCGACTTCGTCGTCATCGTCAACGCGGCCAACGTGGTGATGACCAGCGACAAGGCCGAGCGCACGTTCGCCTACCGGCACTCGGGTTACCCCGGGGGTCTGCGCCAGGAGACCTACGCCGACCTGCTGCGCAAGCGCCCCGAGCGGGTCGTCGAGCAGGCCGTGAAGGGCATGCTCCCGAAGAACAGCCTCGGCCGGAAGATGCTCTCCAAGCTCAAGGTGTACGCGGGTCCCGAGCACCCGCACGCGGCGCAGCAGCCGACGCCGTTCGAGATCACCCAGATCGCCCAGTAAGGATTCCCGTGACCGACCCCACCGTGACCGCGACCTCCTACGCGTACGACACCTCGCGGCCCGTGCAGACCGTCGGCCGCCGCAAGGAGGCCATCGTCCGGGTTCGACTGGTCCCGGGGACCGGGCAGTTCACCCTCAACGGCCGCACCCTCGAGGAATACTTCCCGAACAAGGTGCACCAGCAGCTGATCCGCGAGCCGCTGGTCACCCTGGAGAAGGCCGAGCAGTACGACGTGATCGGGCTGCTCAAGGGCGGCGGCATCACCGGCCAGGCCGGCGCGCTGCGGCTGGCGATCGCCCGGGCGCTGATCGAGACCGACTCCGAGGACCGCCCGGCGCTGAAGAAGGCCGGCTTTCTCACCCGCGACCCGCGGGTGAAGGAGCGGAAGAAGTACGGTCTCAAGAAGGCCCGCAAGGCCCCCCAGTACAGCAAGCGGTAGGTCGTCCCCCCCGACTTGCCCGAGCGCACACAGGGCGTTGCTCTTGGTCGCCGCAGATGACCAGGAGCAGCGCCCGGACGCTTGGTGACGGAGGTTGTGTATGGGACGGCTGTTCGGTACCGACGGCGTGCGAGGGCTTGCCAACGCCGACCTGACCCCCGAGCTGGCGCTCGGCGTGGCGGTGTCGGCCGCGCACGTGCTCTCGGAGCGCTCCGGCGGTGCCCGGCGGACGGTGGTGGTCGGCCGCGACGGCCGGGCCAGCGGCGAGATGCTCGAGGCGGCCGTGATCGCCGGGCTCAGCAGCGCCGGCGCGGACGTGCTGCGGGCCGGCGTGCTGCCCACGCCGGCGATCGCGCACCTGGTGGCGGAGCTCGGCGCCGACTTCGGGGTGGTGCTCTCGGCCAGCCACAACCCGATGCCGGACAACGGGATCAAGCTGTTCGCCCGCGGTGGCCACAAGCTGGCCGACGCGGTCGAGGACGAGATCGAGGCCCGGATCGGCGAGACCTGGACCCGGCCGACCGGCGCCGGCGTCGGCCGCGCCCGCGACCTGCCCGACGCCGGCGAGCGGTACGCCGACTACCTGCTTGCCACGCTGCCGTACAAGCTGGACGGGATGCGGCTGGTCGTGGACTGCGCGCACGGGGCGGCGTCCGCGGTCGGCCCCGCCGTGCTGACCCGCGCCGGAGCCGAGGTCACCGCGCTCGCCGCCGCACCGGACGGCCGGAACATCAACGACGGCGTCGGCTCCACCCACCTTGCCGGCCTGGTCGACGCGGTCCGGCGTACCGGCGCGGACGCGGGCATCGCGTTCGACGGGGACGCCGACCGCTGCCTGGCCGTGTCGTCGGACGGCGAGATCGTCGACGGCGACGCGATCATGGCGATCTGCGCGCTGGCGCTGCGCGAGCAGGGCCGGCTGAAGTCCGACACCCTGGTCGCCACCGTGATGAGCAACCTCGGCCTGCACCACGCCATGCGCGACGCCGGCATCCGGCTGCTCACCACCCCGGTCGGCGACCGGTACGTGCTGGAGGCGCTGCGCGAGCACGACCTGTCCCTGGGCGGCGAGCAGAGCGGGCACGTGGTGTTCGCCGAGCGGGCCACCACCGGCGACGGGCTGCTCACCGCGCTGCAGCTGCTCGGCCGGGTGGCCGGCACCGGCGCGTCGCTGGCCGAGCTGGCGGCGGTGCTGCAGCGGCTGCCGCAGGTGCTGATCAACGTGCCGGTGGCGGACCGGGCCAAGGTCGCGACCGCACCGGGCGTGGTGGCCGCGGTGGACGCGGCGGCGGCCGAGCTCGGCGACGACGGCCGGGTGCTGCTGCGCCCGTCCGGCACCGAGCAGATCGTCCGGGTCATGGTCGAGGCGCCGACCCAGCACGCCGCGGAGGCGATCGCCGGGCGGGTGGCGGCGGCGGTCGCGGCCGGCTGAGGGCCGCCGCCTCTGCTTCTTGAGCCGGTCTTCAGGTGACCGGGAGGTCGCCGAGAGCCGGCAGGTCTGCGCTGGAGGGGCGCCCGGACGGACCGGGTAGGCCCACCGGAGGTGTGACCATGCCCATGGCCGGGACCGGCAGCGGGCTCGTCCGGGCGAGCGAGCCGGTCGCCACCGGCGCGCGCGACCGCACCACCCCGCCGCGGACGCTGTCCCTCGACCTGGAACCCACCCTCGTCGTCGGGGACGAGGAGGCCCTGTACCGGGCCGTCGTCAACCTGCTCGACAACGCGGTGGCCTGGACTCCTGCCGAGGGCGACATCGCGGTCACGCTACGGGACGGCCGGTTGTGCGTGAGCGACACCGGCCCCGGCATCCCAGCCGAGGACCTGCCCCACGTCTTCGAGCGCTTCTACCGGTCCTCCACCGCACGATCCCGACCGGGGTCGGGTCTCGGCCTGGCCATCGTGAAGCAGGTCGCCAACCAGCACGGCGCCGCGCTGACAGTGCGGTCCGGCCCGACCGGCACGAGCTTCACTCTGGCGCTGGTCCCGCACCCGATCGATCCGGGCGAGCCGGCCGCGAGCGGGGCCCGCTGAACCGGGCCGGCCGAACGGACGCCTCCCGTAGGCTTGCTGGCTATGTGCGGCATTGTGGGCTACGTCGGCTCCCGGCAGGCGCTGGACGTGGTGCTGGAAGGTCTGCGCCGGCTCGAATACCGCGGCTACGACTCGTCCGGTGTCGCCGTGCTCGATGGTGAGCTGGTGGTCGAGAAGCGCGCCGGCCGGATCGAGAACCTGGACAAGGCGATCGCGGCCGACCACCCCGGCGGCATCACCGGCAGCACCGGCATCGGCCACACCCGCTGGGCGACCCACGGCCCGCCGACCGACCGCAACGCCCACCCGCACCTGGACGGCGCGAACGCGGTGGCGGTCATCCACAACGGGATCATCGAGAACTTCGCGCCGCTGCGGGCCGAGCTGGAGGCCGCCGGCGTCGAGCTGCGCAGCGAGACCGACACCGAGGTGGTCGCGCACCTGGTCGCCGCGGAGCTTTCGGCTCCGTCATCGTCCGGCTCCGCCGGGTCAAGCGACCTCGCCGAGGCGATGCGGAGGGTGTGCCGGCGGCTGGACGGGGCGTTCACGCTGGTCGTGGCGCACCGGGACCATCCGGGCCGGCTGGTCGCCGCCCGTCGCAACTCGCCGCTCGTGCTCGGCGTCGGTGCCGGCGAGACGTTCCTGGCCAGCGACGTGGCCGCGTTCGTCGAGCACACCAGGGACGCGGTCGAGCTCGGCCAGGACCAGGTGGTCGAGATCACCCCGGACGGCTACGCCGTGACCGACTTCGCCGGCAACCCGGTCGAGGTCTCGCCGTTCCGGGTCGACTGGGATCTGGCCGCCGCCGAGAAGGGCGGCTTCGACTACTTCATGCTCAAGGAGATCCAGGAGCAGCCGGCGGCGGTCGCGGACACGCTGCTCGGCCGGCTCGTGGACGGCCGCATCGTGCTGGACGAGCAGCGGATGGACGCGCAGGAGCTGCGCGACGTGGACAAGGTGTTCGTCGTCGCCTGCGGCACCGCATACCACTCCGGGCTGATCGCGAAGTACGCGATCGAGCACTGGACGCGGATCCCGGTCGAGGTCGAGATGGCCTCGGAGTTCCGCTACCGCGACCCGGTGCTTGACCGCGACACGCTGGTCGTCGCGATCTCGCAGAGCGGGGAGACCGCGGACACGCTGGAGGCGGTCCGGCACGCGCGGGAGCAGAAGGCGCGGGTGCTCGCGGTCTGCAACGCCAACGGCGCGCAGATCCCCCGGGAGTCCGACGCGGTGCTCTACACCAGGGCCGGGCCGGAGATCGGGGTGGCCGCGACCAAGACGTTCCTGGCCCAGATCGCGGCGACGCAGCTGGTCGGGCTGGCGCTGGCCGGCGCCAAGGGCACCAAGTACAGCGACGAGGTGGCCCGGGAGTTCGACGCGCTGGAGTCGATGCCGCCGCTGATCGAGCGGGTGCTGGACGTGGTGGAGCCGGTGCGCGCGCTGGCCCGCGACATCGCCGGTTCGAAGGCGGTGCTGTTCCTCGGCCGGCACGTCGGCTACCCGGTCGCGCTGGAGGGTGCGCTCAAGCTCAAGGAGCTGGCGTACATGCACGCCGAGGGGTTCCCGGCCGGCGAGCTCAAGCACGGGCCGATCGCGCTGATCGAGGACGACCTGCCGGTCGTCGTGGTGATGCCGTCGCCGCGCGGGCGGCAGGTGCTGCACGCGAAGCTGCTGTCCAACATCCAGGAGATCCGGGCCCGCGGCGCTCGCACGATCGTCATCGCCGAGGAGGGCGACACCGCGGTCCGGCCGTACGCGCACCATCTGATCGAGGTGCCGCCCACGCCGACGCTGCTGTCCCCGCTGGTCACGACCGTGCCCCTGCAGGTGCTGGCGGCCGAGATCGCCCAGGCCCGCGGCTACGACGTCGACAAGCCCCGCAACCTGGCCAAGTCCGTCACCGTCGAGTAGGCGGCGGGTCAGAAGCGTTCGATCTGCCAGCTGCCCGGGTTGAGGCGGTCGATGACCGCGACGACCATGTCGGCCAGGTCGCCGGCGCGGGGCGGGGCCAGCAGCCAGCTCGACTCGCCGCGTTCGTCGTCCATCGACCGGCTGGCCACGCCGCCGACCGCGACCAGGACGGCGTCGACACCGGCGTGCAGCTGGTCGACCAGGTCCTTGACCGCCGGGCCTTCCACCGGGCCATGGTTGACCGTGACGACCCGGTAGGCGTGCGGGTCGTCAGGCGGCCGGTCCTGGGCCCAGAAGGCCTGGTCAGGAGCCATCCGTCAACGTGGCGCGAGCGCGTCGATGGCGGCCCGGAGCCGGCCGAGCCCGTCGGCGAGCTGATCGGCGGCGTCCTCGGCGGCCGGCTCGGTGACCCTCGCCCTGAGCTTGGCGAAGCACTCCTCGACCGCCGTGAGCCGGTCGGCCAGCTCGGCGACGAGGTCGGCCCGGTCGTCGGCGCTGGCCCCCTCGGCCAGCGCCGCCTCCTTCAGCCGCCCGCGCAGCAGCGCCGCCTGTTCCTGCAGCTGGCGGCGCTTCTGGTACAGCTCGACGAACACCGCGACCTTGGCCCGCAGCACCCACGGGTCGAACGGCTTGGACACGTAGTCGACCGCGCCGGCCGAGTAGCCGCGGAAGGCGTGCTCGGCGTCCGGGTGCACCGCGGTCAGGAAGATGATCGGCACGTCCCTGGTCCGCTCCCGGCGCTTGATGTGCGCCGCGGTCTCCAGGCCGTCCATCCCCGGCATCGCGACGTCCAGCAGGATCACCGCGAAGTCGCCGGTGAGCAGCGCCTTGAGCGCCTCCTCACCCGAGCTGGCGCGGACCAGCTCGTGGTCGAAGACGCCGAGGATCGCCTCCAGCGCGAGGAGGTTCTCCGGACGGTCGTCGACCATCAGGATGCGTGCCATCCGACCAACTTAGTGGTACCGGGCCGTACTGGGCCATACGGGCGCTGAGCGTTAGCCGAAGTGGTCCCGCAGCAGTCCGAGCAGGTGCTCGATATCCACCGGTTTCGTCACATAGTCCGACGCTCCGGCGTGCAGGCTGCGCTCCCGGTCGCCGTTCATCGCCTTGGCCGTCACCGCGATGATCGGCAGGTCGGCGTGCCCCGGCCTGGCCCGGATCGCCGCCATCGCCTCGTTGCCGTCCATCCCGGGCATCATCACGTCCATCAGCACCGCGTCGATCGCCGGCGGCCCGTCCAGCGCCTCCAGAGCCGAGTCGCCGTTGTCGGCGTAGCAGACCTCGAGGCCGTTCAGCTCCAGCGCGCTGGCCAGGGCGAAGACGTTGCGGACGTCGTCGTCCACGATCAGCACGCGCTTGCCCAGCAGCGCCTCGTCCGGTCCGCCGGCCACCCCGGCAGCCGGCTCGCCGGGCGCCTGCCGGTACGGCGAGGGTTCCCGCGGCGGCACCGGCGCGCCGCGGCGCATCGGCAGGTGCAGCGTGAACGTCGAGCCCCGGCCGACCACCGACTCTGCCTCGAGCTCGCCGCCGAGCAGGTGGGCGATCTCCCGGCTGATCGACAGCCCGAGCCCGGTGCCGCCGTACCGGCGCGAGGTGGTGCCGTCGGCCTGCTGGAACGCCTCGAAGATGATCTTCAGCTTGTCCGCGGCGATGCCGATGCCGGTGTCGACGACCTGGAACGCGACCACGCCCGGCGCCCGGCGCAGGCTCGGGTTCTGGAACCGGGTCCGGTCCACCGCCTTGACCACCAGCCTGACCTGGCCCGACTCGGTGAACTTCACCGCGTTCGAGAGCAGGTTGCGAAGGATCTGCTGCAGCCGCCGCTCGTCCGTGTGCAGCGTGTCCGGTAGGTCGGGGGCGACCGAGACGGTGAAGCCGAGGCCCTTGTCCGCGGTCAGCGGCCGGCACATGCTCTCGACGTAGTCGATCAGGCTGCTGAAGCTCACGTCCGCCGGCGTCGACTCCATCTTCCCGGCCTCGACCTTCGACAGGTCGAGGATGTCGTCGATCAGCTGGAGCAGGTCGCTGCCGGCGCCGTGGATCACGTTGGCGTACTTCACCTGCTCGGCGGTCAGGTTGCCGGTCGGGTTGTCGGCCAGCAGCCGGGCCAGGATGAGCAGGCTGTTCAGCGGCGTACGCAGCTCGTGCGACATGTTCGCGAGGAACTCGGACTTGTACCGGGACGAGAGCGCGAGCTGCTCGGCCCGGTCGGCCAGCGCCCGGCCGGCGTCCTCGATCTCGGCGTTCTTCACCTCGAGCTCGGTGTTGGTCCGGCGCAGCTGCTCCTGCTGGCCCTGCAGCTCCTCGGAGCGCACCTGCAGCTCCTCGGTCAGCCGGCGGGACTGGTTGAGCAGCTCCTCGGTCCGGGAGTTCGCGATGATCGTGTTCACCGTGACCCCGATGGTCTCGGTGATCTGGTCCAGGAACGCCAGGTGCACCGGGCTGAACGGAGTGAACGTGGCCAGCTCGATGACGGCCAGCACCCGGCCCTCGAACAGCACCGGCAGCACGACCAGCTCGGCCGGCGGGGCGCTGCCCAGCGCGGAGGAGATCCGCACGTACCCGGCCGGGACGTCGGTCAGGTGGATCCGGCTGCCCTCGGCCGCGGCCTGGCCGACCAGCGTCTCGCCGAACGCGAATGCCTCGCCGTCCCTGGTGCCGCCGGGGTAGCCGTAGCCGGCGATCATCCGCAGCCGGGCCCGGCCGTCCGGGTAGGCGTTCGCGGCCGAGGTCACCTCCGCGGCCTCGGCCAGGAAGAACGCGCCGCACTGCGCGGTCACCACCGGGGTCAGCTCGGACATGATCAGCCGGGCGACCGCCTTGAGGTCGCGCTGGCCCTGCATGAGACCGGAGATCCGGGCGAGGTTGGTCTTCAGCCAGTCCTGCTCCTGGTTGGCCCTGGTCGTCTCGCGCAGGGTCGCGATCATCTGGTTGATCGTGTCCTTCAGCGCCGCGACCTCGCCGGCCGCGTCGACGGTGATCTTGCGGGTCAGGTCGCCGCGGGTGACGCCGGTGGACACGTCCGCGATCGCGCGCAGCTGGATGGTCAGCGTGCTCGCCAGCTGGTTGACGCTCTCGGTGAGCCGCTTCCAGGTGCCGGACACGCCCTCGACCTCGGCCTGGACGCCGAGCTTGCCCTCGGTGCCGACCTCGCGGGCCACCCTGGTCACCTCGTCGGCGAACGCGGAGAGCTGGTCGACCATCGTGTTGATCGTCGTCTTCAGCTCCAGGATCTCGCCCCGGGCGTCGACGTCGATCTTGCGCCGCAGGTCGCCGCCGGCCACCGCGGTGGTCACCTCGGCGATGTTGCGGACCTGGCTGGTGAGGTTGCCGGCCATCGAGTTGACGTTGTCGGTGAGGTCCTTCCACACCCCGGCGACGCCGGGTACCCGCGCCTGGCCGCCGAGGATGCCCTCCGTACCGACCTCGCGGGCGACCCGGGTGACCTCGTCGGCGAACGCGCGCAGCGTGTCGACCATCGTGTTGATCGTGTGCGCCAGCGCGGCCGTCTCGCCCTGCGCCTCGATCATGATCTTCTGGGACAGGTCGCCGCGGCCGACGGCGGTCGACACGGTGGCGATCGACCGCACCTGGCTGGTCAGGTTGCCGGCCATCGAGTTGACGTTGTCGGTCAGGTCCTTCCAGGTGCCGGACGCGCCCCTGACCCTGGCCTGGCCGCCGAGCTTGCCCTCGGTGCCGACCTCGCGGGCGACCCTGGTGACCTCGTCGGCGAACGCCGACAGCAGGTCGACCATGATGTTGATCGTCGTCTTCAGCTCGAGGATCTCCCCGCGGGCGTCGACGTCGATCTTCTTGGTCAGGTCGCCGCGGGCCACCGCGGTGGTCACCTCGGCGATGTTGCGGACCTGGGCGGTCAGCGTGCCGGCCATGAAGTTCACCGAGTCGGTGAGGTCGCGCCAGGTGCCGGACGCGCCCCTGACCTCGGCCTGGCCGCCGAGCCGGCCCTCCGAGCCGACCTCGCGGGCCACCCGGGTCACCTCGTCGGCGAACCCGGACAGCTGGTCGACCATCGTGTTCACGGTCGTCTTCAGCCCGAGCAGCTCGCCGGAGACGTCGACGGTGATCTTGCGGGACAGGTCGCCGCGGGCGACGGCCGTGGTCACCTGGGCGATGTCGCGCAGCTGCGCGGTCAGGTTGCCGGCCATCGAGTTGACGTTGTCGGTGAGGTCCTTCCAGGTGCCGGCCACGCCAGGGACCGTCGCCTTCCCGCCCAGCACGCCGTCCGTGCCGACCTCGCGGGCCACCCGGGTCACCTCGTCGGCGAACGCGCGCAGCTGGTCGACCATCGTGTTCACGGTCGTCTTCAGCTCGAGCATCTCGCCGGCCACGTCGACGGTGACCGTGCGGGACAGGTCGCCGTTGGCGACCGCGGTGGTGACCAGCGCGATGTCGCGGACCTGGTTGGTCAGCCGGCTGGCCATCGTGTTCACCGAGTCGGTGAGGTCGCGCCAGGTGCCGGAGACGCCGCGGACCCTGGCCTGGCCGCCGAGCTTGCCGTCGGTGCCGACCTCGCGGGCGACCCTGGTCACCTCGTCGGCGAAGTCGCGCAGCTGGGCGACCATGCCGTTGACGGTCCGGGCCATCCGCAGGAACTCGCCGCGCAGCCGCTGGTCGCCCGAGCGCAGGTCGATCATCTGGGTCAGGTCGCCGGCGGCCACCGCGCCGAGCACCCGGCCCACCTCGACCGTCGGCCGGACCAGCTCGTCGAGCAGGTCGTTGGCCGCGGTGACGGCGGCGGCCCAGGCGCCCTCGGCGTTGCCCGGGCGCAGCCGCTCGTCCAGCCGGCCGTCCCGGCCGACCACCCGGCGGACCCGGTCGAGCTCGCCGGTCAGCTGCCGGTTGCGGTCGACCACCTCGTTGACCACGGTGGCCAGCCGGGCCATCGGCGAGTCGGCGTCGCCCGGCACCCGCAGCCGGACCCGGAAGTCGCCGTCCCGCACGGCGGTGAGCGCGGCCAGCAGCCGCTCGACCTCGGCCTCGTCCAGCCCGCGGGACGGTTCCGGCTCGGCCCGCCGCCCGGTCAGCCGGCGCGCCCGGCGCGGCCTTTCTGCTGGCTGCTGTCCTGCTCCGAGTGCCGGCGCGGCCACTGCGACCTCCTCGAAACCGGGCCGGGTGGCCCTGGCCGTTCGCCAGTCTGGCACGGCTGCCCGCTCGTACCATCGGGCCCGTGCCGCTCCTGGAGCGCGACGACCAGCTGCGCGCGGCGGCCGGCTACCTCGCCGACGCGGCGGACGGACGCGGCCGGGTGCTGTTCGTCGCCGGCGAGGCCGGGGTGGGCAAGACCACGTTCGTCGGCGAGGTCGTCGCGGCCGCGCGGGGAGCGGCCAGGGTCGCGGTCGGGCGGTGCGACGGGTCGGCCACGCCGGCTCCGCTGGGCCCGCTGGCCGAGATGCTGCCGGCGCTGCCGGACGGGGTCTGGCCGCCGGACGCCTCCCGGTACGAGGTGTTCACCGCGGTCACCGCGGCGCTGGCCGGGTCGCCGCCGTACCTGCTGGTGGTCGAGGACGCGCACTGGGCCGACGAGGCCACCCTCGACCTGATCCGGCACCTGGCCCGGCGGGTGCACGACCGGCGCGCGCTGGTGCTGGTGACCTACCGGCCGGAGGACGCGCCGGCCGGTCACCCGCTGCGGCTGCTGCTCGGCGACGCGGCGACCGCGGCCGGCACCCGGCGGATGGCGCTGGCGCCGCTGTCGCTGGCCGCGGTCCGGGCGCTGGCCGGCGCCGCCGGCCCGGACGCGGCCCGGCTGCACGAGGTGACCGGCGGGAACCCGTTCTTCGTCACCGAGGTGCTCGCGGCCGGCGGCAGCGACGTGCCGGCGACCGTCCGGGACGCGGTGGTGGCGCGGGTCGCCCGGTTGTCGGCCGAGGCCAGGCACGCGCTGGACGTGGTCGCCCTGGCCGGCGCCCGGGCCGAGCTTGCCCTGCTCGAGCCGGTGCTCGGCGACGGCTTCGCGGCCCTGGACGAGCCGCTGGAGCACGGGGTGCTGGCGGCCACCGACGGCGGCGTCGAGTTCCGGCACGAGCTGGCCCGGCTGGCCGTGGCCGAGCAGGTGCCGCCGGCCCGCCGGCTGGCCGTGCACCGCCGGCTGCTGGCGCAGCTGCGGTCGTGGGTGGCGGCCGGCACGGCGGTGGATCCGGCCCGGTTGGCCCACCACGCCGACGCGGCCGGCGACTCGGAGGGCGTCCTGGCGTACGCGCCGGAGGCGGCGGCCCGCGCGGCGGCGCTGGGCGCGCACCGGGAGGCGGTGCAGCAGTACCGGCGGGCGCTCCGGTATGCCGCTGCCCTGCCGGACGCCGACCGGGCCGAGCTGCTCGGACGCCTCGGCTACGAGTGCTACCTCACCGACCTCATCGAGGACGCGCTGACGGCCGAGACCGAGGCGCTGCGGATCTGGGTCCGGCTCGGCGACACGGTCCGGGTCGGCGACACGCACCGGTTCCTGTCCCGGCTGAGCTGGTTCATCGGGCACAACGAGCAGTCCGAGTGGCACGCCGTGCAGGCCACGGAGGTGCTGGCCGGGACGGACTCGGTCGAGCTGGCGATGGCGCAGAGCAACGCGGCACAGCTGCGGATGCTGTCCTCCGACCTGCCGGGCACGCGAGCGTGGGCCACCCGCACGTTCGACCTGCTCGACCGGCTGCCGGACGGTCCCCGGACGCTCGCGGTGCGGGTGCACGTGCAGAACAACCTCGGCACGGTCGAGCTGACCTCCGGCGACGCCGAGCTGGGGCGGCGGCTGCTGACCGAGAGCCTGGACCGGTCCCGTGCCGCTGACCTGCACGAGCACGCGGCCAGGGCGTACTGCAACCTCGCCTCCACCGCGATCTCGTTGCACCGGCACGCGGACGCCGCCGAATACCTGGCGGTGGGTCTGGCCTACTGCCGGGAGCGTGACCTCGACGCCTGGACGCTCTACCTGCAGGGCTGGCAGTCGCTGGACCAGCTGCACTGCGGTGACCTGGCGGCGGCGGAGTCGTGCGCCGTCGACATGCTGCGGCACCTGGACGCGGCGCCGGTGAGCAGGATCGTGCCGCTGACCGTGCTGGCGCGGGCCCGCGCCCGGACCGGGCGCGGCGACTGGCGGGATCCGCTCGACCGGGCCGCCGAGCTGGCCGAGGGCACCGGCGAGATGCAGCGGCTCGGCCCGGTCGCCGCCGCCCGCAGCGAGACGCAGTGGCTCGCCGGCGACGTCACCGGCGCGCGGGAGACCGCGGCACGGACGCTGCGGCTGGTCGGCATCGGCGGCGGCCCGTGGCACCGGGCCCCGGTCGCGACCTGGCTCGCCCCGGAGGCCGGGGTGCCGCCGTCCGGCGTCCCGGTCGGCGACCTGCCCGGCCCGTACGCGCTGGAGGCGGCGGGCCGGTGGGCCGAGGCGGCCGAGGCGTGGCGGCGGCTCGGCAGCCCGTACGAGCGGGCGCTGGCGCTGGCCCGCTCCGGCGACCGGGCGGCGCTGACCTCGGCGGTCGCGGTGCTGGACGGTCTGGGCGCGGTGGTCACCGCGGCCCGGGTGCGCGCGATGCTGCGCGCGCGGGGCTGGTCGGCGCCGCGGCGGCCGCGGGCCAGCACGGCCGAGCACCCCAGTGGGCTGACCGTACGGGAGGCCGAGGTGCTGGCGCTGGTGTCCGAGGGGTTGACCGACGCGGCCATCGCGGCCCGGCTGGTGCTGTCCCGGCGCACGGTCGAGCACCACGTCGCGTCGATCCTGGCCAAGCTGGGGGTGGCGTCCCGGCAGGAGGCGGCCGCGACCCGCCGCGGGTAGCCGGCGGAGCGGGCAGGATGGGCACGTGCGAGCTGCCTTCCCGGTCGAGGTCGTCCGTGCCGCCGAGCGGGCGGCGATGCAGGCGGTGCCCGAGGGCGCGCTGATGCAGCGGGCCGCCGCCGGACTCGCCGCCGAATGCGTGCGGATCCTGCGGCAGGGCGTGTACGGAACCACGGTCGCGGTCCTCGCCGGCGCCGGCGACAACGGCGGCGACGCGCTCTACGCCGGCGCGCGGCTGGCCGCCCGTGGTGCCGCGGTCACCGCGGTGCTGCTGTCCCCGGACCGCGCCCACCCCGGTGGCCTCACCGCCCTGCGCGCCGCCGGCGGGCGCGTGCTCCCGGCCGGCTCGCCCGCCGCGACCGAGGTGGTCGCCGCGGCCCGGCTGGTGCTGGACGGGATCGTCGGGATCGGCGGCTCCGGCGGGCTGCGGCCCGCGGCGGCCGGGCTGGTCGCGGCGGTCACCGGCACGGTGGTCGCGGTCGACCTGCCCAGCGGCGTCGACGCGGACACCGGCGCGGTCGAGGGCGAGGCGGTCCGGGCCGACGTGACCGTCACGTTCGGCACGCTCAAGCCGGGGCTGCTGGTCGGCGCCGGCGCCGAGCACGCCGGCGACGTGCGCCTGGTCGAGATCGGCCTCGACCTCCCGGAGCCGCGGCTGCGGGTGCTCGACCCGGCCGACGTGGCCCGGCTGGTGCCCCGCCCCGGCCCGCGCGACGACAAGTACACCCGCGGTGTCGTCGGCGTCGCCGCCGGCTCGTCGACGTATCCGGGGGCCGGCGTGCTCAGCACCGGAGCGGCCGTGCACGGCGGCGCCGGCATGGTCCGGTACGCCGGCGGCGCGGCCGAGCACGTACGGTCCCGCTGGCCGGAGGCGATCGTCACCGAGGGCAAGCCGAGCGAGGCCGGCCAGGTGCAGGCCTGGGTGGTCGGCCCGGGCATCGGCACCGACGACGCCGCGGCCGGGCTGCTGCGCGACGTGCTGGGCCAGGACGTGCCGGTGCTCGTCGACGCCGACGGGCTGACCCTGCTGGCCCGCGAGCCCGAGCTGGTCCGGTCCCGGACCGCGCCCACCGTGCTCACCCCGCACGACCGGGAGTTCGAGCGGGTCGCCGGGCCGGTCGGCGCCGACCGGGTCGGTGCCGCCCGCCGGGCCGCGGCCGAGATGGGCGTGACCATGCTGCTCAAGGGCAACGCGACCGTGGTCGCCGGTCCGGACGGCTTCGCGTACGTCAACCCGACCGGCACCCCGTGGCTGGCGACCGCCGGCAGCGGCGACGTGCTGTCCGGGCTGGCCGGCGCGCTGCTGGCCGGCGGGGTGGAGCCGGCGCTGGCCGCTGCCCTCGCCGCGTACCTGCACGGGCTGGCCGGGTCCATCGCGGCCGGCGGCGCGACCACCAGCGCGACCGGCGTGCTGGCCGCGCTCCCGGCCGCGCTGCGCACGGTGTGCGCCGCGGCCGGCTGAGCCGTCAGACCAGCGCGGCGTAGGTCGCGGTCCAGAAGTCGGACGCGACGTTGTGCGCGGTGGGCGAGGTCCACATCGCCTGGGTCAGCAGCGTGCCGACGAGGTCCTCGCCCGGGTCGCAGGAGAACGACGTGCCCATCCCGCCGTCCCAGCCGAACCGCCCCGGGTTGGCGTCGATGCCCACCCGCTCGACCGCCACGCCGACGCCGAAGCCCCAGCCGGCGCCGTTCCAGGGCACCCAGGCCACGACCTCCTTCTGGGCCGGGGTGAGCTGGTCGGTGGTCATCGCCGCGACCGTGGCCCGGGACAGCAGCGGATCGCCGCCGGCCCGCAGCATCCGGCCGAACGCGAGCAGGTCGTCGGCGGTCGAGACGAGCCCGCCGCCACCCGACTCGAACGCCGGCGGCCGGCTCCAGGCCCCGTCGACCGGGTCGTACACGGACAGCGCGCCGGTCTCCGGGTCGGGCCGGTACGAGGTGACGAACCGGTCGAGCGACCCGGCCGGGACGCTGAACCCGGTGTCGGCCATCCCCAGCGGCCCGAACACCCGCTCGGCCAGGAACCGCGACAGCGGCATCCCGGTCGCCCGCGCGATCAGCACCCCGAGCACCTCCATCGGCACGTGGTAGGCCCAGCGCCGGCCCGGCTGGAACATCAGCGGCAGCTCGCCGAGCCGCCGCAGCCACTCGTCCGGCGCCGGCGTCGCGCCGGGGTCGGGCGGCCCCATGCCGATCGCCCGCTCGTTCGCCGCGGCCACCACCGGCACGTCGGCCGGGTCGGCCATCACCTGACCGAACCCCATCGTGGACGTCAGCAGGTCCCGCACGGTGATCGAGCGCTCGGCCGGCACGGTGTCGTAGAGCGGCGCGTCCAGCCGGGTGAGCACCCGCCGGTCGGCGAGCTCGGGCAGCAGGTCGTCGACCGGGTCGTCCAGCCGCAGCACGCACTCCTCGACCAGCATCAGCGCCGCGACCGCGGTGATCGGCTTGGACATCGACGAGATCCGGAAGATCGTGTCCCGGGTGACCGGCGGCCCGCCGATCGACCGTTCACCGAGGCAGACCACCTCGGTCCGGCCGCCCCGGTCGACCAGCGCCACCAGTCCGGGCACCGCGCCGCCGTCGACGTGCCGGGCCAGCACCCGGTGGAGCCGCTCGATACCGCTGTCGGTGAAGTCGCTCACGGGCACCGAACTTAGTATCGGCGGCCCGACCGCGACCGCGCACGGCGCCGCGGGCGCCACGGGGCCCTCTGGGAGGATGGGCGCCATGGTCCGGTCGGAGGCGGTCGTCGACCTCGAGGCGATCCGGGACAACGTCGCGCTGCTGCGGTCCCGGACACCGGCCGAGGTGATGGCGGTGGTCAAGGCTGACGGATACGGGCACGGCCTGCTGCCGTCCGCGCGGGCCGCGCTGGCCGGCGGCGCGAGCTGGCTCGGAGTCGCGTTCCTGGAGGAGGCGCTCGCGCTGCGCAGCGCCGGGATCACCGCGCCGGTGCTGTCCTGGCTGGCGGCGCCGGGTGAGGACCTCGCCGCCGGGGTGGCCGCCGACGTCGACCTGTCCGCCAGCGCGCCCTGGACGGTCACCGAGATCGCCGCGGCGGCCCGGGACGCCGGCCAGCCGGCCCGGCTGCACCTGAAGATCGACACCGGCCTGTCCCGCGGCGGCGCGCCGGCCGCCGACTGGCCCGACCTGGTCACCGCGGCGGCCAAGGCCGCGGCCGCCGGCGACGTGCAGGTGATCGGCATCTGGAGTCACTTCGCGTACGCGGACGCGCCCGGGCACCCGACGATCGCCCGGCAGGTCGCCGGGTTCACCGACGCGGTCGAGGTGGCCCGGCGGCTCGGCGTCGACCCGCCGCTGCGGCACCTGGCCAACTCGGCCGCGACGCTGACCCTGCCGGCGGCGCACTTCGACCTGGTCCGCCCGGGCATCGCGGTCTACGGGCTGACCCCGGTGCCGCCGGTGTGGCACGGGCTCACCCCGGCGATGACGCTGCGCTCGTCGGTCGCGCTGGCCAAGCGGGTGCCGGCCGGCAGCGGCGTCTCGTACGGGCACGTCTACACGACCGAGCGGGAGACCGGACTGGCCCTGGTCCCGCTGGGGTACGCCGACGGGGTGCCGCGCAACGCGACCTCGGTCGGCCCGCTGTTCCTCGGCGGCCGGCGCCGGACGATCTCCGGCCGCGTGTGCATGGACCAGTTCGTGGTGGACGTCGGCGACGACACGGTCGGGGCCGGCGACGAGGTGGTGCTGTTCGGCCCCGGCCGGAACGGCGAGCCCACCGCGCAGGACTGGGCGGACGCGACCGGCACGATCTCGTACGAGATCGTCACCAGGGTCGGAGCCCGGGTGCCGCGGGTCTACCGGGGCAGGGTGCCGTGAGGCGACGCGGCGTCATCGGCATCGCCGCCGGGGTGGCCGGCCTGGTCGCCGCCGGCGCCGTGGTCGGTCTGGCGGCCGAGAAGTACGCGATCGGGCGGGTCCGGTCCCGGCCCGACCCCGAGGCGGACCAGCCGTACGGGCAGCTGTCCCCGGACCGGACCAGCGTGGTGCGCACCGACGACGGCATCCCGCTCGAGGTGGAGGAGGTCGGCCCGGCCGACGCGCCGCTCACCGTGGTGTTCGCGCACGGGCTTGCGCTCGCCCTCGGCTCCTGGCACTACCAGTGGCTCGGGCTGGAGGACATGACCCGCCCGAGGCTGCGGATGGTCTTCTACGACCAGCGCTCGCACGGGAGGTCCGGGCGGGCGGCCGCCGACACCGTGACGATCGACCAGCTCGGCGACGACCTCTACCGGGTGCTGGCCGAGGTGACGCCGACCGGGCCGGTGGTGCTGGTCGGCCACTCGATGGGCGGGATGGCGGTGATGTCGCTGGTCGACCGGCACCCTGAGCTGTTCGGGCCGCGGGTGATCGGCGTCGCGCTGATCTCCACCTCGACCGGCCGGCTGTCCGAGGTCAGCCTCGGGTTGCCGGCGGTGACCGCGCGGCTGCGGGCCCCGGTGATGCCGCTGGTGCTGCGGACGATGCGGTCCCGGGCCGGGCTGATCGAGCGCAGCCGCAGGGTCGGCTCGGACCTGGCCTGGCTGCTGACCCGGCACTACTCGTTCGGCTCGTCCGACGTGTCGCCGGCCCTGGTCGACTACGTCGAGAGGCTCATCGCCAGCACGCCGGTCGACGTCGTGGCCGACTTCTTCCCGGCGCTGACCGCGCACGACAAGCTCGACTCGCTGTCCCCGCTGGCCGGCCTCGAGGTGCTCATCGTCGTCGGGGACAAGGACCTGCTCACGCCGGTGGAGCACAGCCGCCGGATGGCCCAGCTGCTGCCGCACGCCGAGCTGCTCGTCCTCGACGACGCCGGGCACCTGGTGATGATGGAACGGCCGGCGCTGGTCAACCTGCGGCTGCGGGCGTTCCTGCACCGGGCCTACCGGGCCGCGGCCACCGGCTCGCACCGGGGCGTGCGGTGAGGGCGACCCGGATCGACCCGGTCTCGCTGCAGGTGTTCAGCCGCGCCGCCGAGTGCACCAGCTGGGCCGAACTGGCCGCCGCGGCGCAGACCTGTGCCGCATGCCCGGAGCTGGTCGGGAGCCGGAGCACGGTCGTCGTCGGCGACGCCCCGGCCGGCGCCAGGCTCGCGCTGGTCGGCGAGGCGCCCGGGGCCGAGGAGGACCGAACCGGCCGCCCGTTCGTCGGCAAGGCCGGGGCGCTGCTGGACCGGCTGCTGGCCGAGGCCGGGCTGGACCGGTCCGGGGTCGCCGTGGTCAACGTCGTGCAGTGCCGGCCGCCGGGCAACCGCACCCCGACGGCGACCGAGGCGACCCGCTGCCGCGGCTGGCTGGAGCGCAAGCTGCAGCTGATCGCGCCGGAGCTGGTCGTCGCGCTCGGCCTGTCCGCGGCGGCGGCGTTCCTTGGCCGCGGCGTCCGGCTGGCGTCGGTGCGCGGCGAGCTCCACGAGGTGGACGGGCGCCGGATCCTGCCGACCTACCACCCGTCGGCGGCGATCCGGTTCGGCCCGAACGGCGCCCCGCTGGCGGCGCTGCGCGCCGACCTGTGCACCGCGGCCGGGCTGCTCACTTCACGCTCTTGAACTGCAGCGTGTCCAGCACGGACTTGCAGCCGCGGTTGACGTCGGACTCCTTGTCCTTCCACTGGCAGTTGACCTGCAGCTCGTTGCGGCCGCGGAAGACGAAGTAGACGTCGGACTCCAGCCCGGTGGACCGCTGGCTGGCGTGGTAGCCGAAGCTGCGGGCGCCGTCGACGTCGGTCTTGTCGGCCGTGGTCGAGTCGAACGTGAAGCCCTGCTGGGACAGCTCCCGCAGCACCTGCGTCAGCTCGCCCTGGAGCGTGTCGTCGGAGATCGTGTCGGTGTCCGAGCGGAGCTCGTACACGCTGATGATGATCAGGTCGCGGCTACTCACCGCGACCGCCGAGCGGTATTTCTCCTTCCCGATGCTCGCGTCCACGGTCACCGAGGAGGAGACGTCCTGGAAGCCGGTCGGCATCGTGAAGCAGTACGGCGAGCCGGCCGGCGAGATCTTCGAGCCGCCGCAGCTCAGCGTCTGGCGCCCGGAGTCGTCCGGGGTGCCCGAGCCCTTCGGGCTCGCCGACGCGGCGCCCGGTTTGGTGGCGTTCGCGGCCGGTTGGCCGTTGCCGGCCACCGTGCTGGCGCAGCCCGCGAGCAGGCCGCACAGGCCGAGCAGGGCAAGCGCGAAGCGTCTGCGCATGCGGCCCACCGTATCCGGGGCCTGGGGCGAACCGCGCATTCCGTCGGTTCCGGTCAGCGGAGCGCACATCAGTGGAGGCGCTCGGTGAGCGGATACGCTCGGTACGTGCCCGACGGCGGCGGTGGAGACCGGGGGGCACTCGGGGAGCGGGAGCCCCGCGAAGGTGAGGCTGGAATGCGGGGGGTGTTCGGGGGGCGGCAGCCCCCTGAATGGGCTGGAACGCGGGGGGCGTTCGGGGGGCGGCAGCCCCCCGAGTGGGCTGGAACGCGGGGGGCGTTCGGGGGGCGGCAGCCCCCCGAATGGGCTGGAACGCGGGGGGCGTTCGGGGGGCGGCAGCCCCCCGAATGGGAGCTGACCCGGATGCGGTGGTGGCACGTCGAGCCGGTGCTCCGGCTGGAGCACGAGCTGTTCCCCGAGGAGAGCTGGTCGGCGGCCGCGTTCTGGAACGAGCTGGCCGAGACCGACACCCGGCACTACGTGGTCGCGCTGCTCGACGGCGCGGTGGTCGGGTACGCAGGGCTGGCGATCTTCGGCGACGAGGCGCACGTGCTCACGATTGGCGTCACCCGGAACGTGCAAGGTGGCGGGATCGGCACGGCGCTGCTGCGGGATCTGCTGGCCGCGGCCGGCCCGCGCCGGGTGCTGCTCGACGTCCGGGTGGACAACGCCGTGGCGCAGCGGCTGTACGAGCGGCACGGCTTCGTCCCGGTCGGCCGCCGCCGTCGCTACTACCAGCCCAGCGGCACCGACGCACTGGTCATGGCCCGGCCGGCAACCTGATCGATGTTCCGAATGGTCATCATTCGTGACCGAGGAGGACATCGATGGCCGACCGCAGCGGGTTCGACGAGTTCGTCGCCACCCGGTCGCCGGCGCTGCTGCGCACGGCGTACCTGCTGACGGGTGACCACGGGCTGGCCGAGGACCTGCTGCAGACCGCGCTGGCCAAGTGCTGGTTCGCCTGGGGGCGGATCGACGGGCCGCCGGAGCCGTACGTGCGGCGCGCGCTGGCCACGACGTACGCGACCTGGTGGCGGCGGCGGTGGCGGGGCGAGCGGCCCACCGGGCAGCTGCCGGACCGCGGCGACCCGGCGGCGACCAGCCACGTCGACGACCGGGACGCGCTGTGGCGGGCGCTCGGTGCGCTGCCGCGCCGGCAGCGGGCGGTCGTGGTGCTGCGGTACTACGAGGACCTCTCCGAGGCCGAGACCGCGTCCGCGCTCGGGATCAGCACCGGCACGGTGAAGAGCCAGGCGGCCAAGGCGCTGGCGGCGCTGCGCCGGGACGCCGACCTCGCCGGCACGATGGGAGGTGGACAGTGATCGAGAACGAGCTGCGCGACCTGCTTGCCGACCGTGCCGGGACCGTCCCCGACAACCCGGCCCGGACCCGCGAGGTGCACGCCCGGGTGGGCCGGATCCGCCGCCGGCGGACTGCCGGCGCGGCCCTGGTCCTCGTCCTGGTCGCCCTCGCCGGCGCGCTCCTCGTCCGCCTACCCGGCCGCCCTGAGACCCTTCCCGCCGGCGTCCCCGCCGGGCCGTACTTCGGCGACGACGGCACCTCCCGCGCCGTCCCCGGCTACCGCGGCAGCGGGTACTTCACGTTCGCCGGCGACGCGGTCTGGAGCTACAACGCTCCGTTCTCGATGCTGCCGGTGGTGATCATGGTCGGCTGCGAGAGCCGCGGCGACCTCATCCTCCGTGGCCTCGGCGACGACCGCCGGATCAGCTGCCGCGTCCCGGTCGGCGACCACTACGAGGGTGCGCTCCTGCTTCCCGCCCGGTTCGTCGGAATCTTGTCCAAGAACACTGCCACGGCTGATGTGCACGTCGAGCCCGGAACCCCGGGTCGCTGGCAGGTCGGCGTGCTGCAGCCGCTGTTGCCGGACCGGCTCACCGCGGACGACCTGCGCGGCGAGCTGTCCGGGTACGAACCGGGCCGCATCGACATGGTGGTGCCGAGCTACTTCGGGCAGAGCCGCACACTGACGGTCTTCGCGGAGTGCGTCCGAGGCGTACGACTGGAGATCCGCATCTCGGGCCGACCCGCCGGAACGCTCGACTGCGCCGACCGCAACGTCAACGACGACGGGCTGATCGAGCACACGATCCGGGACCCGTACGTCACCCGGCTCGGGTTGCGGCCGATGCAGCACATCCTGGTCGACTTCCGGCAGGTGGCGGGGCCGCCGAAGCAGTGGGCGATCATCAGCTTCAGTTGATCAGACCAGGCGGCGGTCGGTGGCCCAGCGGGACAGCTCGTACCGGTTGGACAGCTGCAGCTTGCGCAGCACGCTCGACACGTGCGTCTCGACGGTCTTGACCGAGATGAACAGGCGCGAGGCGATCTCCTTGTACGCGTAGCCGCGGGCGAGCAGCCGGAGCACCTCCCGCTCGCGCTGGGTCAGCTGGTCGAGCTCCGGGTCGAGCTCGCGGGACGCCTCCGGCCGGGTGAACGCGTCGAGGACGAACCCGGCCAGCCGGGGCGAGAAGACCGCGTCGCCGTCCTTCACCCGGCGGATCGCGGCACCGAGATCGGGACCGGAGATCGTCTTGGTCACGTAGCCGCGCGCGCCGGCCCGGATCACCCCGATCACGTCCTCCGCGGCGTCGCTCACCGACAGGGCCAGGAACCGTACGTCCGGGTCCTTGACCTGCTCCAGCACCGCCTTGCCGCCGCCGTCGGGCATGTGCACGTCGAGCAGCACGACGTCCGGCTTGCTGCGGCCGATCACCGCGACCGCCTCGCCGACGCCGCCGGCCTCGCCGACGATCTCCACCCCGTCGTCGGTGGCCAGCTCGGCCCGGACGCCGGAACGGAACATCGAGTGGTCGTCGACGAGGACGACCCGTACCGGCTCGACCCGGGGGCCCTCGGCCTCGGTCATGTGGTGCTCCTGTCCATCGTCAGCTCGACCTCCGTGCCGGCACCGATCGTGCTGCGGATCGTCGCCGCCCCGCCGTGCCGTTCCATCCGTCCGACGATCGACCCGCGCACGCCGTGCCGGTCGTCGTCGACGAGGTCGGGGTCGAAGCCGGTGCCGCGGTCCCGGACGAACACCGTGACCTCCGTCGGCTCGACCTCCGCGTACAGGGAGATCGTCTCGACGCCGGCGTGCTTGGCCGCGTTGACCAGCGCCTCCCTGGTCGCCTGCACCACCGCCCCGAGCCGGTCGTCCACCTCGGCGTCGCCGACGACGACGCTCTCGACCTGCACCACGTACGCGTCCTCGATCTCGCCGGCGACCGCTTCCAGGGCGGCGGCGAGCTTCGACTCCTGCCGGTTCTCCGGCCGGTAGAGCCAGGTCCGCAGCTCGCGCTCCTGGCCGCGGGCCAGCCGGGCCACCTCGCGCGGCTCGTCCGAGTGCCGCTGGATCAGGGCCAGCGTCTGCAGCACCGAGTCGTGCAGGTGGGCGGCCAGGTCGGCGCGCTCCTGGGAGCGGATCCGCTCCCGGCGCTCCTCGGTCAGCTCGGCGACCAGCCGCCACCACAGCGGGGCAGTGAGCAGGGCAAGCCCGGCCAGCACCGCGACGCCGGCCACCAGGCCGTCGCGGGCGGCCGACAGCGTGCCGGACAGCAGCAGGAACGAGCCGACACCGGCGGCGACCAGGATCGCGCCGCCGACGAACCGGACGATCGCGACCGAGCGGCGGGTCGGCTCGGTCTCGAACAGCGACATCCGGCGCCAGCGGTCGCGCTGGTCCTTGTCGGCCTGGCTCCACAGCACCGCCAGGCCGGCGCCGGCCAGCAGCAACGGGACGAGCAGGATGTTGTTGCCGAGGATGGGGACGCCGCGGGCCAGCAGCAGGCCGCCGGCGGCGACGGCCACCAGGGCCAGCGCCGTGCCGCGCTCGAACGCGCGCCGGCGGGGTCGCGGCGGGGCGTCGGCAGCGACCGGCTCCTGCGGTACCACCGCCCAGAGCGCCAGGTAGACGACGAGGCCGAAGCCGTTGAACGTCGCCAGCACGGCGAAGGCGATGCGGACGTAGAGCGGCTTCACCGCCAGGTGGTTCGCGAGGCCCTGGGCGACGCCGGCGACCACGCGACCGTCGGCCGCGCGGTAGAGCCGGGGCGGCGGGGCCGCGAGCTGCACTGTCTCCTGCTTTCGTCCGTACGGGTGGTTCCTCGTCGATGGTTGCATCGGCACGGGGTCCGCGACCACGGGGAGGTCCCCGGTCTTGCGGACCAGGGTCCGGTCAGGGCCATCCCCCATACCGCCGGCCCCCGTCGAGCCGCACGATTTCCCCATGACCGAGCACCACCCTGTCCCCGGCGAGCCTCCCGCGTCGCCGGACCCCGCGGCTCCCGAGCCGGCTCCGGCCTCCGCCGCCGACCCGACCTCCGAGCCGGCTCCGCCCCCCGCCGCCGAGGCTGTTGAGCCGGCCGAGCCGGTCGAGCCGGTCGAGCCGGTCGAGCCGGTCGAGCCGGTCGAGCCGGTCGAGCCGGTCGAGGCGGTCGAGGCGGTCGAGGCGGTCGAGGCGGTCGAGGCCGTCGAGGCCGTCGAGGCCGTCGAGGCTGCCGAGTCGGGGGCGGCCGGTGACGAGGTCGGGGATGGGGCGACCGAGCGGATCCCGGGGTCGGCGACGCCCGGGGGCGACGTTCCGCCGGGGGGTCCGGGTGGCGCGACGGCGGCCGGGTTTGCGGCCGGTGGCGTGCCGCCCTCGGGTGGTTCGTGGAGCGGGTTCTCGGGGCGCCGGCTGGCCCGGAGCTCACAGCGCAAGGTGATCGCCGGCGTCGCCGGCGGCCTCGGCGAATACACCGGCATCGACCCGGTCCTGTTCCGCGTCCTGTTCGCGGTGCTCACCCTGTTCGGCGGCAGCGGCATCCTGCTGTACGTCGTCGGCTGGCTGTTCATGCCGGCCGAGGACGAGCAGTCGTCCCCGGTCGAGTCGTTCCTGCACCGCGGCCCGGGCGGCAGCAGTCGCGCCCGCGATGCCGCGGTGGCGGCCGCGCTCGTCATCGGCGGGCTCGTCCTGGCCGGCGTGCTCGCCCTCGGCGACGCCCGCGACCTGGCGCTGGTCCTGGTCGTCGTCGGCGGCGCCTTCTTCCTCGTCCGCAACCTGCAGGAACGCCGCGAGGGCGGCCCGCCGCAGCCGGCGGTCCCGGCACCGGCGCCACCGCCACCGGCCCCGTACGAGACGCCGCTGCCGACGTACCAGCCGCAGCCGGCGTACCAGCCGCAGCCGGCGTACCAGCCGCAGCCGGCGTACCAACCGCAGCCGGCCTACCAGCCGCCTCCGGCGTACCCGCCGGTCGAGCACGCCGCGCCCACGGTGGCCGTGCCCCCGCCGCCGGCCCCGGCAGCACCGCGCGAGCATTCCGCGCTGGGGATGATCACGGTCTGCCTGCTGCTCGTGGTCCTCGGCGTCGCCGCGGCCCTCACCGCGGCCGGCGCGATCGACCCGGAGGGGGACGACCTGCTCGCGGTCTCGGTCGGCACGATCGGCGCCGGCCTGCTCGTCGGTGCCTGGTTCGGCCGGGCCCGCTGGCTGACCTGGCTCGGCATCCCGCTACTGCTCGCGCTCATCGTGGTCAGCACGTCCAACGTGTCGTTCAAGGGCGGTGTCGGCGACCGGCGGTACGACCCGTCGACCGCGGCCGAGATCCAGCCCGAATACCGGGTGGGCGTCGGCAACGTCCGCCTGGACCTCTCGAACGTCGACCTCAGCAAGCAACTGGTGCGGACGAAGGTGTCGGCCGGCGTCGGCAACGTCCAGGTGATCGTGCCGCGGACCGCGGACGTGGCCGTCGACGGCCGGGCCGGGATCGGCGAGGTCAACCTGCTCGGCCAGGTGGCGAACGGGACATCGGCCCAACGGTCGGTGGTCGACCACGGCCCGGGCGGTGACGGCACGATCGACCTGACGCTCGATCTCGACGTCAGCATCGGCCAGGTGGAGGTGGACCGTGCGACGACATGACCTGGACGTGCTGTCCCTGGTGCTCGGGCTGTTCTTCATCGGCTCGGCGCTGATCTGGGGACTGTCCGACAACCCCGGCGACGTTGCCGAGAGCTGGCCGTTGCCGACGCTGCTGATCGTGGTCGGCATCGTCGGGCTGGTGGCCAGCCTGCTGCGGCGGCGGAGCGACCCGGACGACTGACCCCTTACTCTCGACGCCGCGGCGCCCGGTCCGCGATGCTCGGGAGGAGGGTCGATGACGTCGCAGGACGGTCTCGCCCTGCTCAAGCAGATGCACCAGCGGGGCGAGATCACCGACGAGCAGTACGACACGCTGCGCCGGCACGTGCTCTGGGGAACGCCGCTGCCGGCGAGCCTCGACGCCGTCCCGCCACCGAGGTCGGGCGCCGACCCGTCCGGCGGGTACGTCCCCGGCAGCGCAACCATCGGCCCGGACCGGTTCCCTGGCCCACCCGGATACCCGGACCCGCGCGGCCGGCTGCCGGAAGAGCCGGCCGCCGGGTACCCGAGCCGGTACCCGGCGCAGCCGCCCGGGCAAGCTCCGAGGCGGTACGCGTCCCGCCGCGAACGCCGCGAGGCCGAGCAGGCGCAGGCCGCGGCGGCGCACTCCGAGGCGGCGCACCCGGCGGCGAACCCGGCGGCGCACCCGGCGGCGGCACACCCGGCGACGGCGCATCCCGCGGCGGCGTACCCGGCGGCGTACCCGGCGGCGGCGCATCCCGCGGCGGCGTACCCGGCAGCGCACCCGGCAGCGCACCCGGCAGCGGCGCATCCCGAGGCGGCGCATCCCGAGGCGGTGCACCCCGAGGCGGCGCACCCGGCGGCGGCGCACCCCGAGGCGGCGCATCCCGAGGCGGCCTACCTGCCGCCCGCCGCACGCACCGGCCCGTTGCCACCGGTACGCGAGGCCCCGCCACGGCGGCACCGGCGCGACGGCACGGACCCCACGCCGCTCGACCGGCCGCTGCCCGACAGCCCGCCGCCGGAGCGCGAGCGCCGGTGGCCGGACGGTCCGCCGCCGGCTCGCCGGCACCGCCATGCCCCGCCGGAGGAGGTCGCGCCCCGGCGCGGGCGCCGCCCGACCGAGCCCGCGCCCGGTCACGTTCCTCCGGACGAGGCCGGTCCCGGACGCACCGGGGCCGAGCCCGAGCCCCACCGCCGGCGGCGCCAGCCGGTCGAGACCGGGAAGCGGCAGCGCGGCGAGCCGGCGGCCGGGAAGCGGAAGCGGCGTCCGCGCCGGCGGTCGGTGGTCGCGGTGCTCACCAGCGTGGTGCTGGCGCTCGCGCTCGCGGCCGGCGGCGTCTACTGGTTCGAGCTGCGCCGCCAGGGCCTCGCGCCGCCCGCGTACGCCCGGCAGGCCTGCGGGGCGGTGCGCGACTGGCAGCAGGGCGTCGACTCCAGCAACGCCCGGTTGGTGAACCAGATCTCGCGGCAGCAGAACAAAACGACGATCCGCGCGGACGTCACCGCGTACTACACGACGATCGCCGGCCGCACCGACCAGCTGCGCGTCGCGATCCTGGACCTCGGTCCGGCCAACCTCACCGGCGGCCGGGAGTACGCGGACTCGCTTGCGGCCGCGGTGGGCGACCAGGCGATCGCGCTGCGCCGGCTGGCCGGCCAGGCCGGGAAGCTGGACCCGGCCGCCGCCACGTTCCCGACCGACCTGCAGGGCATCCTGACCGGCGCGGACGCCGCGGTCAGCGCGGTCACCGCCGCGCTGGCGCGTCCGGCCGCCGGGATCACCACCGAGCTGCGCACGACCCTGTCGAACGAGCCGGCCTGCGCGCCCTACGTGGGCTGAGCTACTCCCACTCGATCGTGCCCGGCGGCTTCGAGGTGATGTCGAGCACGACCCGGTTGACCTCGCGCACCTCGTTGGTGATCCGGGTCGAGATCCGCTCCAGCACCTCGTACGGGACCCGGGTCCAGTCCGCGGTCATCGCGTCCTCGGACGAGACCGGCCGCAGCACCACCGGGTGCCCGTACGTGCGCCCGTCACCCTGCACGCCGACCGACCGCACGTCGGCCAGCAGCACCACCGGGCACTGCCAGATGTCCCGGTCCAGCCCGGCCGCGGACAGCTCGGCGCGGGCGATCGCGTCGGCCTCGCGCAGCACCGACAGCCGGGCGGCGGTGACCGCGCCGACGACCCTGATCGCCAGTCCCGGCCCCGGGAACGGCTGCCGCCAGACGATCTGCTCCGGCAGCCCGAGCTGCAGCCCGACCCGGCGTACCTCGTCCTTGAACAGTGTCCGCAGCGGCTCCACCAGCGCGAACTGCAGGTCATCCGGCAGGCCGCCGACGTTGTGGTGGGACTTGATCGTGGCCGCGCCCGACCCGCCCCCGGACTCGACGACGTCGGGGTAGAGCGTGCCCTGCACGAGGAACTCGATGCCGTCGGCGGCGGCGATCGACCGCGCCGCACCCTCGAAGGCCCGGATGAACTCCCGGCCGACGACCTTCCGCTTCTCCTCCGGGTCGGCGACCCCGTCCAGCGCGGCCAGGAACGTGTCCGCGGCCTCGACCACGTGCAGCTTCACCCCCGTCGCCGCGACGAAGTCCTCCTCGACCTGCAGCGCCTCGCCAAGCCGCAGCAGCCCGTGGTCGACGAACACGCAGGTGAGCTGATCGCCGACGGCGCGCTGCACGAGCGCCGCCGCGACCGCGGAGTCGACCCCGCCCGACAGCCCGCAGATCACCCGCTTCCCACCGACCTGCGCGCGGATCGCCGCGACCTGCTCCTCGACGATGTTCGCTTCTGTCCACAGTGGACGGCAGCCGGCTCCCTCGTACAGGAACCGTTCGAGGATCGCCTGCCCGCCGGCGGTGTGCAGCACCTCGGGGTGGAACTGCACCCCGAACAACCCGCGCGAGGGATCTTCGAACGCCGCCACCGGACTGTCCGGTGTGGACGCTGTGACCGCGAACCCGGGCGGCGCCTGCGCGACCGCGTCCCCGTGCGACATCCACACCGGCCCGGGCGTGACCGCGAGCACCCCACCGGAGCCGGGCACGGACAGCGGGGTGCGGCCGAACTCCGACTTCCCGGTGCGGGCCACGGTGCCGCCGAGCGCCTGCGCCATCGCCTGGAAGCCGTAGCAGATGCCCAGCGTCGGCACGCCGGCGTTGACGAGCTCGGTCGGCGCCTGCGGCGCGCCCGGCGCGTACACCGAGGCGGGGCCGCCGGAGAGGATCACGGCCTTGGGCCGGCGGGCCAGGATCTCGGCCACCGGGGTGTCGTGCGGGACGATCTCGGAGTAGACCTTCGCCTCGCGCACCCGGCGGGCGATCAGCTGGGCGTACTGGGCGCCGTAGTCGACGACGATGACCAGGTCAGCCGTGGGATCAATCGTCACCCCCACGAGCTTAGAGCCTGCACAGGGTGGAATCGTGTGACGAAGAAAGGGATCGGGTACACACTCGGACCGACAAGGGGAGGAATTCCGGTGAAGATCGGTGCAAGCCTGTTCGTGTTCGCTGTCGGGGCCATTCTCACGTTCGCGGTGGACTGGTCGCCCAGCGGCATCGACCTGGCCACGGTCGGGATCATTCTCATGATCGTCGGTGGCATCCTGTTCCTGCTGTCGTTGATCATCCTCGCCACCCGCACCAACCGGGGCGAGCCGATCGAGCCGGGCGGGATCGTGGAGGAGCGGCGCATCTACACCGACGACGAGCTGCCGTAACCGGTTGGCACGGACGCGGGTGTGGCGCAAGGGGGTCCTCGAGGCGGAGGACTTCCCGGTGGACCGCGTCTCGGACTACCTGCAGCAGGCCGACGCGGTCGTCTGGGCCGATCTCTGCCTGCCCGACCAGGACGACCTGCACCAGATGGCCGAGGAGCTCGGGCTCGCCCCGCTCGCCGTCGAGGACGCCGTCGCGTCGCAGGAGCGACCGAAGCTGGACCGCTACCCGACCCACCTGTTCCTCTCCACCTACGCGATGAGCTTGGTCGCCGACCAGCCGCTTCACCTGACCCAGGTCTCGGCGTTCGTGCTGCCGCAGGCGCTGGTCACCGTGCATCGGGCCGACTTCGACATCGACCCGGTGGTCAAGGCCTGGGACGACGGCCTGGAGATGGTCGAGTTCGGCGGCCGCGGCCTGCTCTACGGGCTGCTCGACGTGATCGTCGACGGCTACCTCGCCTGCCTGCAGCAGCTGGACGACCAGATCGAGGACGCCGAGGACCGGCTGTTCGACGACCCGCCGCGGTCCGGCACCGACATCCAGCGGCAGACCTACCTGCTGCGCCGGCAGCTGACCGGGGTGCGCAAGGTCGTGCTGCCCATGCGGGACGTGGCCGACGCGATGCTCCGGCACGCCGAGCTGCACAGCGAGCAGCCCGACATCCTCGAGCGGCTGCGGGACCTGCGCGACCACGTGATCCGCGCGAACGAGTGGAACGACGCGCTGCGCGACGTGATCGCCACGATGTTCGAGACCGGGCTCTCGCTCGCCGACGCCCGGCTGAACCAGATCGTCCGCAAGCTGTCCGGCTGGGCGGCGATCATCGCGGTGCCGACCGCGGTCACCGGCTTCTACGGCCAGAACCTGCCCTACCCGGGATACCAGCAGTGGTGGGGCTTCCTGGTCAGCACGGCGGTGATCGTCGTGCTGGCCGTCGGCATCTGGCTGGTGTTCCGCCGGCGCGGCTGGCTCTAGTGCTCAGCCGGCGACCGTGAGCTCGACCCGCTGGAACTCCTTCACGCTCGAGTAGCCGCACTTCGCCATCGCCCGGCGCAGCGCACCGAAGATGTTCCGCGCGCCGGACGCGTCGGCGGTCGGGCCCAGCAGCACCTCCGACAGCGCCGGCGCCTGGTCGCCGTCGCCGAGCCCGTCGAGCTGGTCGCGGGAGCGGTGCAGCCAGGACCGGGGCAGCTTGGGGTGCGAGACGGTCGGATCCCAGTACCAGCCGGCGCCGGGCGCCTCGGCCGAGATCGCCAGCGGCTCGCCGAGCATGACCGCGTCGGCCCCGCAGGCGATCGCCTTGGCCGCGTCGCCACCGCTCATCACGTCCCCGTACGCGACCAGGTGCACGTAGCGACCGCCGGTCTCGTCCAGGTAGTCCCGCCGGGCCGCCGCCGCGTCGGCGATCGCGGTCGCCATCGGCACCTCGATGCCGAGCACCTCGTGCGTGGTCGACCCGGGGTGGGCGCCGTAGCCGACGATCACGCCGGCCGCGCCGGTGCGCATCAGGTGCAGCGCGGTCTGGTAGTCGCCGCAGCCGCCGACCACCACCGGGATGTCCAGCAGCGCGATGAACGTCTTGAGGTTCAGCGGTTCCCGGCCCGCGGCCACGTGCTCGGCCGAGATCACCGTGCCCTGCACGACGAGCACGTCCACGCCGGCGTCCAGCGCGGTGTTGGCGAACACCAGCGTGTTCTGCGGGGAGAACCGAACCGCGGTGCGGGCGCCGGTGCCGCGGATCTCCTCGATCCGGGCGGCGACCAGCTCCGGGCGCACCGGCGCCGCGTAGGCGTCCCGGACCACCCGCTGCGCGCTCAGCCGGTCGTCCTCGGCGGCCTCGACGATGCGGGCGAGCACCGGCTCCGGCTCCTCGTACCGCGTCCACAGGCCCTCGCCGTTGAGCACGGCCAGGCCGCCGAGCTTGTCCACGACCGCGGCCGTGGTCGGCGAGACCACCGCGTCCGACGGTGCGACCATCAGCGGCAGGTCCATCCGGTGCGCGTCCAGCTGCCAGGCGATCGACACGTCCGCCGAGCCTCTGGTCCGCCGGGACGGCACCAGCGTCAGGTCGTCGAGGTGATAGCCGCGGCGGGCCACCTTGCCCCTACCGATCTCGACCACGTCACGCAAACCGGCCTCCTGCCCCTACGACCTCAGCGGCCGGGGTAGTTGGGCGCCTCGATCGTCATCTGGACGTCGTGCGGGTGGCTCTCCTTGAGCCCGGCGGCGGTGATCCGGACCAGCTGAGCCTTCTGCTGCAGGTCCGCGATGGTCGCACATCCGGCGTACCCCATCCCAGCCCGCAGGCCGCCGACGAGCTGGTGCGCCACCGCGGCGAGCGGGCCGCGGTAGGGCACCTGGCCCTCGATGCCCTCCGGGACCAGCTTGTCCTCGTCCAGCACGCCGGCCTGGAAGTAGCGATCCTTGGAGTACGACCGGATGGAGCCGCGGGACTGCATCGCGCCGAGCGAGCCCATCCCGCGGTAGGTCTTGTATTGCTTGCCGTTGATGAAGATCAGCTCACCCGGCGTCTCGTCGCAGCCGGCGAGCAGGCTGCCGAGCATCACCGTGTCCGCGCCGGCGGCGATCGCCTTCGGGATGTCGCCCGAATACTGCAGCCCGCCGTCGCCGATGACCGGCACCCCGGCCGGGCGGCAGGCCTGCGCGGCTTCGTAGATCGCGGTCACCTGCGGCACGCCGACGCCGGCCACGACCCGGGTCGTGCAGATCGAGCCCGGGCCCACGCCGACCTTCACCGCGTCCACGCCGGCGTCGACGAGCGCCTGCGCGCCGGCGCGGGTGGCCACGTTGCCGCCCACGACCTGCGCCGCGGTGTCCCGCTTGAGCCGGGCCACGGTCTCCAGCACCGCCCGGGAATGGCCGTGCGCGGTGTCCACCACGACGATGTCCACGCCGGCGTCGAGCAGGGCCATCGCCCGCTTGTAGCCGTCCTCGCCGACCCCGACCGCGGCACCGGCGACCAGCCGGCCGTGCGCGTCCTTGGTTGCCAGCGGGTATGCCTCGGACTTGGTGAAGTCCTTGACCGTGATCAGCCCGCGCAGCCGGCCGGCGTCGTCGACCAGCGGCAGCTTCTCCACCTTGTGCCGGCGCAGCAGCGCCAGCGCGTCGTCCTTCGACACCCCGACCGGCGCGGTCACCAGCGGCATCGGCGTCATGACCTCGTGCACCGGCCGGGACTCGTCGTTCTCGAACCGGGTGTCGCGGTTGGTCACGATGCCGACCAGCACGCCGTCAGCGTCGATGACCGGTACGCCGGAGATCCGGTAGCGGGCACACAGCGCGTCGACCTCGGCCAGCGTAGCGTCCGGCCCGCAGGTCACCGGGTTGCTGACCATGCCGGCCTCGGACCGCTTCACCAGGTCGACCATCGACGCCTGGTCCTCGACGGAGAGGTTGCGGTGCAGCACGCCGACCCCGCCCTGGCGAGCCATCGCAATGGCCATCCTGGCCTCGGTGACCGTGTCCATCGCCGAGCTGAGCAGCGGCACCCGGACGGTGATTCCCCTGGTCAGCGGTGCGGACGTGTCCGCCTCTCCGGGCATGACCTCGGACGCGGACGGGAGCAGCAGGACGTCGTCGAACGTCAGGCCGACCGGCGCGAACTTCTCCGGGAGGGAGACGTCCATGGCACCTCTTCCGGGAGTGGGGGCGGTGACCAATCCTACCGGCGGACGGGTGAACGGTTACCGCACCGGCGGGCGAACCGGCTACCGTGAGCAAGGTGACGGACGATTCGCCCCTGGACCCGTTCTTCGGCGACCCGGCCGACCCGGCTGCGGCGCTTGCGGATCTCGAGGAATCCGACGGGATCGACACCCCCCTCACCCCCACCGAGCGGGAGGACGTGCTCGCAGACATCGAGGACCTGGACGTGTTCCAGGCGCTGCTCGCGCCCCGGGGGCTGCGAGGGATCGTGGTCGAGTGCGTCGACTGCGGTGAGTCGCACTTCTTCGGGTGGGACCTGATGCGCAGCAACCTGCGCCACCTGCTCGAGGTGGGACGTACGCGGGTGCACGAGCCCGCCTACAACCCGGACCCGGCGCGTTACGTCACGTGGGAGTACGCGCGGGGCTTCGCCGACGGCGCGTTCGCCGCCGCGGAAGCAGAGTCCGAGGCGTAGTTCCCCGGGGGGTTCCGCACCGCCCTGTCTTCATCTCGGGTTCGCTCCTGAGCTCTTCCCCCACCTCGCGTGGCGTGCTGTCCCCGTCCGCCCGAGCCAGGCAAAGGCGATCGCCTTGCCCTCCGGTACGCCGCTGGTCCGGTGACCGCCCCCGCGACCCCCGGCGAAGCCGTTTGGGGGTCGTAGGGGCTCCGCCCCCTGCCCGGGGTGCGGGGGCAGCGCCTCGCGCTGCGGTCGAGAGGGGCGGAGGCCCCGGAAAGCCCGAGACCACCGAGAGGCGACTACGAAACCCCGGAAGGGCCCGAGACCAACGAGAGCGGCCCGAGCTCGCAAGGCACGATGACGACCGACAGCGGACTACTGACAGGATCCCGGAAGGGCCCGAGAGCAACGAGAGCGGCCCGAGCTCGCAAGGCGCGAAGACGACAGACAGCGGACTACTGACGGGATCCCGGAACGGCCCAAGACCGACGAGATAGCGGCCCGAGCTCGCGAGGCGCGAAGACGACCCACAGCGGACTACTGACCGGATCCCGGAAGGGCACTACGAGACGAGACCCCGGCGGAAGCCGTGGGCGACGGCCTGGGCCCGGTCGTTCACGCCCAGCTTGCGGAACAACCGGCGGGCGTGGGTCTTGACCGTGTCCTCGGAGAGGAACAGCTCCTTGCCGATCTCCCCGTTGCTCTTGCCCTCGGTCATCCCGACGAGCACCTGCAGCTCGCGCTGCGTCAACCGGATGTCGGCGTCCTGCTTGGCCGGGCGCGGCCCGGCGAGCTCCACGCCGGCCAGCGCGTGCGCCAGCGCCGCGCAGACCTCGGCGTGCGACGCGTCCCAGCGCAGGTATCCGCGCGCCCCGCAGGCGACCGCGGCGACGATGTTCGCGGTGTCGTCGGCGGCGCCGAAGACCAGCACGCAGGCCCGCGGGTGCCGGGAGACCAGGCGGCGGGTGAGCACGATGCCGGTGTCGACGGCACGCTGGGTGCCGACCAGGACAACATCGGGCCGCTCCCGCGGATACCGCTCCAGCATGTCGTCCCCGCTGGCCACGGTGTCGACCCGGTCCACGCCCGGCACGACGGACATGAACTGAGCGAGCCCGTCGCGAACCCCCCGTCGCTCGTCGCAGATGAGCACGCTGGTCACCGGAATCCTCCTCAGCGCAGGCCGCAGCTGGTCGTACATCACCCCCCGTGATGTGGAACGCCCCCGTGACTGTAGACCGTCCGGGTGATGTTGGGGAAAGCCCGGGCGGAACAGCTTCGCCGCCCGGGACCTGGGACGAACGTGCGGTCCGTCCAGGAGCCTAACGAAAACTCTGACTCTCGGCCGGATCTTCTCTGATGCTTTGCGCGGCATCGGCGCGCATCCGTTCGCGCGCGGCCACCAGCGGCGCTCGGTCCTGCAGGGTGCCGGCCAGCACCATGTGGATCGGAGTCAGGAGCGGGATGAGGCCCAGTCGGACCGCTTCACGGGAGGCCGTACGGAGCACTCGGGCGGCCGCACGGGTGTGACCCGCTGCATCCAGCGCGACGCCGAGAACCAGCGTCGATTTTACGGTGTGTCGATATGCGTTGGCTGTACGTGATATTCGTTGCGCGGTCCGGCCAATTTCGACGGCGCGCGCCGCTTCGCCGGCCAGCAGGGCCGTCTCCGCCGTCACCCACTCCAGTCGGACCCGGGCTCGCCACGGTGCGTAGTCAGTTGTCACTGCAACGATCCTCTGGGTGGCGAGGTGCAGCCGATCCCGCGCCAGGGCCAGCTCGTTCCGGCCGACGGCGTCGGCGACGAGGCCGATCAGCGCGTCGGCCCGGGCCTCAGGGTCGGTCGTGATGGAGAGTGCGAGCCGGTCCAGCGGCTCGGCCTCCGCGTGCCGGCCGAGCTGGCGCAGGTGGGAGGCCAGACAACTGGCCGCCAGCGACCCGGCCGGCTCGCCGCCCGGCGCCAGCCAGCGCGCCGCGGTCCGATACCGGCCCACCGCCCCCAGGCACACCCCCGCCAACCACCGCACCCGCTCCGGCACACCGGCGTCCACGTCGTCCGGATCGACGCCCCCAGGAAGGAAGGCGACGGCGGCGGCGGGATGGCCATACCAGGCGGCGTGGTCGAGAGCGGCTTCGACGGCCCGCCAGCGCTCGGGGGTCGGCGGGGTCACTTAGGGCGTGTCTCTCAAGTGCCTGGCGGCGCCGACGACGCCCAGGCGACGACCGGCGGCGTTGTCGTCGCGGCCGATACAACCCCGGTATCGGCCACTCCTCCGCCTTGCCGGACGC
>Ga0207643_10000099_pt1 | contig 59023 bp, 93 predicted proteins | sample KBSMisM62_FD_184313 | JGI IMG/M metagenome (GOLD analysis project Ga0207643, IMG submission 184313) | Miscanthus rhizosphere microbial communities from Kellogg Biological Station, Michigan, USA - KBS Miscanthus M6-2 (SPAdes) (version 2) | ecosystem: Host-associated > Plants > Roots >... | reverse complement strand
GCAGATTGGACATGGTCGGGTGCATGCTCTGCGCTACCTGCGCGGTAAGGCCGTCCACGTCCACCGTGGCCGCCTTGCGCTCTACGTCCTCCAGGCGAGCCAGGATCGCGGCGAGCTTCGGCGAGTCAGGCGAACCGACGGCCGCGAGGGTGGTGCCGCGCAGCTCGTGCACCTCCTGATGCAGCGGCGCCAGGGCTTCATGGATGCGCGCGTCCACCTGGTCGCGGTCGGGAGCGTCGCCAGACCGGACACCGGACAGGCGCCGCATCATCTCGTCCCGCAACTCGCCGTGCGCGGTCGCCCGATCCTGCACCTGGGTGGCCAGGTCGGTGACGACTGCGGACAGGTCGTCCAGTCGGCCGTCCAGCTGCTGGGTGAGGGCCGCCACCTCGGCGGTGGTCATTCGCTTGGTGGGCGGCGTATCAGTCTGGTCGGGCATCGGGTGTGTCATCCCTCCGGGTTGGTCTTGCCGGTGCGTGCGAACTTCTCCAGCCCGACCTCCAGCGCACGCGTCACGGTGCACTCAGCGGCGTCGAGCCTGCTCACGATCTGCTGGTAGCGGTCCTCGGGCAGGGTGAAGCGCAGAGGCTTCAGGACGGCCCGCTCCGCTGCGCTCACGTGCTTGGCCAGCGTCTTGTCCGCCACCACGTACTGCAGCAGGCCGTCCAGTTCGGCGGCCTTGCGGACGGCGGCGATCGGCCCCAGCGTGGTGCCGCGCGCCGGATCGGCGACCCGGCGCAGGTGTTCGAGGAGCTGCTGGGCGCGCTCGGCGTCGCTGGCACCCTCGGCGCGCTGCGGCACAGCGTCCAGTTCGCTCTTGGTGTACTTACGGTGTCCGCGCTGGGTCAGCCGGTTGCCCGCCGTGTCCATCGGGTTGCCGCCCACCAGCCCGATGGGGTTGGTGTGTTCGGGCTTCCAGTTGTTCAGGATCTCCCGGCCCACGGACGCCATCGAGGTGGAGGGCACGCCGGTGGCGGCCTTCTCCTGCCTTCGGATCTCGGCTACCCGCGTACGGGCCGCATTCATCACCACGGTGCGGATGCTCACGTCCACGTTGTGGGTGCTCGGTTCCTTGGTCACTCTCGCCTCCTCTCTTCAGAGGTCAATCTACCCCACAATGGGATGGGGTGACAAGTGGTCGGGCGACAGTCTACCCTCACGATGTGAGCAAACTCAGCAACCAGCGCATGCCCTTGTGGGAGCGCTGCGGGGGGCGCTGCGAGGTATCCGGCACCCATCTCGACTACGACACCTTCGACATGCACCACCGACGCAACAAGGGCATGGGTGGCACCAGCCGTCCAGACGTCGACGAACTGTGGAACCTGCTGGCCCTGGACCCGAACATCCACAACGGCGGACCCATGTCCGTGCACGGCCGTCGGGCCTGGTCCGAGGATCGCGGCTACCTGGTCCCCAAGCACGTGGACGAAGTCGTGCTGTGGCCCGTGCTGCTACAGGGCTTGCTGCCCGAACGCTTTCAGCGCTGGGTCCTGCTCGGTGGCGAAGGCGGCTACTGGACCGTGCCCACTCGGTACGCGCGGCACGCCGCCGCCCATCCGGACGACTGATCACCAGGTGTAGGGTTCAAACAAACGAAAAGCCCCCGGGTAATGGACGGCAATCCACCGGGGGCCCAACGAATCGAGTAACTGAATGCTAACACCCCTGGTTGCTGTCGGCGTGACGCGGTACCGCCGCCCACAGAAGAACTACACCACCATTCGCAACAGCTTCGTGCGCAACGCCTCCATCAGCCTGCGCGCGTTCCGGGTCGGCGTAGTCGTCCTCTCCCATGCCGCTGGCTTTATCCAGACGCAGGCCCAGCTTGCTACTGCCTGCGACATGTCGGTCACCACTGTGCGCGCCGCGCTGGCCGACCTGCGCCGTGACGGCTACCTCGTCTCGCGCGTCATCCGCGAGCACGGGCGCATCATCGGCACGGCCTACGCGGTGGCCGACACCCCGTTCACCCCTGCGGAGGTGGCCGCTCTCACCAGCGACGACGTACCGTCAGAGCCATGCACAGATTCTGTGCCCACAAAATCTGTGCCACCTAAGAAGAACAGGTCCCGTAGGGACTCCTCTCCAGTAGAAGAAGACCAACCCTCCGGGGGAGCGGCTGACGCCGCGCCCATCGAGGACCAGACGCCCGAGGAGGAACCGATGCCCACCGCCACTGACCCGGCCCAGGCCCAGCTGTTCGACGTGGAGGCTCCCGAGCCGCCTCCGGCGGAAGCAAGGAAGCCCGAGGGGGCCCAGGCTGTCGTGGCTGCGTACGTCGAGGCGTGGCGCGGCATGAACGCCGAGGGCGAGCCCCTGAAGGCTCACAAGGGGCGCATTGCCCGCGACGCCAAGGCCCTGCTGACGAAGGGCGAGGCCACGCAGGAGGAGCTGGTGAAGGCCGCCCGCGAGATGGCCACCGGTCCTTTCTGCAACCTCGGGGTGCAGTTGAACATCCAGCGCAGGGGGCGGGGCCGGAGCGGGGCGGGCAACATCCCAGCGGTGCCGCAGCACGATCCGGGGTGGGCCGCAGGCGACCGACAGCAGGAGCAGGTTCTAGCCCAGCACTCCGCCAGTCCGGCGGTGGCTGCCCTTCGTAGCCGTTACCTGCAGGGAAACGTGGCATGACGTCGGTTGTGCCCCATAGCGATAATGGGTATGGTTGGGGCATGGACGACAGCGCCCGGCTACGCGCCGAGGTAGAACGACGGGCTGCACGCCGTGTGGCCGCGTCGCGTGCGCCCATTGCACAGGTGGTTGCGAATCTCGCCCGCAGGCAGGGCGTGGACCCGCAGCTGCTCGACATGACCAAGCCAGACAACCGCAGGCGCGCGGACCAGCTGCTGGCCGCCAAGGAAGCCGAACTGCAGCGGGAACGCGTCGAGCGGCAGGCGGAGATCATGGCGTCCCGCCTGCCCTCCATCTATCGCAACGCGCACATCCCCGACGAACCGTGGGCGGACGCCGTACTGGCCTGGCTCGTGGAGTTCCGCGAGGCCCGCGCCCACGGTGCCGTCCCGCCCGGCCTGGTGCTCATGGGCCCGAAGGGGACCGGCAAGACGTGGACGGCCGCAGCGCTGACGCGCATCCTGCTCACCGAGGACTCCATTCCCGTCACGTTCGCCACGGTGCAGGAATTCGTGGACAGCGTGAAGCCCAGCCACGACGGCCTGGACATGGACATGGTGCAGTTCGAGCTGGCGCCCCTGCTCGTGCTCGATGACTTCGGCATGGAGCGCCAGACGGAGTTCAGCCACGACCGGCTGATGAAGCTGTCCCAGTCCCGCAGCCACAACGGCCGACCCACGATAGTCACCACCAACCTGCTCGGTGAGAACATCCGGGCGCGGTACGACGAACGGATCGTGGACCGGCTCTTCGGCGGCATGCGGCTGGTGTACATCACCGGCGGCTCCCGCCGTAACGTCCCGTTCTGACCAACCGGAGATGATCATGACCACCGTGGACGCCCTGCTGCTCTGGGCCCGATCCAACCTCGGGCGCCTCGCCCAGGCATGGCGCCAGATGACCGTCCCCGAACGGCTCCTGGCCGCCGCCCTCCTGGCCGTGCTGGTCTCCACGCCCACCGTCGGACTCCTCACCGGGTCCGGCGGTGCGTGGATCGGATTCGCCGTCTCCCTCGTGGCCGCCTGGCTCCTCGTTCCCGTCCTCGCGGACGCGCTCCTGGCCCGCGCCACCATCGGCAACATCAGCGTCGCCCTGTTCCGCACCAACGCCACCAACCCCACCGGAGCGCCCAGGGTTGCCGAGGTCCCCTGCAGGCACGGAGACATGCACCGGTTCGTGTACGGCCCCGACGGCTGGGAGCCCGCAGGCCCCGCACCCGACACCCGACGCCCCGAGGAGGTCCGCGCCCCGTGACCCTGTACATCCCTGACATCAGCCACCACCAGGCCGGTATAGACATCCAGGCCCTGCGGACCCAGGGCGCCGCCGCGCTGATCGCACGCGTAGGCCAGGCCGCCGGACGCCGCAGCAACGGCGACACCTACGGCACCACCCGCGACCGTGAATGGGTACGCCACCGCGACGAAGCGCGCCGCGTCGGGCTCCCCCTCGTGGCCTACTGGTACGTGGGCAACCTGGTCACCCCTGACGACAACGCCGAGCTGGCGGAGTCCTGGGTGGGAGACAAGACCATCCCGTGGATGATCGACCACGAAGACGCGTCCGGCGACGGAGTGTTCTACTGCGCCACCGTCGAGGCTTTCCGACGGCGCGGCCTGCGCGTCATCCTCGGCTACGTGCCGAACTGGTACTGGGCTGGCGCCATGAACCGATCCGACCTGCGCTGCGGGCCGCCCATCGTCAACTCCCGCTACTCGACGGCCAGCGGCACGCCGTCCGCCATCTACTCCAGCGCTGGCGGCGACACCGGGAACGGCTGGATCAACTACGGCGAGCAGACAACGACCCTGTGGCAGTTCACCAACAAGGCCAGCATGGCGGGCAGGCTGATCGACTGCTCCGCGTTCAAGGGCTCCCAGGCCGCCCTGCTGGAGCTGATCAACGGAACCCCAATCAAGGAGGACCCCACCGTGTACCGACTGGCACGCCGACCCGCCGCCACCGGAGACCCTCGCGTCTGGGCCTACGACGGCACCACCCGTGTGCACGTCAAGGACGAAACCGAACTCGCGGGCCGCCAGTGGCAGATGGCCAACTACCTGAAGATTCCCAACGACATCCAGGAAGTGGAGGATGTCCGCGTCCTCGGCGCCGACATCGAGGGCGCCGTTGCGCTCCTCGCCGACGACGAGGCGAAGATCGTGGACAAGGTCCGCGAGATCGTGGCCGCCGACGCGGACGCCAACCTGGAGATCTCCGACGAACAGGTCCAGGCCCTGGCCGACGCCGTCACGGCCGCAGTGCCGCCCCACGTCGCTGAGGCCGTTCGCCAGGCGTTCGCCCGAGCCGGCCAGCCGCAGGCGTGACACGACGTCGCAAGGGCCCGAACGCGTTCCCGTCCGGGCCCTTGCCCGTATCCGAGGACCAGTTTCAGCGCTGGGTCATCGAGGTGGCGCACTGGTACCGGTGGCGCGTGACGCACTTCCGCAAAGTCAAGCTGCCCAGCGGCAGGTGGGGTACGCCCCTGCAGGGCGACCCCGGCTACCCGGATCTGTCCCTGGCCCGTGCTGGCGTGGTCATCCTCGCCGAACTGAAGACCGACGTGGGCAAGGTGGAGCCCGACCAGGCTCTTTGGTTGCAGGAGATCGGCCCCGAGATCGGCCGCGTCTGGCGCCCGAGCGACCGCCCCGCCATCGTTGCCGAACTGTCACGCAGCGCCACCGCGCGGACGGCCGCCGCCATGTTGTAACCCACGTCCGAGGGGGTAGCATGACCCCTAGAAGTTGATCGCTGAACAGGAGGGCTACGTGACCGATCACGAAGACCACGGGCCCGACGACACGCCCGAGCCGGTCAACCTCGACGCCTTCCGTAACCGGCACAACCGCCCCGACCGCAGCAACGAGCCCCTCCGCGACGGCTACCGCCTCGACGACGACGGCACCCTGTACGGCGAAGATGGCAGGCCCCGGTGCAGCGCAAAGGCCCGCACAGCACCCGGCGGCGTCTGCCACGGCCGCCGCGCCCACGGCACCGAGCGATGCCGCATGCACGGCGGTTCAAGCCCGCAGGCCCGCGCCAAGGTAGCGCGGGCGCAGGTGGAGTCGGACATGCGCACGCTCGTGCAGCTCGTGGACAACGGCCCGGTGCACGACCCCCTGACCGCGCTGAAGGAACTGGCCGGCGAGGTCGTGGGCTGGAAGGACTTCATGCGCAAGAAGGTGGAGGAGCTGGACACACTCAGTTACTCCACGGACTACGGCGAGACGGCGAAGGCAGTAGTTCAGCTCTTCGAGCGCGCCATGGACCGCGCGGGCGATTTCCTGTTCAAGATAGCTCGGTTGAACATCGACGAACGCTTGGCGGCCGTCACCGAGAGCCAGGCGAAGATGATCGAAGACGGGTTCTTCGATGCCCTCGAAGCCGCAGGCGTCCCGGTCACCGACATGAACACCCGCGAGAACATCACCGTGGCGTTCGCCCGACACCTCGCCGTCATTCCGGCGTCCTGACCCGAGCACCGCCACCATGGCCACGCTCGCCGCCCTCGCCGACCGATTCAGCAAGAGCAGCCACAAGCGCATCCGACCCCCCTACCTGAAGTACATCGGCGAGTGGCGAGGCGCCGACTGCCAGCACGACGACCCCGCCAAGCATCCGACGCCCAGTATGGCGCCGAACTGGAAGGGCCCAGGCAAGCCCTGCCACATCCACGGCGCCCTCTGCTCGAAGTGTCACGCCTGCGCCGCCTGCAGGCCCGAGCAGCGCGCGCCCTCCGGCGACTGGGACGACTGGCTCTACCTCGGCGGGCGCGGCACCGGCAAGACCCGAGCCTGCGCCGAAGAGGTAGCCGCCGCCCTGGTGCTGAACCGGCGGTGGCGTGTCGCCGTCCTGGCCCCCACCTACGCGGATGCCCGAGACACCTGCATCGAGGGGGAGTCCGGGCTGCTCTCCATCTTCGAGCGCTGGGGTTTCGTCGAGGGCCGCGACTACACGTGGAACCGGTCCATCGGTGAACTGATCATGACGGACTCGCGCAGCCGCGTGAAGCTGTTCACCGCCGAGAAGCCCGCCCGCCTGCGCGGACCCCAGCACCACATGGCGTGGGTGGAAGAGCTGGCCCAGGTCGTCAAGGCCGCCAGCGACGCCCTGGACATGCTGCGGTTCGGCCTGCGCCTCGGCAAGCACCCACGCCTGGTCGCCTCCACCACGCCGCTCCCGCTCGTGGTCATCCGGGACATGCTGGCCGACCCGCAGTGCGCGAAGTCTCGGGGCACCACCGACGACAACGCCGCCAACCTGCCAGCCGTCACCCTGCGCAAGCTCCACAAGAAGTACGACGGCACCCGACTGGGCCGCCAAGAGCTGGGCGGGGACCTGCTCGACGACATGCCGGGCGCCCTCTGGAAGCGCGGCTGGCTCGACGACGGTCGCATCCACCTCGACGTCCAAGCGAACTGGGGCGACACCAACCCCGAGACCATGGAGCGGTCCGCGCAGGAAGCCCGAGCGGTCGCCCGAGGAATTGTCGAGGCGCTGAAGCTCCTCGGCATCGTCCTGAACATGATCGTGGTCGGGGTGGACCCGGCCGTCACCAGCACCGAGGACGCCGACGAATCGGGCATCGTGGTGACCGGGCGGGCCGACAACGGCCGTTTCTACGTGCTGGCCGACTACACCGTCCGCGACACGCCGGCCGTGGTCGTAGACAAGATCATTCAGGCGTACGACGACTGGGACGCCAACGCCGTCATCGTCGAGACCAACAACGGCGGGCAGTGGATCACCAACAGCATTCACGAAGCCCGCATCCACGCCGACGGTCCGGTGATGACCGTCGAGGCCATCACCGCCAAGAAGGGCAAGCGCGTACGCGCCGAGCCCGTGAGCGCCGTCTACGAACAGGGCCGCGCCCATCACGTCGCCACCCACAAGCACCTGGAAGATCAAATCTGCGTGTGGACCACCGACCAGAAGGAATCACCCGACCGCATGGACGCCCTGGTCTACACCATCCTCTACCTCGACGGTCACGGCGTCGGCTCCGACCTGCTCACCGCAAAGAGCACGATCCCCCGCCACCAGCTCCCCGGCGGCCGCACCCAGATGCCCACCAGCAGCGCCTTCTCCCGGAGGTGACCATGTACAGCAACCACCGGCTCCCCGGCCTGCGACCCGGCCAGCGTGTCCGCATGATCCCCCTGCAGGCGGAGATCCTTCCCGAAGGGGGAATCCGGATTTCCAGCCCACTGGCGCGCGGCTGGGCCGGACACGCGCGCACCGCCGCCGAACTCGCCAACACCCTGGCCACCGCCTTCGTGGAGGTGGAGGTGGCCGGATACGCGCTGGCCAAGGGCGAGAACTACGACCAGGACCGCCTCACCGAGCACGTGCCGGACGACGCCCTGGCCGGAACGAAGATGGCACGCAGGCGCGGCCCGGTCGCGCGCCGCGCCGCACACCCGCCCGAGGCGTGGAAGATGAACGACGACGGCTCGTGGCAGTCTCCGGCGGGGCGCCGGTATCCCGAGACCTCACCGCATGTCCAGCGGGTGATTGCCAAGCTGCAGGCCAAGGCAAGTCCCGTTGACACCCACAAGGAGCCTGGGGTAGCCTGAAGTCTCAGGAACAACCGCCTCAGGAAGGACCGTCCGATGCCGGATCCCAACGCGCGACTGACCATCCGCATGAGCCCCGTGACATCCAATCGTCAGCCCGAGCAGTACATGAGCCTGGTCGTCGCCGACGCCACCAGCGGCCAAACGGTCGCCCAGTTCGAACTCCTCGGGCAGCACCTTCTGGACCTCCTGGGCAACCGCCAGGTGGGCGGAGTGGACGGCATGGACGCCTGGCTGATCGAACCTGACGCCCGCCGCTACCTGGGTCACATGCACGGCACCACCGTGCGCCGCTTCCCCACCGCTCGGTTCGAAGAGCAGGCCGTGGCCAACTGGTGTGCCGGAAACTGCAGGGCCATCGGTGGCGCCACCTGGCGCGTCAGCCAGAACAACGCCAGCATGCACGTTGCCACGTGGGACCACTACGTGGACACTCGCGACCCGCAGGAACTTGACGCCGTCCTCATGCGCCGCCAGGACACCATGGACGTCCTGCCCGAGCCCCGAGCCAAGCAGTGACCGGCACCCGGCGCGTGGTCGCCGAGGTCTCCACCCGCTCACCGCGCGCCGACTGGTCCCGCCCTCGCCGAGTCGAGGACGTGATCCTGGGCCTGGAGCGCAACAGCTTCCTGCAGGCGAGGGGCACTAATACGCCGCCCGCCGGTATCGCGTTCGTGCGTGTGTGCGGCGTGCTGGCGTTGCGGGTCACGATCGCCCACCGTCGCGCCACCCTGGAGACCGCTCGACGGCTCGACGGCCAGGTGTTGTCGTGGCGACGATACCGGGAGCCGCTGGGTGTCGAGCCGTGGCAGGTTGCCCGCGAGGCGCTGGAGCTGCTGGCCACACTCGACGTTGACACCCCCGTTCGATGGGGGTAAGATTCAGGGTGCACCCGAGCGGAAGGAATACGGTGGCATCCAACCCGCACAAGCCAGGAACGCCCGAGTGGCAAGCATGGCTCGACGCCCAGATAGAGGCGCACGACGCGGAGAACGAGAAGCGCGATGTGCAAATCGAGCTGGCCCAGCGCGAGCGGGCTCGCCGAGCCGCTGAAGAAGGCGGCTCAACCTGACCGCCGGTTCCCCGCGCCGAGACCCCCACCGGCGCGGGGAACCGGACCCACGGAGGCGATCATGACCGAACCGACACCCATCTATGACCAGCTGCTACGCGAACAGGAGCAGCGCACCCAATGGCCACCCGAAAGCCAGGACGACACAGGGCCCGACCAGCCCGCCGAGGCGTCAGCCTCGCCACCGCCGTCCTGATCTACATCCGGAGTCACGCATGCCTGACCTCGACGTCCACCCGGACGCCATCCGAGCCGCCGACAGCGGAGAGCCCGTCATCACTCGCGAGACAGCCGACCAGGAGACCGCCCGCTGGACGGACCAGCACCCGCCAGCCCCAGGGCTGCGCTGGCGCATCTCGTGGGGTGTCAACGCAGACGGTCAGCCTGAAGTTCGCGAACGGCGCCTGGAAGTCATTCCCGGCTGGGAAGACGCCTACGCCCCGTCCGTCGACACCCACCCCGCCACCGCAGCGCGCCGCGCCGTGCAGACCCGTGCCGACGAAGCCAACCGCCTCGGTAGCCTCGCCTACCAGGGCTGGTTCAGTGCCCTGCCCAAGCTTGTACGCGAGAGCAGCAGCAAGGCGTGGGCAGACCTCCCCGAGCCCTTCCGGGAGCCCCTGCGTCAAGCGGCCGTGCTCGTGTGGCAGGTCGGAGAGAACGCCGGCTTTCACGAGGCCCTACTACGCACTCTTCCGTCCGGGCGACTGGGCGCCGCCGGTGAGCTGGAGAACGTCCGCGACCTGATCACCGCCGTGGCCATCACCAACGCCAAGCCCCTGCCGGGCCGCAACGCCACGCCACCCGAGCTGATCACCGTGAACCTGAAGTGGCTGCGCGAGCAGATCACCGAGCGCGTGGGCGAACTACGCCGACTGGCGGCCGCCGAGGCCAAGCGCGAACGCGACGCGGGCAGGCGCCGGTGAACGCCCGCTCATTCCTGATCATCATCGTGGCCGTGGTGCTGTTCATCGCAGCCACCGGCGGCATCCCCGGAAAGTGAGCCCCACCATGTCCGACACACCCACCGTCAACGTCTCCCTGGACATCGACCGCCTGTTCGTCGAGCCGACCGAACTCGACGGCGACCCCGTGGACGTCCGCAGCCTCATGCGCGCGGCCGTCGTGGAGGCCGCCGCCACCAAGCTGATGGCCGGTTTCGACCACGAGGAGCTGCACGAGCTTCGCCAGGAAGTCCAGCGCGTCCGCTCCGACATGGTCCGGGAGCGCCTGGCCGCTGAGGTGGCCGCCGCCATGGACCTGCCCGTGCAGCGCACCACGCGCTGGGGTGAGAAGAAGGGCGAGGCGGTGACCATCCGGGAACTGATCCGCCTGGAACTGGAAGCGTTCCTGCAGGGCACCCAGACCAACCGGCGCCACGACTCCTACGACAAGACCCCGAACAACCTCGCCGAGCTGATCGGCCAGGTAGCCAACGAGACCATGCGCGGCGAACTCGGCTCGACGGTCATGGAAGCCCGCAAGGTGGTGGCCAAGCGCGTCCAGGAGATCCTGCTGGACAAGGTCACCAAGGAAATGGCCAAGCCCCGGTGACCATCGGGAGCTGGGTGGACGGCGCGCTGACGCAACTCCCCCGCACCAGCGAAGAGGAGCGTCGGCGTGCTGCCCGCCGAGTGGCAACGGCGGCCACTAGCGCAACGGACTGCGCCGAACTGCTTGCCCTCCTGGGCCTCACCGCCGAGGAGGGGCTACGGCCCGCACAGGGCAACTCAGCGCCCGATCTCCGGGCGACCGCCTGACCGAAAGGTGACCATGACCGACCAGCCACTCATCCAGCGCGGCGATCGCGTGGAGGCCATGCTCTACCACTCCGACGACCAGTGGGTCACCGGCACGTACACACCCCGGGAGGACCACCTCGCCGCAGGCCCGCCCGAAGGTGCGGCCTGGGTGGACACCGGCGACCCACAGGGTCCGCTCATGATCAACGCCGAAACCGTGCGCCACGCCAGCACCGTCCGGCCCGAACTGCGCGCCGTCCGCGACGCCGCCCAGAAGCTGGCCGACAGCGTCCGGGCCGCGCTGGCCACCGACCTCACCGGCGTACCCGCCATCAGGCTGCCCCGATTGAGCCTCTTCCCGGGCGCCGCGCTGAAGGCCCACGTCGAGGAGGAGCAGGACCCGGACCCGCGACAGTGCGCCGTCACCGTGCGCGCGGTTCCCACCCTCGGAGAGCCGCCCGAGCTGCACACCTATCGCGACGACCGGGGCCTGTCCTGGCAGACCTACGGCGAGGACCACAACTTCGGCACGGACCGCCTCCTGGAGATCCAGAACGAGGACAACCTGATCATCGCCACCTACCCGGCAGGCACCTGGCTGCACGCCTGCTACGGCGCGTTCCGGGAGCCCGAGCCCCTGCGGGTCACGTCATGAGCCTGGTCAACATCAAGCTCACGCTGCAGACGCCCGAGGTGCAGGAGATTCCCCGAACCATCGAAGTGTCGTGCGGTGACAGCTTCGTTACTGTCAAGCAGCTTGACGGCCGCAGGGGAAAAAAGTGGACCGTGTACAGCAGCGACGGCGTGGGCATGAGCGGGCCGGTCATGGAGGCGCCCAACGGCGCGACAGCGGAGGACGTGCTGCCCTGGGCACGCGAACGCGTACGGCTGATGGAGCGGGAGCGCCTGTGCTTCAAGGCCCTGCGCGACCAACTGGGCGACGCCATGCCCCCCAAGGGCGACCAGCCGTGAACGGCAAGGCCGTGCTGCGCATCTGGGCACAGGTCGGAGACTCCGCCCTGCTGTACGAACTGGGCGGCGGCGAGGTCGTCAGCCACGCCGAGGTGGCCCAGAAGCTCCGCGACATCGCGGACGCATACGAGGAGCTGGACCCCTCGCAGCTACCACCACTGGGTCCGGCGACGTGACCGCGAGCACGCGCCCTATCCGGGTCGCCCCGCACGTCACCACGTCAGGCAAGCGCGGCTGGCGCTGGACCTGCAGTGAGCACCCGGACCACCGGGGCCACCACCAGCTGCAGCGCTGGACGGACTGGGTGCGTGCCCGGCAAGGCAACCCCGACGACCACGCGTTCGTGCGCTGCATGCGAGGCGCCGCCGAACACTGGCACAAGCTGCACGCACCCGAGCACCACTGTTGTCCGATCGCCTACAGAGAGGCCGCCATGCCACCCAAGAACGATGACGAGTTCGTCACCCTGCACGTGGACCGCATCGAGCCACCCGTGAAGCCGGCGCCCCAGCCGCCGACACCGCCCCCCTGCGACCCGAACTGCGACGACTGCAGGGCCGCCAGAGGGGACGTGAAATACCCGTGACCACCATCGAAACCTGCGAACTGACCCGTTCCCCCGCCGACGCCAAACACATGCGCTGGGCCATGGGCGGAACCAAGGCGTGGCAGCCGCCCCGGCCGTGGGGCTGCTGCGGCTGGGCGATGCAGAGCAGCCCGGTGGGCAGCTCTGTCATCGTCACCCGCGACCACGACACCGATCCCGAGCACGTCTGGGTGCACGCGTCCGTGGCGCACCGCGACCGCACCCCGGGCTACGAGGAACTGGCCGCGCTGCGCGTGGCCGCCTTCGGGACCGGCTGGGCCTACCAGGTGTTCGCCCCGCCATCCGAGCACGTGAACATCCACGAGCACGCGCTACACCTGTTCGGCCGACTCGACGGCGCCCGCGTGCTGCCCGACTTCGGGCGCTTCGGGACCATCTGATGATCAACCTGCAGGAGATCCGGCAGGCCGTCGAGCCGAGCCGCCCCGAGCGCGTCCGGTACGCGTCCGGCGTCGGCCCGACGGCCGAAGACCTGCAGCGCTATCGCGACCTCCTGATCCTGTCGGAGAAGGTCAGTCAGACCGTGGATCTCATGTCCATCTGGTGGGCCCGAGGTGCTGCAAGACTCTGACTTGACACCCCACCCCGTTGTGGGTAATGTCGTCCCTGTCAGGCGAGGAGGAACCAGGACCGGAACCCCCAGCCGCGACATCGGAACTTGACAACTTCAGACACGCGAGTGGCCACCCTGGGCCTACCGTTCGCCAACAGGTCATGTGCCCCGGCCACTCGCGACAAGATCCCGATGGGGCGTGGACAGACTCCGCACGCCGACCCGGCAAGTCCGGGAACGGCCACTGCGAGCGGTGCGCCTACCCGAGGGATCAACGGGGCGTCGAGGTGTCCAGTGGTAGCACGCTCCACGCAGCACGATGGTGCACGGCGGAGCACGCTCAACAGTGTGTAAATCCTCGACGCCCCCACAAGCTCGGATGGTCTCAGGGTGCCGGTTGAACCCCGGTCGAAACTCGCCCGGAAACGGGAAGGAACAGTGCCCCTGGGCAACAGGTGCGGCGCGAGGCCGTACGCCATCCGTGTAGCTCGCCCACCTCCGGTGGTCTGCCCGCCGAGTCGCGCCCTCCAAGCCTGACTCGACTTCCCCCCAGTGCGCAGGCCGCTTCCCCGAGGCGAGGGCCATACCCCGTCGGAGAGGTCAGGGGCTGGTCCGCCTGATCCCAGGCGCGAAACGGGGTGGTGGGGCTGCCCAGCCGAGTGGGAGCAGGACGACCGCCGACCCCGGGAAGGATCACCGGCGGTCGTCCACCCTGCTCCCGTGGGGGAACTGGTAGACCCACTGGGCCTTCAACCCAGGACGTGCGAGTTCGAGTCTCGTCGGGAGTACTGAAGGAATGAGGCGGCCCGGCGGGGCCCGGACGCTCGCCTTCTAGGGGTAAGCACAGATGTGCACTGCCCGAGTAGGCCGGGGGTCGCGCCCTGGCGGAAAGGGCAGAGGGCCGGGTCGGCACCGGCTGCCCTGCGGACGCCCTGCAGCACTCCGGATGGGAACCGGCTCGGACTACAGGGAACCCGGCAACGCGCAGGCTCGTACCCGCGAGATCCGCGACCGGGACGGATGGATAGCAGAGTGGATCATGCGCCGGCTAACCCCCGGAGACGTCGGTTCGATTCCGGCCCACCCACGACCATCAGCACGTCACGACGTGCAGCCTCGGGTTGAGCCTCCACGCGTGCGGGAGGGGTACCGAGGTGGCCCGTTGCACGCGGGTCGCGTGACGGGAGTCTCGGGGCGGCGGGTTGCTGATGCCTGCCGCCCCGCCTACTTGACACCCACGGCACACGTGGGCTACCTTGTGCGTGCACGGAACAACCCACACGGGAAGGACCCGAGACCATGAGCAACGCCATCAGCGAAGAGCAGGCCATCCTCTCCACCCTGTCGCCCACCATGCGCCGCGCCATCCTGGCCGCCGAGCCCCTGGGCGAAGAGCCCGACCGCAAAGTCATCCGCGTGACGCCGGACGTGTCCGTGGGCACCGTGGTAGCGCTGATCGGTCGTGGCCTCGCCGAGCCCCGGCCGTTGAGCAGCTTCTACAGGGAGCACGAGCTGACCGACAAGGGCCTGTGCGCCCTGCACGCGCTGAACGCCCAGCAGGCGCGCGGCCAGGCTGGCACCGAAGACCCCCGACCGGCGCGGCTGGCGCGCAAACTCGAAGACCGCGCCAGCGTTCACCACCTGCGCGCCCACACCGTCTCCACGGTCCTGACGCTGCTCGTGCGGGAGCGCATCGTCACCGGCCAGCAGGCCGAACGCCTGAACGCCGTAGCGCAGGAACTGGACAAGCTGGCGGCCCAGCGATGATCTGGGCCCTCGTGTCGCTGGCGGTCGCCCTGGCCGCCAGCGCCTGGACGACCGCCTACGCGATGACGGACGCCATCCCAAGCCTGTTGTGGCTGGACCACCTCCGACGGACGGACGCCTGGTGGGACACCATCGAGGCCATGCACGAGACCCTGGCCAACTGGCAGAACCTGGAGGCGGTGGCGGCGTGGACCACGGCGAGACCCTGAGTGTCGTGCCGCTCGACGCGAGGTCCGCTGCAGCCCTGGTCGTCGAGCACCACTACCTGCACCGGCGGCCGCCGATCAGCCACGCGTTCGGGCTGTACGGGCAAGGCAGCCTGGTCGGTGCGATCACCCTCGGAACCCCCGCGTCGCGACACATGCAGTTGGGCGCGCTGCCCGATGAACCAGGCGCCGTCGTCGAGCTGAACAGGCTGTGGGTGTCCAACGAGATGCCGCGCAACACAGAGTCCTGGTTCGTGTCGCGGGCCCTGCGCGCCATGCCTGCCCGCATCGTCCTGTCCTACGCGGACACGGCACAAGGCCACCTCGGCTACGTCTATCGCGCCTGCAACTTCTGGTATGCCGGATGGACGGACATGGAGCGCCCCAAGCCTCGCCTGGACTACCTGCCCGCAGACCCGGGCACACACACGCGCGACGCCTTCCGCTCGGGCTACGAGCGCACCGTACGTCGGCGACCCAAGGTGAAGTACTGGACCACGACCGGCAACCGCACGGAGCGGCGCAGGCTGACCGCTGCGTGCCAGTGGCCGCGCCTGGACTGGGCCCGCTACCCGCCACCGGCCGACGGACACGTTCAGCTCCGCACCTTCGAGCAGGTGGGCGGGTAGCGGGCCCAGTCCATGGGCCTTACGCGCGGACCAGGCTGGCGAGGCCGACCAGCTGGGAGCGGGAGGCCCGCAGCACCTGGCCGCTCTTCGAGTCGCCGACCCGGTTCGGGTCGCCCGCCTCGGGCAGGTAGAGGCAGTCGTTCTGGGCTCCGGAGAACGTGGACTTGCGGAAGGTGTCGCCGTCGAATTCCAGTGTGAGTTCCATGCGCACAGTGTAGTTGTGGTGGCTGACCGTGCTTGTGGGAGATTCGCTGGGATCCCGTAGTTGACACCCACATCGCCCATGGGCTACTCTTCTCTTATCAGCAGGAACAACCCCAACCGGGAAGGACCCCCCAATGACCGCCACGCTCCTCGCCCAGTCCCCCAACTTCTTCGGTCTCACCGGTCGCCAGGCCATCGGCCGCCGCCAGGTCGCCGTGGCCACCGACTACGCGGGCGCCGTCACCGTGCTCTACCGCGCGGCCGACCAGTACTGGAATGTCGTCACCCGCGACGTGCGGAACGCGTTCACTCACGGCTCCGAGGCTGGCGCCTCGGCGTCCATCTGGTTCGACCGCCACGAGGGCCGGTACGTCGTGGACTACTGCGACCGCGACGGCGTCCGCGTCGAGGCGGGCCGCGCCCACGGACTCGGTGCCGCTATCGGCATCGCGACCTCCACCACCACTCACCAGTGGGCAGAGTCCCGGTGACAGACGCCACGCGGGAGGGCCCGTCTACCCGGCGGGCCCTCCCACCCGTCCCAGACCACCCTGCGGCCGTCTGCGCTGGCGGGACGCCCCTCGTCTGCTACGTGTGCGGCGTCGGCCTGGAGCGCGTCCCAGGGCCTCAGGAATGGGCCTACGCTGGCGTGTCCGACGGCCGCTGGACGGGCACGAACGACAAGCCGGAATACGACCTTCACACCTACCTGGTCATGTGGGACACGGCACGCAACCAGCAGGAGCGCGACCGCGCGGACTACTTCCGGAGCAACTTCTACGGCTGGACCGTGCCGTGGTCCTCACCCGCCTACCCAGCCATGTCCACGTTCCACACGCACACCCCGGCGCCATGCCCGAGCTGGTGCGACCACTCGGGCGTGGCGGCCACCGTGCCTCAGTGCTGCGGCTGGGCGATGTGGCACGCGCCCGCCGGTTGGACGTGTCGCCAGTCGGGAACCGTGGGTGGGTGTTGACACCCACTAGCGCATGGGGTAGCGTTTCTGTCAACGGGAACAACCCACCGGGAAGGACCAACCGAGATGACCGCCACGACCGTCACCCAGGACGCCACCGCCGAGCTGCCCGCCATCGTCAATTGCACACGCTGCGGCCGCGCCCTGAAGGACGCCAAGAGTCGTGAGCGCGGCCGTGGTCCGGTCTGTGAGCGCAAGTACCGCGCAGCCATCGAGGAGGCCACCAAGCTCACCTCGGCGAGCATGGTCGGTCGCGCGCTGGCGCTGGTCGCCAACGGCGGAGTGGTCAAGAACGGGTCGGACAGCTTCTACACGGTCACCACCGAGGGTGGGACCTACCGCACCGACCGGACCCTGTGCACCTGCCAGGCTGGCCAGAACGGGCGCCCGTGCTACCACCTGGTGGCCGTTGCGTTGCTGGAGGTCAAGGCCGTGAAGCCGTCACCGGTGAGCTAGGTCACAACGGCCACCGTGGAGTTGACACCCACGGTGGCCGTGGGTTATAGTTCTTACATCAACAAGGAACAACCCCCCGAGGGAAGGACCAAGATCATGGCATACCACCCCACCACCACCGGAAGCCTGCCCCGCGACCTCGCCGCCCTCATGGCCGACCTGAACGACCTGGGCACAGCGAAGCACAACGCAGCCACGGCCAAGGGTCACGACACGCTGGAGGGGCGCGCCTACGAGGCCCAGAGCCACGCCTACCTGAACGCCGCCCTCTGGGTGCAGGAGCTGCTGGACGCGCACGCGAAGTAGCGGGACCGGGGCCCGAGAAATCGGGCCCCGTCACCCTGTTGACACCCACGGCCCGCGTGGGGTACAGTAGTCACATCAGCAAGGAACAACCCGCCAGGGAAGGACCCAGAATCATGATCAGCACCCAGGACATCCAGGTCGGCGACATCGTCCGCTGGGGTCGCAGCAAGGACAACCAGGTCATCGAGGTGCTGGCCGACTTCATGGGCCTGGGCCCGAGCCTCCGCGTCCGTCGCCTGAAGGACGGCAAGCAGGTGGGCAAGCCGACCGTTGTCGGCCTCGACGAGATCACCAGCGTTACCCGGTGACCCATCAGGGCGGGCGCCGCAGCCCGGCGCCCGCCCTGCCAGATCACCTTGACACGTTTCAACCTCACGCCCGGAGATGATCATGAGAGTCACGCACCTGTACGCCAACGCGCTGGGGGTCTAGTCATGAATTCCCGCAACCTGATCAGCCGCGTGCCGGACGACCGCCTGGCCAAACTTCCCGTGTACGCACAGGACGAGATCAACATGGCTCGCCGACACATCGCCGAGCTGGAGGCAGAACTGTCCGCGCTCGTGGACACCGACCACGCGGTGACCACCTACGCCGACCCGCACGCCGACCGCCCGAAGCCCATCGGCGACAACCCCACCGTGCGCCACCGCCTCGCCGACGGGAGCGAAGTCGAGGTGACCTGTCACCCGCACAAGGTCACGGTGAGCGCCAACGGCAACAGCTTCCACCAGCGACTGATCATCGTCCCGCAGGTGTCGAACGTCGTGGACGTGGTGCTCTCGGACGAGACCGCCTGGCCGCAGGACCCGCGCCCCAAGCCGCGCGACACGTGGAAGGTGGAGCGGTGATCCCGTCCAGTCAGCACCCGCTCCCGCACGCCACCGGCACCGAGCCCTGGCGCGTCCACCCGCACAACCCCCGCGCCGGCGGCCCCGCCGGCAGGCTGGCCCTGTGGGGCTGGCGCATCGAAGACGGCGCCGTGGTGCTGCAGTCCGACGACGGCGACGTCACCATTCCGGCCGACTGTCTCACCTCGGTGGCCAACGGCCTGATCGCGGTGCACGTCCTCAACGGCCGCCCCGACGTCCCGGGAATCCGGGCGACCCAACCGAAAGGATCATGAAGTGACCGACCACGTGGACCTGTCCGGCATGACCGACGCCGAAAAGGCCGACCTCTACGCCAAGCAGGTGCAGGACATGAGGGACCGCCAGCCCACTGGCCAGGACAGTGGCGACACCACGGCCCGTTAGAAGGGCCATGCGACGCGCTGGCGGCCTCCTGGCCATCCTGGTGGCCGCCAGCGCGTTCCTGTTGCTGCTCGCCGTCCTGGCCTTCGCTGCGGCCTTCCTGGGCGGCCCGTTGTTCGTTGACCTCCTCCGGTTCCTTCACGAAAGGTGATCATGGCTAGATCAGCTGACCGCAGGTCGCGGTCCAACCGCAACGATCGCGGTTCCACCTACTCGCGCCGACGCCGCCGAGAGTGGCTGGTGGAGCACTTCGGCGACGGCGAGTTCGTGGCCTGCTTCCGTCAGGAGTCACCCCACTGCCTGTACGTGCTCGACGTCACCAACGTCTCGCCGGACCGGCTGATCCTCGGCGTGAATGGCGGGAGCTACCGGCGAGGGAACATCCAGCCCGCCTGCTTGCCGTGCCAGTGCCACCAGGGCGGTCAGGTCGGGCAGGAGCGCAAGGCGCTCCGGCGGGTAGGTTGACACCCATGGCGATAGTGGGCTAACATCGTGTCATGACAAACGCACTCAAGTATCGAGTTCGGACCGCTCACGGCAACGTGCACGCGATGACCGACGGCCGCAAGTTCACGAACGCCGGCCTGAAGGTGGCCAACCAGTTTGGCCGCGTGCAGGGTAAGGCCGACTGCGGATCGCTCACCTCTTCGGCTGCCACGCTCACCCAAGAGCCAGTCAACTGCCTGAAGTGCATCGCAGCCAACGGTTGACACCCACGAACAGTGTGGGCTAAGGTTCACCCAGCACCAAGGAACAACTCCACAGAGAGAAGGACCATCAGATGACCGCCATCTACGGCCACAACCGCCGCACCAACCGCAACGAGACCGGCGAGTTCTTCGAGATCACCGTCACCCAGCCCCGGGCGCGCGTGATCTACGTCCGCCTCGGCGACATGGACGGCGAGGTCGTGAGCGTCACGACTGCACTTCGAGGCTCCCTGGCCAAGATCCCCAGCGGACTGCAGGACTTCAAGATCCTGGACCGTGTCACGGTGTCCCGCACCGACGGTCGACGCGTCACCACCGGCGAGATTCACTCTCTCGTCTTCGAGCGCCAGGGCTGCGGACGCGGGATCATGATCAAGGATGACCACTCCAGTCTTTCCGTCTGGATGCCGCTCCGCGATGTCACCGTCACTCCGGCCGACTGAGACCACAGTCCCCCGCCCCGCTTCCTCGGGCGGGGGACTGTGGTCTGTCCCCTGTCCCCTGTCCCCTGTCTCCAGTCGGCGAGGTGGACCCCCTCGGGTAGTTGACACCCACGACGAGGGTGGGATACTGTGGAACACAGCAAGGAACAACCCGACCAGGGAAGGACCCCCAAATGAGCAAGCACCCGCGCCGCCCGGAGCCCAACGCCTCCACCCCCTTCACCGACGTGACCTGGGAATCCCTTGGCCTGCACTACGGCCGCGACCAGCACGGCAACCGGCCTGTGAACTGGATGGCCCAACACGACCTCTCCGTCGCCCTGTGGCGGACCGTGAGCCACTGGGACTTCGAGAGCGCGGCGTCCGCTGTCGAGGCCGCAGGCAGCCACCTGCCCGTGCTGATCACCTGGACCAACCGGTTCGGTGACAGTCAGGTGGAGGTGCTCACCGGCTACGCGATCGTGGAGTGGGTGGCCATGAGTCCGCAGGCGGACCCGCGCCTGCGCCTGCGCTACTCCGGCTTCTGCCACGACGTCTACGCGTCGCAGGTGCGCACCATCGAGCAAGTGGGCGTGACCGCGTCCTACGAGCCGGCCCCCGCCTCGGCGGTTGACACCCACTAGCGCAGGGGGCTAGTATCGTGTCATCAGCAAGGAACAACCCTCCAGGGAAGGACCACAAGATGATCGCCCAGAACATCACCCCCGACGCCCACGACGGCACCTGGACCCGGCGCGGCATCCCCGCCGGACACCGCGCGGACACATTCACGGCCGCCGAGCTGGCCGCCATGTTCGGCCAGGAGTTCGTGATCTGGGAGAGCGCCGGCCAGAGTCAGGGTGGCTACGAACTGTTCGTGAGGTCCCGCAATGTGCCGCAGGCGGACGGCTCCCTGGCCGGCTACGACGCGGACGGGCGCCTGGTCATCATCCACCCGGCCACCCGCGCCCTGCGCATCCTCACCAAGTAGCACACCTCGGCGGGGCGGCCACCCGGTCGCCCCGCACCCCCCGGAACGACCACCACGGAAGGACCACGATCATGGACGAGAGCGGCAACGAGCGGGCCCTGAACCTCGCGAACGCGCTGGCCCGCCGGTACGGCTGGGAGGTTCGTCCGATGCGCGCCCGGTTCGCCGACGGCACCGAAGGTTTCTCTCTCACCATCAGCCCGACCGATCCGGTGGTTTGTATCCGCAACCCCCGCGTGATGTCGTTCTACAACGACGACACGTACGGTCCGCGCTGGACCGGGCTGGCCGGTCGCCGAATCCCCGGCCGCCTGGTCATCCCCTACGCCCGCGAGTTCGCCAAGGACCCGCTTGCGCACTCCGGCATGGTGAACCGGATCTTGCCCGACCAGACGTAGATCACACTACCCCCGGAGACTTGACACCCATGTTCTCCGGGGGTAGTGTTCTTCGTGTCAGGAGAACAACCCCAGCGGGGAAGGACCCAAGATCATGAGCCGCCAGGTCTTCTACACCGAGATGGCCCGCCGCACCTACACGTGGCAGGAGACCATCCCGGGCACCACCCGCCAGGAGACGGTTTACGGCACCACCATCGTGCAGGCGCAGGACTGGGCCGACGTGCCCGAGAACGGCATCTACCGCGACCGTACCTACAAGATCACCATGGCGTACCGGTCCAACACCCCCAACGGCCTGGGGCAGCTCGTGGGCCACTCAAGCGACCCGTACACCGGTGGACCCTGGTGAACGCCATAGCCACCGCCCTGGGCCACCTGATCGGCCTGGCGCTGATCCCCGCAGCACTCATCTGGGTACTGCGGGGCACCCGCCCCGGCAGGGTCGTGTGGGACGCCTGCGCCCACACGCGTGCCGCCCGCCGAGCCCGCCGCGACCGCCGAGCCCACCAGGCCCTGGCCGACGCCCACCAGCGCTGGCTCAACGACTACACGTGGTGGTGCTGGCACAGGTCCCAGCACGGCCCCGGCACGCCGCAATTCGAACTCGCCACCACCATCCTGCAAAACCTGGAGCTGCGGCGCCCGCCCTGCCCTCACGACGGCTGGACCTGCCCCGTCCCCCACTGCCCGAATCACCCGAGGAGCCACCAGCCATGACGAACACCGACCCGTCGCCCGAGCCCGCAGACTTCTATTGGGGTCGCGGCCCCAACGCCCAGTACCTGGGCAGCCTCGCCGCCGCCGGGGCGCCCGAGGACATCGAGATATGGGAACGCTTCCAGTCCATCACCGGCGAGGTCTACACCGCCGACGACTTCCGAGCCGAGGTCGCCGACCTGCGAAACGACGACTCGCCAAGCTGGCCGTGGCGGCACACGTCCAGCCTCGACACCCCGTGGGCGTACGCGTTCGACTCCGGCACCGTCTACGTGTACCGATACGGCGTCGAGATGGCCGCCGTCCGATGCAACTACACCCGCCCCGGCCCAGGCGGCACCCGGGAGCCGCGCCGCCCCCAGTCGCACACGCCGCCGTTCCCGATCATGCGGATGCCCGCCGACGCCTGACCAGACCCTGCAGCGCCTCGACACCCAGGAGAACACCCCCGATGTCCACCAATGACCCCAGCTCCAATCGACAGCGGCCCCGCCGACTCGACGACGACGCACGCCGACGGCTCGTGGCCCTGTTCGTCGCCCTCGCCAGCGCCCTCGTGCTCCTGCCCTCCATCGTCGCCGTCACCGTCACCGGCGAGTGGCGCTGGCTGGCAGGAGGCCTCGGCGCCTGGCTGACCCTGTGCATCATCGGATCCAGCGTCGCCTCCTACCGCTACGGCAGGCGACTGTGACCGACCAGGAACCCCTCGACGCGCCCTGGCCGACCCGCATGACCCGCATCGTCGAGTCAGCCCAACACGTCGCCACCGCCATGGACAAGGTCCAGGCAGCCATCACCGACGCGGCCCAAGCCCTGGGCCACCTCCACGCCGTCATGCAGGACGCCGGGCTCATCCCCGACGACCAGGCCGATATCGGCAGACACCGAGACGACGCCGTCCAACGCCTCGCAGGCGCCCTCGACATCCCCCCCGAGTTGATCACCGGCTCACCGGACGTCCACCACTGGACCGCCTGGGCGATGACAGCAGACACCCAGACCATCCCCACCGTCACCGACGACGGCCGCGCCCAGGCGTGCCCCGAATGCCTCCCCGAAGCCAACTACCTGATCAACCAGCGCTGCCCCGACTGCGGCCACCCCTGGGCCTACGCCGGACGCTTCACCGGCTGCGCCATGCCCGTGAAGCCCGGCACCACCACCCCCGCCGTGCGTGGAGAGGACGCCCACCGCTGCAACTGCCCCGCCCTGCCCACATATCCCGCCGAACAGGAACCCGCCCCGCAACCCCACCCCGAACAACCCTCAACCTCAGGTTGAGGCTCATACTGTGCACCCCCGTACCCCACCACGGTCCGGGGGTGCACACCGTACGATGATCCCCAGCAACACCCGATCCGACCAGGAGGCGAGCATGCCACCGAAGGGCAAGGCCCCGGCCATCATCCGCAGCACCAACAAGGCCACCACCGACCGGGGTGGCGACGCCGGAACCGTCCAGCCCAAGCAGGACGCGGCCGCCCGCAGCGCGGTGGCCGCGCGAGGCGTTCGGCTGCAGAAGCTCGACGGCGACGGTGCGCCGGTCGGTGAGCCAGTGTCCATCGGTGACGGCACCGCCGCCCTGTCTTTCGAGCCCGACGACTCGGGCATTGACCTGCCCGAGTCGTCGGTGGGTGCCACGGTGGAGATGACGGTCACCGACCCCGAGCAGTTGGCTACCCTGCGCGAGACGTTCCGCATCCCCATCCCCACTGCTGTCGTCCAGGAATGGTTCCCCGCCTACTTCCGCCCGCCAGGCGAGAGCGTGCCGTGGATCAGGACCAGGGTGTTCCTCACGCCCCAGGGCCTCTACGTGTACACGAGCCCGCCCGAGCAGCCCGAGACGTTCAAGACCGGGGCCGCGCCCGCCTGGTATTCCACGGTGGACTTCGCCAAGACCTCCAAGCCGGTCACTGGCTACGCTGCCATGAATGCCGGTGTCCCGATCATGACCGCCGCCGGGAAGGCCATCGTTCAGCCCACGGGCGGCTGCAAGTGCAACACCCGCAGCCTGCGCAACTGGACGCCCACCTGGTCGCGTAACCGCATCTCGTGGACCGACGCCGTAGCGCTGGCCGCCACGCCGGAAGGGAGCTGACCGTGGACCTGGAGTGGGCAACGCATCCCACCGTGCTGCTGGTGAACATGCTGGCAGCGTTCCGGCTCACCCGGATCGTGGTCGCCGACGCGTTCCCACTCGGGCCCATCCGGCTGCGCTTCACCAACTGGGCAAACGAGCGCTGGACACCCCTGCAGAACTACCTCCACAAGGACGAGGTAGTCCAACTGGAGCCCGACGGTGTGGACACGCCGCGCGGCGTGAGTCCGGCCGACGTCCGCAAGGTCAAGGCGTACGACTTCACCGCCCCCCTGGCCTACTTGGCGACCTGCTACTGGTGCGCAGGCTTCTACGTGTCCGTGGTCGTGGCCCTGCTCGCCAGCACCGGCCCGTGGTGGACGTGGACGGCCGTCCCCCTCGCCGTGTCCGCCACCGTCGGCATCCTCGCCAACTTCAGCGACTGAACCCCGGAGGTCTGAATGGGTAGGTGGGGTCGCCTCGCCGAAACGCTCGACGACGTCCAGCGCGCCGCCGTAGGGCTCGCCGACGACGGCCGCGCCACCGGCGTGGACCTGAACGCCATCGAACGCCTGCGCGCATCCTTCGAGCGCGTCCGCCACGCCCGCGCCGCCCCCAGTGTGCTGCGCGCGTCCGGCGTCAAGATCGGCCGCATGAGCGCCGAGCAGATGCGCATCGTGGCCGGGAACCGCCAGCCCTGGCAGTCCCTCGCCTGGCGCTACCGGGACATGATCGGCGAACTCCGGTTCGCCCTCCAGTTCCGCGCCCGAGCCATCTCCCGCGTGCGGTTCTACATCGCCGAGGTGATCGACGACGACGACGAACCGATTCCGGTGTCCCTGCGCAACGACGACGACCCGGAGAAGGCCAAGCGCGTCACCCTGCCCGAAGACTTCTGCGCCGCCGCCGAAGCCGAACTGAACCGCCTCCCCCTCCAGGCAGGCTACGAGTTCCTCGGCGTCTGGTCCGAGAACTTCGACGTGGCCGGTGACTGCTGGCTCCACGCCTGCACCAACCCGCTCACCGGCAGGGAGGAGTGGAAGATCCGGTCCGTGGAGGCCGTGGACATCCAGGGGTCCAACCTGGCCGTCAAGAACGAACTGGGCCAGCCACGCAAGGTCAACCTCGACACCGAGGAGCTGCACCGACTGTGGGTGCCGCACCCCGCCCACCCGCACCTGGGCGACTCCGCCCTGAACGCCCTGAGCGACGTCCTGGAGGACATCTGCCTGGTGGGCCGCGAGATGCGTGCCGTGTCCCGCTCCCGCATCATGACCAACGGCGCCCTGTTCGTGCCCGAGGGCATGGCCACCACCCGCAACGTGCGCGAGGACGCCGACACCCCCGAGGACCGACGCGCCCAGTGGATGGCCGACATCGAGGCCGCCCTACTCGCCCCGATCACGAACGAAGGCGACGCCGGCGGGGTCGTCCCCATGATCCTCACCGGCACCCGGGAAGACATCGCCGCCATCCGCTACGAGCGCTTCCAGCGCGAGGAGTCGCCCATCCTCCTGGAGAAGCTGGAGAAGTCCCTCGGACGCATGGGCAACAGCCTCGACATCCCGCCCGAGATCCTGACCGGCATGGCGGAAGCCAACCACTGGACCGCCTGGCAAATCGACAACTCCACGTTCCGGCACCATATCGAGCCGTCCATTCGGCTCATGGTGGACTCCCTCACCGGATCGTTCCTGCGGACCGCTCTGGCAACCCAGTTCGGCACCGAGCTGGTCAGCCGCGTCCGCATCTGGTACGACGCAGGCCAGATCACCGAGAACCCCAACCGCCGACAGGACGCCCTCGACGCCCTGGACCGCATCCTGATCGGTCCGGCTGCTGGCCGTGAAGCCCTCGGATTCAACGACGGCGACGCTCCCACCCCGGAAGAAGCGCTGCAGCTCATCGCAGCCAAGAACGGCGTGGACCAGGCCACGGCCGCCGCCATCCTCGCGTGGGCCGCCCAGCAGGAAGGCGTCACCGGGCTGCCCGCCATGCCGCCGGTCGGACAGCTTCCCGCCGGACGCCCGCACGGCCGACAGGGCCAAATCGGCTCCCGGGCCGCCGAGCCCGACGCCGGAAGCCCAGGCGGCTCGGGCACGCCGAGCACAGCGCCCGACAGCATCGCCGCATCCGCCCTCACCGCCGCCGCGCCGCCCGACGGCTACCGGCTCGACGTCACTGCCGCCCGCGACCTCGGCGACATCGACACCGCGCTACGGGACCGCATCATGGCCGCCGCCGACGCCGCCGCCCGGCAGGCCCTGCAACGAGCCGGATCCCGCCTGCGCTCGAAGACCACCACCCCGAAGCTGGCCGCCGAAATCCGAGCCGAGCTGCAGGCCCTCTCCGTCGGCGACTGGGCCAGCCACCTGGGGCGCGAACGCTGCCAGGCCCTGCGCGCCGACCGTGGCTTCCTTCTCGCCGGCGCCTGGGAAGCCCTGTCCGGCAAGTTCACCAACTGGGTGAGCCTGGCCATGGACAAGGTGGTGACGCGCGTCCTGCGCATACTGAAGCTGCGCCCCGACAGCATCGAAGGGCAGGCGGTCCGCCGCTCCATGCGCGCCGACATGGAGGCCCGCACCGACGCCGCGTGGGCGCACCTGCGCGACGGCCTGGACGACTACCTGGACAAGCTGCTCTTCGGCGAGGCACCCGGGGACCGGCTCGGGGGCGAGATCCCAGACCTGATCGTCCCGCCCGCGCTCGTGCGGGACGCGCTCGCCGAGATCGGAGGCGACCAGACGGACGAAGGACTCCCGGTCACCGGCATGGCCAACGGCACCACGGTGCGCGGCGTGCTCGCCGACTGGGGAGCCCTGCACGTCGGCCTGGAGTGGCGCTACGGCAACGAGCCCCGCAACACGTTCCCGCCACACGAGAGCCTGGACGGGCAGCGCTTCCTGTCTTGGACGGATGAAGTCCTGGCCACCACGCCCGACTACGCGTGGGTGGGCCCCTTCTACCGGCCCGGCGACCATGGCGGCTGTCTGTGCTCCTGGTTCACCGTGTACGCCCTGCCCGAGGGCGGCACGCCCGGCCTGGTCTTCGACCGCCAGAGTCTTCGTGCTGGTCCGCAGCGCGAGGCCCTGCAGGCGCTACAGCGCGAGTTCCTGGAGGGTGCGCCGTGACCCGGATCCGGCTGGCCCTGCACCTGGTCGGCTTCCTGGTGCTGATGGGTGGCCTGTTCATGGCCGGGAACGGGGTGCCATGGTGACTAGACATCCGACGTATTCAGGCCAGATCGCCCCCCAGGTGTCCGCGCCCACGGGGGTTAGACCGACCGACGGACCGCAGACATCAGAGGAGTGCCCGTGACCGACCCCGACCCCGGCTACGGCCCCAGCCCCACAGCCCAAGGTGTGCGCGGCTACCGCGACCTCCCCGCCGACGACGTGGCTCTGATCAACGCCGTCAAGGAGCTGCAGGAGAGCGTGGCGAACGTGTGGGCCGCCATCTACCTGCGGCCCGGCACCGACCAGCGCTGGGCCAACATCGCCAAGACCCACCTGGAAGAGGGCGTCTCCGCCCTGGTGCGCTCGGTTGCCAAGCCACACGACCCGTTCCGCGCCGCGCTGGAGCGCCTGCAGGCCGAAGCCGACCGCCGGGCCGCCGATGCGGTCCAGGCCGACCTGCACCGCACGAGCACGACGAGCGGCCCGGCGGAGTCCACAGTGGATCAGAACTCCGGTCAACCAAGCCATGATCACCGTCCGGATGAAGGGAACCGTCCATGAGTGCCCCCGCGCTCGCCGACACCACGGCCGCCGCCAGCGACGTGCCTGAGGGCGCCGCGCCCATCGTGCTGCCCGTGATGGTCATCGAGGGCCTGGAGACCTCCGATCGCCGCTACATCGAGCCCGGCAGCGTCGAGGTGCGCGACCTCCCCATCCCGCTCTACGCGGCCACCCGCTCCACCCACGGCGACACCGGCGACGCAGCCACCTGGCACGTCGGGGCCATCACTCACGCCGAACGCGTGCCCGGCCCCGAAGCCAAGCTGTACGGCGGGCAGACGCTGCCCGAAGCGACGTTCGCCTGGGTTGGGCGCGGCTGGATGTACAAGGACGTGCCCGCCGAACCGGCCAAGAGCGCCTACCAGCTCGTGAAGGACCGCGCCCTGCGCGGCAACTCGGTGGATATGACCGAAGTGGTGGCCGAATTCCAGGGCCCCAACGGCGAACTCGCCGACCAGGCTGACTACGCGCGCATCTCCATGCAGCGCTCCGTCATCGCAGCCACCACCCTGGTGGGCATTCCCGCCTTCGCTGGCGCCTACATCACCCTCGACGGCGAGGACATCGGGGCCACCAAGGAAGAGCACGAGCTGGTGGCGTCGGCCGCCGTCCCGATGTGGCTGTCCGCCGAACTCGGCGACACCTGCCACCGGTGCATGGCGGACGAGACCCTGCCCATCCCGGGCCTGTTCGTGGCCGGTGCGGGCGAGGCGCCGCCGCCGGACGAGAGCTTGCAGGCGGCCACCGTCGAGCAGGACTACTCGACGTCCGGCATGGTGGCGCTCGTGCCAGCCAACCCGCAGATGTTGGTGGCACCCGGCGGCGACCCGGCGGACCAGCTGCACCTGACCCTGGCCTACCTCGGCGACCAGGTGGACACGTGGGAGCCAGACATGATCGCGGCCGTCCACCGGGCCGCCCGGGAGCTGACCGACTTCGAGGCCGCCGAGGCCGCCGAGCGCGCACGCATGCTGGAGAGCGGAGTGGACCCCGGCACGTCCGACGCGGTGCCGAGCATGTCCGCCACCCAGGCGCAGCGCGGCCCCCTCGACGCCAGCATCTTCTCCTTCGCCGTGTTCAACCCGAACGGCGACAACGGCAACGACCCGGCCGCCGTGTACCTGCTCGACGGATCGGGCGACCGCGAGGCCATCGAATGGCTGCGGAACGACGTGGTGACCCGCGTGCGGAACGCCATCGGGGACGTGAACTTCCCCCAGCAGCATCAGCCGTTCGTGCCGCACATCACCGCTGGCTACAACGTGGACCTGTCCCAGCTCACCTACACCGGCCCGGTCACCTTCGACCGCATCCGGGTGGCGATCGGTGACGACGTCACGGACTACCCGCTGGGCGGAGGCGGGGCGGTGCTCGTGGCCAGCGCCGCCGACCTGCCGGACGCTTCCATCTTCGAAGACCCTCAGCTGGACGGCCCGACCCCGTGGACGGTGCTCGACGACGGCCGCGTGTTCGGCCACCTGGCCCTGTGGGACACCTGTCACACCGGTTTCGCCGACCGGTGCCGCACCGCGCCGCGCAGCGCCAGCAACTACTCCTACTTCCGGGTACACGCCGCCCGAGCCCGCACCGACACAGGCGACGTCGTCACCGTTCCGGTCGGCTACGCCACCGTCTCCCGCGCTCCCGGGAGCGGAGGGCACGCGGCGGCCCGCGCCGGCATGTCGGCCGCCGAGGTGGCCGCCCACTACGACAACACGTGCACGGCCGCCGCCGAGCTGGCCGCAGGCGAGGACGACCACGGCATCTGGGTGGCCGGAAGGCTCCTGCCTGGTCTCGACGACGACACTGCCTACAAGGTGCGGGGTGCCGCGCTCTCCGGCGACTGGCGCCGTATCCGAGGCTCGATGGAGCTGGTGGCCGCACTGGCTGTCAACACGCCCGGGTTCCCGGTCCCCTGGCGGTCGCTGGTGGCCTCCGGTGAGCCGCAGGCGCTCGTGGCCGCCGGACTCCCCGCGCCCGACCCACGCGTCCACGAGGCACGCGCAACGCAGCACCTCGGCGACCTGTACGCCGCGCTGCAGCTCGTGGCCGCCGACCAGCTCGCCGAACTCACCGTCGGCTCCCCCACGTTCGCCGACCTGCAGCATGATCAGCAGGTGGACATGGTGCTGGCCCTCGACGCCGACCACCCATGGTTCGCCTGCGGACTCGACGACGAACCAGCCCAGAAGCCGCCCGGCTGGGAAGGCTCGGTGGGCCCGTTCAGCGGTGGCTACGCCGAGCCGCACGTGTACGCACGTGACGTCTACTCGGGGGCCGGGAACTGTGTGTGCGGCTCGGACGTCACCGACTGGGTGCACCTGCAGGCCGCGCCCGGCATCGACGTGCCCGAGCGGATGCGCGCCCAGGCCCTGGCTGGCAAGCGCAAGAACTGGGTGGAAAAGGCGGGTGGGCTCCCGAGCTACATCAAGCGCATCGCGAAGCACCTCCAGGAGAAGGGCATGGACCAGTCCCGGGCGATCGCCACGGCGGTGAACGCCGCCAAGAAGATGTGCGCCACCGGAGACCTGAACTTCCCGGGCTCCCAGCAGGTGAACCCCGGATCGAAGGCGGAAGCGTGCGCGGCCGTCGCCGACTGGGAGGCCAAGAAGGCCAAGAGCTGACCCTGGCATGATGAAGGCCGCCCGGTGCACCCCAACGACTGTCGGTCCGGGCGGCCTTGCTGTCGGTGCGGCTACCACCTCCTCCTCAGCCCTGCGGCCACGCGCAACATGGCCGCGTCAATCAGCAGGCCGACGCCCGCGCCGTACATGCAGCTTTCGTCGTTCACGATCGCGGACCACGCCAGCGCGAGCATGGCGAGCACAAGCGCCTGCGGGCTCAACACCTGCGGGAGGTCCATGGCCTCCAGGCGCCGCCTCACGGCGTGGCCGTCTCGTCCGGCTCGGGCTCCGGCTCCTCGTCGGACTCGGGCGCCTGCTTGCCAGTGATGTCCGTATTGCTGTCCGACCAGTGCCCCAGCGGGCGCGTCCTGATCCACTCCTCCGGGTAGCCCACTCAGTCCTCCCCGGTCGTATGGGCCGCGTCCACGTCCAGCTCTTCGACCAGGACGCCAGCCGCGATAGCGCCCAGGATCTCCTCATCCGTTGGCCTGTCAGCCACGGTCACTCCCTCTCTTGCTGCCTGCGCAGCAACTCCGCTTCCCGTTCCCGCTGGATGCGCAGGGCTTCGGCTTCATCACCTGCCCAGTCCCGGGCGTCTTCCCGGGACTGGGCAGGTTCCTGCTGTTCGGTCACCCCTGATCGCGCTGCTGGCGCTCCTGTTCTGCCTGCTGGCGCCGCGCTTCGTCCGCTTGCTCCGCAGCCACGCGCTTGGCCTCCAGTCGCTGCTGCGCCTCGGCGGTGACCCGCTCCCGGGTCTCCCTGTCTATGCGCTCCTGTTCAGCGATTTGCGCGGCCAACTGCCGGGCCTCGGGGGTCTTCCATTCTTCGGTCACAGTTCCTCCAGTTACTCGGTGATGGCGGTGTAGCCTTCGCCCTGCTTCGCCTGCCCCGCGACCTCCGTCAGCAGGTGTTCCACGTCGCGCAGGGCGCTGTTGTAGCCCAGCTCGTGGTGCAACTGGATGCCGGAGCAGTTCGTACGCGCGGGCCGGATGGAGCGGATGGAGCGGACGAGGCGCTGAACGGCTGCGTGCTGCACCCGGATCATGTTCAGCGCCTCGTGCCGGTTCGCGCACGGCACGGTGCTGTCACCGTTGGCGTAGGTGGCATACCAGAGGCTGGTCATCTGCTCGGGGTTCCAGGTGATCATGCCGACCTGGTAGTCACCGGCGTACACCTCGGCAACGCCGGGGCCGATCTCCTTCATTCCGAGGGAGATCGGCGTGATGGCGGTGGTGATCATGATGCTGGTCCTTCCGTGTGGTTGTTCCTGCTGAGACTAGAATACCCCCTGTCGATCGTGGGTGTCAACAGGGGGTATTCCGGGTGGAGATCACCAACCGCTCGCCAGCTCCTGCTCGCGGGTGCCGAAGTGCGCGTCCCCGTACGGGTCCATGCACAGGTCCAGCGCCAGGCCGTGGTGGCACTGCGGGTAGAGCGCGTCCGCGAACGCCTGCGACAGCGACGGCCAGTAGTTCGGGCGGTCCTCCACCTCGGAGAAGCGCAGACCCTTGTGGCTGGACATGTAGGCCAGCGCCCACTCTTCCGCCTGCGGGCCCTCGAACGCCACCTGGTACGACACGCCCTGGCCGTACGCCTCCAGCGTGATGACACCCTCCACGCCCACCGGCTGCTGGCCCAGGTCCCGAACCAGGTAACGCAGGTAGTGTTCCCGCGCCTCGGCGCAGGTGCCGTCGCAGTAGGAGATCGTGCCGTGGTCGAAGTCCTCGCCGTGCTGCAGGCAACCGTCCGCCTCGGGGGAGTAGGTGCAGTCGCGCCCGCCGCCATGACCCTGGCAGAAGTCGGAGGCCGTGAAGATTGTCATTTGGGGGTCCTTCCCTGGTCGGGTTGTTCCTGACGCCGAGAACATTACCCACCACTTGTGTGGGTGTCAACCACCGATCTACAGTAGGTCCATGACGACCCTACGGCGCACCATCCGCTGGGCGTGGCCGACCGACCAACGGCCCGTCGGCATCCCCCTGTGTGTCCGCTTCTGGCTGTCCATCGGGCTCTACGGCTCCCTCGGGCTCGCCACGTGGGCGCACTGGTGGTGCGCCGTCCGACCGTGAGGTGACAGAAAGTGGACGACATCCCCCCGAGCCTGATCAGGACCTGCAAGGGCTGCCAGGCAGACGTGATCTTCGTGAAGGTCCCCGGCAAAGCCAAGAAGGACCCGCACGTCTGGACCATCCTCGACCCCATCCCCAGTGACGCTGCTGGCACCTACTACATCGAACTTGACCCCGGCAGCGACCGGCCCGCCCTGCGCGGTGGCCGCATCGAACAGCGCGGGCGCCGACTCGGCATGCTCGCCGCTGGCGTCAAGCTCCACACCAACCACTACAAGACCTGCCCCAAGGCGGAGGAGTTCAAGCGCAAGCGCAAGAGCCTGCACTAGACTCATCAGCGTCATGGGAACCCCATCCCCTGCGCTCCGGCCCAGCTGGCAAGCGGCCCTCGCACACCTCCAGGTGCGGGGGCCGCTCCCATGTGCACAGATGCAAGACCTGATGTGACACCCACGCTCACCGCCCGTTAGCCTCGCGCCAACGGAGAACAACGCGCCGCGTCGGCCCAGCCGCGCCGCAGCGCCCACCGGCCCAGCTGGTCACGCTCTCCGCACCCCAATCTGAGAGGACGAGAGCATGACCGCGAGGTTCGACGCGGACATTCTGGGCCGCCTCGGTGACGCGTCGCTGGACGAGATCAACGCCGCCCTGGCTTCGATCACCGCCGAGGGTGAAGCCCTGCGTGCCGAGTACGCGAGCAAGCCGCCCACCAACGAGAGCGTCACCCGCTATGGGGAACTGCTCGACGCCGTGAAGGCGCTGCAGGCGGAGAAGCAGGGCCGTGCCGCCCTCGCCGACAAGCAGGCCGCCCTGTTCGCCGAGATGGAAGGGCTGACCGCTCCCGAGCCCGCCGCAGCTCCCGAGCCCACGGAGCCCGCCGCACCGGCCACCGAGCCCGAGGCAGCGCCAGCCGACCCGGCGTCCACCGAGGGCCTGGCCGACACGTCGGGCGACGACGAAGACCCACCAGCCGACCCGGCGCCCGAGGGCGACGGCGACGGCACCACCGACGACAGCGGGGAGTCCGCCGTGACCGCATCCGCGCGCCGCCCCATCGGCGGCGTGAACAAGCCGCCCACCGCGCCGACCCCGACGCTCCCCCGCGTCACCATGACCACCACCGCCGTCGGTGGCGTCCAGGGCGTGGAGGCTGGCCAGCAACTCAGCCGCGAGCAGCTGGTGACCGCCTTCTCCAGCAAGGGTCAGGCCGTCTCGGGCCTGAACGTGCGCGGCTACGAAAAGTACGCCGTGGCCACCGTCCGCACCGAGTACCCCGAAGACCGCATGCTGCGCCGCAGCGTGTCCGCCTTCACCAACATGGACCTGGTGGACAAGGCCAGCCGCCAGGCTCGCCGCACCCACGCGATCGACAACCTGACCGCCGTCCAGGTGGCGCAGGGCCCGGACCCCGACGACGTCCTGACTGCCGCTGGCCTGTGCGCCCCGCTCGAAACCCTCTACGACATCGAGACCATCGGCGACGTGGACCGCCCGGTCCGTGACGCGCTGGTCCGGTTCGGCGCCGACCGTGGCGGCATCCAGTACCGGCCCGCCCTCGACGGCGTCACCCAGACTGGCGGCATCGGCGTGTGGACGGCCACGAACGACGAAGCGGACCCGCTGGTCCCGAAGACGTGCGTGGAAATCGACTGCCCCGGCGTGCTCACCGCCGAGGTGGACGCCGTCTACCAGTGCCTCACGTTCAGCAACATGTCCACCCGGTTCGACCCGGAGTGGATGGACTCCACGATCCAGGCCCAGAGCATCGCTCACGCCCGGTTTGCGGAGAACCGGCTGCTGACCCAGCTCACCACCGCGTCCAAGAACGTCTACAGTTCGAAGCTGCTGGGTGCCACGCGTGACGCGCTGCGCACCATGGACCAGATGGTGTCGTACTACCGCAGTGTCCACCGCCTGAACGCCAACGCGCCGCTGCGACTCATCGCGCCGTCGTGGATGCGGGACCTCATGCGTGCGGACATCTGCATGCAGATGGTGGGCGACACGCTGGTTTCGCTGGAGGTCGCGGACTCCGACCTGGCCCGCTGGTTCGCAGTCCGCAACGTGAACGTGACCTGGCACCTGGACGGCATCAATCCGCCGGACGTGGACCTGGCCACCGACATCGTCACCCCGTCGCAGGTGTACACCCTGCTGGCCACCAACAGCCCCGTGCCGAGCTGGCCGAACAACGGCGGGGCCAACATCATCAACCCGGTGTCGGTCGTGTCCACGGTCCTCTTCCGCGAGGGCGACTGGCTCTACCTCGACGGTGGCACGCTGGACCTGGGCGTCGTGCGGGACTCCACCCTGAACGGACTGAACCGCTTCCAGACGTTCTCGGAGTCCTTCGAGACCACGGCGTTCCGAGGCATCGAGTCCATCCACCTGGTGATGCAGCTGCAGGCTACCGGCGAGTCCGCCGCGACGGCCGACACCACCCCGTGACCGGCGACCGGGCGCCCCACTCGTTCCGTGGACCTTGTCCACTCGGTTCGTGGGGCGCCCGGTTCTCCACCACCCTGGAGAGGAAGGAGTGACAGATGTTCGCTCCCGTCGAGCCGGTACCCGCCGAACGCCCCACGTTCGGCACTCTCGTGGCCGCCGCCATCACGCCGCAGGACAACGTCAGATGGCAGGACGGCCTGGCGTGGCGCCCGGAACGCTGCCCGCAGGCTCGGACGTTCGACCCGTGTGGGGGTGCCTTCGAGGACCCTCCGATCGGCGACGGCGACGACGGCATCGTCTACTATCGGCCGCCCGCCTTCCGCGTGGAAGACCGGTGCTCGACGCGCGCCGGTCGATCGCCCGAGTACGCGGCCCGCGTGCGCAGGCAGGCCGAAGCGGTGACGTCCTTCCTGGTTGCCCGAGAGCTGCAGAACGGCGACCTGTCCGCGCTCAACCCCTACAACACCCCCGAGGCCACCGACCAGACCAACGCCTACCTGGCCATGGTCGGCGGCACCACGGTGGCTGGCACATGGGACATCGCCGCCGGACTCGGCGCGCTGGAGCAGGAAGCCCGCCAGGTCTCCCTCGGCATGAACGTCTACATCCACATGCCGATCCGTCTCGCGGTCGCCCTCGACGCACGCGGCGTACTGATCAGTGAGGGCGCGCTGCTGCGCACGCGGACCGGCGCCCGCGTGGTGGCCGACGCTGGCTACTCGGGGCGCGGCCCCGACGTGGCCGGAACGTCCGAGGTGCAGACCGTGACCATCACGGGAGCGCCGACAGGCGGCACGTTCACCCTCACGTTCAGCGGGCAGACCACCGCCGCCATCCCATTCAACGCCACCGCGCTGGCCCTGCAGACCGCGCTGAACAACCTGTCAAACCTCGACGGCGTCACGGTCGCTGGCGGCCCCGGCCCCGGCACCCCGTGGACGGTCACGTTCCCGGCCAGCATGGGCAACGTGGCGCAGATGACCGACGACCCGTCCGGCCTCACCGGCGGGACGACACCGGACGTCACCGTCACCACCACCACGCCCGGCGTCGCGCCGAGCGTGGCCGCAGGCCTGTGGATGTACGCCACCGGCCCGGTAGTGGTTCGCCTCGGCGAGGTCATCACGGACAGTCTGGTGGACCACACGGTGAACGAGGTCATCCACACGGCCGACCGCCTGTTCGCCGCGACGTTCGACCCCTGCAGCCTGCATTCCATCCAGGTCACCGACCCGGCGCCCACGCCGTAGAACGAGGAGGTAAGGAATGCCTTATGACGGTTCTGGGAGCCTCTTCGCTCTCGGTATGCGCATGACCAAGATCGACGTCTTGGGCGCCCCGATCGTGGGGGCCACCAGCTCCTACAAGTCGGATGCCCTGGTCGCCGTGTCCGTCGGCCTGGAGTACGAGGAGGGCACCGAGGTCATCCAGAAGTCGGGGTCCGGTCGGGTGTGCCTGACCTACAAGGCACCGGACACGCTGAAGCGTGGCACCATCTCCGACTTCCAGGTCTGCACGCCGGACCCGAACGTGTTGGAGTTCCTCATTGGCGGTGACGTGATCTCCACGGGCGCGTCCACCGCCGAGGTCCAGACGGTCACGATCACCGGCACGCCGACGGGTGGCACGTTCACCCTGACGTTTGACGGCGAGACCACCGGCCCGATCGACTTCGACGCCACCAACGCCGAGATGGACACCGCCCTGGAGGCTCTGTCCAACATCGGGGTGGGCGAGGTGACGGTGACCGGCGGCCCCGGTCCGGGTACCGCGTTCACGGTCACGTTCTCCTCCAGTCTCGGCAACGTGCCCCAGATGACGGCGAACGGCGCCGGTCTCACCGGCGGCACGACGCCGACTGTCACGGTGACCACCACCACCGGCGGCAACAACCTCACCGACGTGGGCTACCGGGCGCCCGAGGTCGGCACCGAGGCCGTCCCGAACGGCGTGTCGCTGGAGTTCTGGACGGCCGCCATCGACGACGGCGCCTACGCATCCCAGCTGCCCTACTTCCACTGGGTGCTTCCCCGCTCGAAGATCCGGCCGTCGGACGCGTGGGCGCTCAACGGCGAAAACGCGCTCCTTCCCGGATTCGAGGGCTGGAGCGAACAGAACCAGAACTGGGGCTCGGGCCCCGCCGACGACTGGCCCTACGAGTCCGACCGGGTCTGGCAGTTCGCCCGCGTGGCCGCCATCCCCGACCTGACTCCAGGGTTTACGGCGGTCTCCTGACCCCTGGTGGTCCCAGGGAACAAGCGGGGGCGGGTCGCGCACACCTTGCCGTGCGGCCCGCCCCCGCGCTCGTAAGGGAGATGGAATATGACCCTCGGCTACACGGTCGCCGTTCGCAACTCGCAGCTGGCCGCCCTCGCCGCCCGCTTCGACGCGGGAGCCGCAGGCGCCACGATCAAGGTGTACAGCGGCACCCGGCCCGCCACCGCAGACACCGCCGTCGGCGGTGGAAACACGCTGCTGCTCACGCTCACGCTGGCCACCAGTGCGTTCGGGGCCCAGTCGAACGGGTCCATGAGCCTCGCCGGACTGCCCATCTCCGGCACCGGCGTGGCCGCTGGCACGGCCACCTGGTTCCGCGCCGCCGACAGCGACGGCGTCACCGTCACCGACGGCACATGCGGAGCCGAGGCCAGCAACGAGGACATCGAGTTATCCACGACCACCATCAGCGTGGGCCTGGAAGTCACGCTGACCGCAGGCACCATCACCCAGCCGTGAGGAGGGGACCGTGGCCGCACAGTTCGGTGTAGCAAGCGACCGCGTCAGCCGATCCGGCGCGGTCCCCGATCCGACCGCCGGATTCACTCTCGTGGCGTGGGCGCGCGTGGACACCGACACCGACGCCAGCGCCACTCTGGCCCGCGTGTGGACCGCTGGCCTCACCACCGTGGCCACGTTCGCCACCGGCACCGACGGCCTGACCGGCCCCAACTACTTCACCGGCGGCGGAAGCGTGTCGAGCGGCACGAACTTCGTCGTCGGCGAGTGGCGCCGCGTGGGCTTCGCCTGCCTCGGCACCGCCGGAACCGTGTACGCCGCCACTCCCCTGGGCGCCACCGAGGTGGACAACGGAACCGTGGCCGGAAACCCGACCCCGGCGGGGATCACGCTGGGCGGGCGCGACACCGCCGACAGCAGTGAGAACCTGGTTGGCACGCTGGCCTACGTCCGCGTCTTCCCCGGCAAGCTCACCCAGGCGGAAGCCGAGGCGGAATGGGACAGTCCCACCGCTGTGCTGGCAGCCTGGGCGGACTGGCCTCTGACCAGCGACCTGAACGACATCAGCGGCAACGGGCGGCACCTGTCCGCCGGGTCCACGCCGGTTGATTTCGTCGCCGGTCCTGACCTCCCGTCGGATCCGGCGACCGCCGAGCTGGTCGGCACGCTGCCCGTTGCGACCATGGAAGGCGCCGCGACCGCGACCGCCGAGGCCGACCTGTCGGGGTCGCTCCCGCTGGCCGGCATGTCCTTCGAGGCGGTTGGTTCCGCCGAGGCGGACCTGTCTGGGCTTCTGCCTCGCGCCGTTGCCCACTTCGAGATCGTGGAGGCGAACATGGCACCATCACCCGTTTCTGAAGTCCTCTGCAGCTCGTGGGCGACCGTGGAAGACCTCGACGAACAGGAGCACACGAGACTCACCGCGTTGGGGTTCACCGATAGCAAGATCAACGCCTATCTGCTCCGCGCATCCGAACTGCTGTGGGCCTTCTCCGGGCGCATATGGCTCGGTGGCGGCTGCGAAGAGGACGCGGTACTGCGTTCCTACCCGCCTGTCCCCGGGACCGGCGTCTGGCCGTACAGCCCCAGCTGGGGACGCTGCTCGTGCTGGAGCTACGCGGTGTGGCTCGACGGTCGCCCCTACCCCACCCCGTTCACCGGGCGACACATCGTGGTGCCCGTCGCCATCAAGCTGCCCCGCAAGAGCATCACCGCCGTTACATCCGTGACCGTGGGCGGGGAGGCGTTCCTGGCGTGGGAGCTTCGCCCGGACGGCTGGCTGACCCGCACCGACGGCCAGGGCTGGGCGGTATGCGAGGCCGACACCGAAGTCACCTACCGATTCGGCGACCCCCCACCCGCTGGTGGGCGAGACGCCGCAATCGAGCTGGGCACCGAGATGCTCCTGGACCGTGCCAACAGCGACGATTGCCGACTGCCACCGAACACCGTGTCGGTCACCCGGCAGGGCCTGACCATGGAACTCATGTCCACGGACCGCCCCGAGTTCCGCACCGGGCTGCCCCTGGTGGACATGTGGCTGGAAGCAGTCAATCCGCACCGACGCCCACAACCGGCACAGGTATGGTCACCTGATGTACCGCGCCTCATGAAGCAGGGAGCCACCCGTGAAGTCTGACCCGTTCGCGCCGTCCGACCACCCGCGCCACGCGAAGAACATCACCACCGCAGCGCTCCTCGGCGACGACGGCCCACGGCGAAACCGGTTCGCCGAGCTGCTGGACCTGCACCTGACCCCGCGCGAGCAGGACGCCAACGTGTCGCCCTCCGTCGAAGAGGCGGAACGGCGCCAGACGCTCGTGCAGGAGTTCCTGGAGCAACTGGACACCGAAGGCCCCGATGCCGAGCTTCCTACGCTGGAGGACGAAACGGGGGCGCTGTACCAGTGGCACCAGGGCGACCGCCCCGAGGGTGGCGACGGCGACCCGGACGGCCAGCCCGACGGCACCACGTCGAGCGGCTGGCGCTTCGTCGGCGACCCCGGCCCGGCCATCCCGCCACGCAACGGCCCCGGCTCGGACACCGACACCTGGCGCGCTTTCGCCGCCCAGGTCACCACGGCCTCGGCGTCCTGGGCCACCATGACGCGCGGCGAGATCATCGCCGCACTGGAGGCCGCAGGCAAGATTCCGGCCGACCAGTGAGTGTCGCCGGTCAGGGCGTCGCCGTCCGCACGCTCGCCATGGACATCCAAGCCGCCATTGAGTCGCACTGGGGCGGCACCGCCGAGCCCCTGCCCGAGCGCCGCTACGTGACGTTCGGCGACCCCGGCAGCGTGCCCTGGGACTGTGAGCAGCTGGTGATCTCCCTCGCCGGTATCGGATTCGGTCCGGCGCAGGACTCCGCGCCGCCGGTCACGCCGCGCGGCGGCACCCCGGCGTCCATCCTGTCCGTGCGCCACGCCGTGTTCAACGTGGCCCTGGTGCGCTGCATCCCCACCCCGACCGGTCGCAGCGCCACGCCGCCCGACCTGGCCGCCCTGCAGGCCGCCGGTGAGCGGTTCATGACCGACGCTGGCATGCTGTCCCAGGCGCTGGTCCGCTGGGCGGCCCGCACCTACAAGAACCTGCCGAACGACGGCGCGGCCTCGGTGCAGCTCGGGGTGATCGAGCCGGGCGAGGCGTCCGGCGGCTTCGTCGGACTCACCGGCGTGGCCATCGTCACCTGCGCGGCACTGGAGTAGGCCATGGCCGGATTCCACTGGGTGACAGGTCGGGTGCGTCTCCTTCCCGGGGAGCCGCAGGCGTTCGCGAACGACCCGCACGAGGGCGTGGTCTACGACCTGCGCTATCGGGCCTTCCTGATCGCTGGCCTGGCGAAGGCGCGCGTGCAGGTGGACACCGGCTTCACGTTGACCACGATCCGTGACGAGATTAATCGGAACGTGCGCCGCTACCCGTACGCGGACGTGATCGCAGGCAAGTCCGGCGCGCGACGTCCGGGCGGTGGCCCGCGCACGGTGCCCGAGATCCTGGACAGAGGTTCGCGTCCGCACGTGATCAGGGCGCGGCGACGCAAGGCGCTACGCTTCGTAGTCAACGGCAGGGTTGTGTTTCGCCGGTCGGTCATGCACCCCGGCACCCGTGGTAGTGGGTTCCTAACCAAGAGCCTCTACGACGGTGGCAGCATCTAACGAAGGGACCACCATGGCAGTCGAGGTTATCCGCAGCAAGACCCGCAAGAAGGGTCCACTCCGCAAGCGCTGGGAGTTCGCCCTGGAGTTCTACCGAGGCGACGCCGAAGAGCAGCACCAGTTCCTGGCCTACCCGGCCATGGACGCAGGCGGACTCAACCACACGCTGTCGGCCGCCCGCCACCCCGAACGCGCCATCGAAGGCATGGTGCGCTCCATCCGGAAGATGCTGGCCGACGACGACGGCACGCCGCTGGGCTGGCGCCCCACCCGGTACATCGAGCTCCAGCCGGACGCGACCGACGACGCCCCGGTAACCGCCGCCGACTCTGCCCAGCAGTTCCGCGCGGAGAACAGACTGCCGTGGGTGGACGGCCCCGAGCCCACCGACCTGGACGCCGAGGAGCGCGCCTACCGGGAGCGCCACGGCGCCGAGCCCACCGGCAACGCGCCCGAGCCGGACGACGTCGAGGACGCCGACCTGGAAGACCCGGACCTGCTCTTCCTCGACCCCGACGGCAAGCCGATAACCGGCGAGCAGGCCGCGCAGGCGATGCGCTTCGAGAACGGGTCATCGCGCCGCCGGTTCGCTTTCCTGATGGACGAGGACGAGGAGCTGACCCTGGAGCTGGACCAGCTCCAGGCCGTGTTCAAGAAGCTGCTTGCGCAGGTATCCGACCGCCCTACTCGTCGGTAGTCCTGGTCCACGGGATTACCGAAGACCCCATTGCCGGACCCTACGTCCGAGGGCGGCTGGCTCTTGCGGACATCGATGCGACAACCCCGGCAGGGATGTGGCTGGATGCCGTTTACGCGGCGTATGCGGACGCGCCGCACGGCGTACTGGAGAAGCTGGCCAAGCAGATCGTGATCAAGGAAGCCATGATCGACCCAGAGGGCGCACGCGAGACCTGGGGCAGGCGACCAGAGCACATAGCCATGGCTGGCAACTTCGGCCGTGGCGCCGGTATGGAGGCAGGCAACACCGCAGCCATGCCGCCCGGCCAACAAGCAGGCACGCCCCGGCGGCCACCGATACCGCAGAGGACCCGAACGCCCATGGCGGGCGCCCCGGTTCACGGCACGCGGCCCAGGCCGCAGTAGACGCAGGGAGGTGACCAGATGGCCCGGATCATCGCCGAGGCCGGCGTCAGGCTGCGCGTGGACGGCAAGGGGCTGGCGCTCGAAATCCGCCAGGTGATCCGGGCGGCCATGGCGGAAGCGCAGGCCAGCCAGGTGGACCTCCCGTCGCCGACGCGCCGCATGGCCGACGACGCCGACCGTGACAGCAACCGCATCCGTCGCAGCCTCGGCAGCATCGGGTCCGCCCTGTCCGACGTCGCGGGCCGGGCTGCATCCGCCGCGCTCTCCGGCGGCAAGCTGCTGCTGATCGGCACCGCCGCCGTGGGCGCCCTTGCTGGCGTCACGCAGCTGGCCTTGGGCGTCGGTGCGCTCGTGGGCGCCGCAGCCCAGGCCGCAGGCGTGGTCGGCCTGCTGCCCGCCGCCTTCGCCTCACTGAAGGCCAGCACGGCAGCTATCAAGCTCGGGCTGCAGGGCATGTCGGAGTCCATGGCCGCCATTGCCTCGGGGGACGCCGCCGCCTTCGAGGAGTCGCTGAAGAATCTGGCGCCCGCCGCCCGGGACTTCGCCCGCGCCGTGCGCGACGTCAAGCCTGCGTTCGACGAGATGCGCCTAGACGTCCAGCAGGCTCTGTTCCGCGACCTCGCGGACACCGTGCGCCCCCTCGCGGACACCTTCCTTCCTATCGCCTCGGACGCCTTCAAGAGCATTGCGGGTAGCGCGAACTCGGCGGCCCGCGAGACGGCTGACTTCCTGTTGCAGGGAGCCCAGGTGGAGAAGGTCACCACCTTCTCGGAGAACCTGAAGGCGTCTTTCGCGAACGTGGCCGGAGCGCTGCGGCCAGCCGTGTCCGCCTTGCTGGATCTCACCAGCACCGGCTCCACCTTCCTTCCCGCGCTCACCGAGCAGCTCAACCAGTGGGCCACAGGCTTCTCTCAGCGCATCGCCGAGGCCGCCCGGTCCGGGGAACTGGCGGCGTTCTTCGAACGCTCCATCGAGGCCCTGCGCACGCTGGGCCGCATCGCGGGCAACGTGTTCGGGGCCATCGGCAACATCCTGGACGCGGCCGACACCGAGGCGGGCGGATTCCTGGAGCGCATCGAGGAGATCACCCAGAAGTTCGAGGACTTCACCGGATCCACCGAGGGCCAGGCCGCATTCGGTGGCTTCTTCGAATCCATGCGCCGCGTGGTGGATGCACTGGGGCCCGCATTCTTCCAACTGGTTACGATCATCGGCCGCGACTTCTTGCCGATTCTCGCGGATATCGCCTCGATTATCGGCCCGGTACTGAAGCCGCTATTCGAAACGTTCGGGCGCCTCCTCCAATCCCTGCGGCCGTTGATCGCCGCCATAGCCGACGCTTTCGCCACCGCCTTGGAGGCGCTGGGGCCGTTCTTCGACGCGCTGGCCACGGCAATCAACGAGGCCATGCCCGTGCTCGGGCCCATGATTCAGGACATCGGTGAGGCGTTCGCGAATCTGTTTGAGGCCATGGTGCCACTGGCGCCGTTGTTCGTTGAGTTGCTGGAGGCAATTCTTCCGATCATCCCGCCTTTTATTCAGATGATCGCGGACCTGATGCCGCAGTTCATCGAGATCATAGAGGCGCTGATGCCTCTCATTCAGGCGCTTGCGGATGCCATGGTGACACTGATACCGGTCTTTACCGATATCGCCAGCATCATCCTGGACGTGTTCATTCCCGTACTGGAAGCGGTCGTGGCTGTGTTCGTCGCGATCGTGGACGCGGTGACGTGGGTTGTGAATACCCTGTGGACGATCATCAGTGAAGTATTCTGGACGATCATCAACTTTCTGGGTGAAACCTGGCGAGACATTACCGAGCAGGTATCGGAGGCATGGAACGCAATCGGTGACTTCTTCTCCGACGGAATCGACGGCGTACTAGCCAAGATAAACTCGTTCGCCTCTGACCTGTGGAACAAATTCAAGGGCATGATGTCGAATGTCGTCAGCGCGGTGGGCGACGGTGTAGCCAACGTGGTCCGCTGGTTCCTTGACCTGCCGGACAAGCTCCTGGGCGCGTTGAGCGGCATCGGCTCGTGGCTGTGGAACTCCGGCCGTGACCTCGTACTGGGGATGCTGAACGGCATCAAGGCGGCGGTGCAGCGGGTCATTGACGCGGTCAAGGGCATGGTAAACGACGCCATCGGTGCGGCCAAGAATCTCCTGGGTATCGCGTCGCCGTCGAAGGTGTTCGACGAGATCGGCCGCCAGATCGGCCAGGGCTTCGCTGGCGGGCTCGACAAGAGCACCGGCATGGTGGCGGACGCCGCCGCCGCCATGGCCCAGGCGGCCATTGACGCCGCCGCCATCACCGCGCCCACGGTCACGTTGACCAACCCGACCGCCGAGGACCTGAACGCCGCCCGCGCCGCTGGCGCCGAGGCTCCGGTGATCCAGCAGACCAACATCATGCGGCCCGGCACGGACGTCATGCAGTTCAGTCACCTGGTGCTGAAGCGGGCCTATGGTGGCGTGCTCTCCGGCGCGTCCACGCTCGGTGTCCGGCGCAACCCCGTGCAGGCCGGCGTAGATGATCAGTGGGTGACTGTATGACCGCGCCAAACCCCAACGCCCACCTGCCTACTGTCGCCGAGGAGGGCCAGTATCGACTCGGCGACGACTTCGTCACGGATCCCTCGGACGTGTGGCTGAACACCCAGTGGGACGACGGCACGCTGATCGTGGCCGCCGAGCCCGAGGGCTGGGAGGGCCTGGAGTTCGTGACGCCCATCGACACCGCTGGGAGTCGTGACGGCGGACTGGACGGCCCGCAGTCGATCGGCCCGCGCACTCTGCCCGTGGACGGCGCCATGGTGGCGCCCGACGCCGCAACCCTTCGGCGCGGCATCGCGGCCATCAGGCGCAAGCTGGGGCCCCGCAAGCGGGTGGTGTGGGAGCAACACGACTTCGGCCAGGACCGGCGTCTGGCCATGATCTGCAGGGCGCAGGGAGACTTCACCGCCACCCCCGTCTACGGCACCGCCATGGGCGGCGTGGCGTCCCGATTCTCGTTCACGCTCGTGGCCGCCAACCCGCCCTACAAGTTGTCGAGCGGGGCGCCGGAGTTCGTGGACATCGGCCTGCCCGTGGACACCGTCACGGGCCGCACCTACGACAAGACCTACAGCTACAACTACGGCGCCAGCACCAACCCCGGCGGCATCGGCCAGGCGGAGAACACCGGCGACGTGGACGCCTGGCCGGTGTTCGAGATCACCGGCCCCGTGAACAGCCCCATCATCGACAACACCACGACGGGCCGCAGCTTCCTTGTGGTCGGTTCCATTGCCACTGGTGTCACCGTCACTATCGACTCCCGCACCGGGCGCGTGGACCCCGCAAGCTACCGGCTGGTAGGCAGGCCGTGGGTGCTCGTGCCAGGCGTGAACAACCTCCGGTGGCGCGCGTCATCCGGCTCATTCGACCCATCCGCCAACCTGCGCGTTATCTGGCGCTCAACCTCGGAGTGACCCATGGCCATCCTGAACCCGCCCGCATACCTGCAGGCTGGCACCTACCCGGCCAGCTCTGACCGCCTGCACCAGATCAGCGCCAGGTTCCTGCCCACCGTCCTGTCCACGAGCGACGTGGCCGCACGCGGCGGCGTCCTCGGCGGCCAGTCCGCTCGCCAGTTCGCCAGCAGCATGACGAACTGGGACGTGGCCATCGGTAAGGGCGTGGGAGTCGTCGAGAACACGTTCACCACCCAGGGCGGGGACTACCTGGTCCTGAACACGGCCACCCAGACGCTGACCGTCACCGCGTCGAGCCCGACCACCAACCGCATCGACATCATCGGTGTGCGCGTCCAGGACGCGTTCTACTCGGGCGCGGTCAACTCCGGCGACCTCGCCGTGGTGCAGGGCACGCCAGCCGCAGGCGCCCCGTCGGATCCCGCGCTCCCGTCCAGTTTCCTGCCCCTGTGGCGAGTCACCGTGTCCGCCGGAACGACCACCGGGGTGCTGGCCGACCTGCGCAAGCGCACCGCCGAGATGGGCGCCTGCTACCAGCCGTTCACCGGCCAGCTGTCGGACAACGGGACGTTGATCGGGGAGGTGCAGCTGCTTCCCGCCCTCGCCCCGTACCCGTCGCGCCTGCGCGTGTGGGATGGGTCCGCGTGGCGCGGCACCACCGGCTGGGCGTTCGCGCCGCCCGCCATCACCAACCTGGCGTCGCTGGCCGCCGGCTCCCAGCACATCGCCGCGTCATTGTCGGTGCCGGACCCGCTCTTCCAGTACAAGCTGCGGTCCTCGGGCTCCCTCGACTGGGGAATGGTCAACGGCAGTCAGCCGGACAACCCCATCAGCCTCTCGGTGACCCTCGACAACACGGCCTACAACGCAGGCGTGATCAGCCGAGGGAACGCCTACAGCCCGAACGTGGCCGCCGCCAACCAGCCAGCCCATACGGCTATCGCCCCGACCGCGCACACGGCGGTGCTCACCGGGGCGCACACCGTGCGGCTGATCGCGCGTAACTCGGCGGCCTCGCAGCCCATGGTCATCTTCGCTCTAGACGTCATGAACACGTCGTCACTCACCGTCGAGATGGTGCCAGCATGACAGGTCCCGGGCCCTCGGCCGCGCTGCTGGCCGCGTCGAGCTACGACCTGCCCGAGGAGCAGATCGTCAGCTATACCTACTGGCCGGTCAACTACTACCTGGGCGACCCCTACGTCATCGGCAACGCGCCCCTGCCGCTCTCCGGCGTGCAGTTCTCCGACGTGATGAAGGGTGTCGGAGAACTGCGCGCGTCTCTGCAGCTGGCCGACCCCGACGTGCGAGCCATGAATCCGTGGGAGTTGGTGCTGCCCAGGAAGACCGGCATCGTGGCCGTGCGGTCCGTGCTCGTGGACGAGGACACCGACACCTGGCAGCACGAGGCCGTCTGGCACGGCACGGTGTGGGAACGCAAGCCCGTGCCAGCAACCGGGCGCTGGGAGATCACCGCGCGGACCATCGAGTATGGATGGTCGCGCCGACTGATCACCGGCCCGATGGCGGGTGGCGACCTGGTGTGGGCGCAGGCCGACCGCACCGAGATCGTGCAGGACCTGCTGACCCCGTCCATCTTCTCCCAGGTCGGCCCACCCTCGACGTACGGCACCGCCACGGCCACCGTGGACGCCGCCAGCCTGGATCGGGTGATCGTCAACGCCGCAGACGTGACCGACATCCCCGAGGGCGGCTACGTGCGCGTCAGGGCCCTGGACGGCACCTACCGGACGAACGCCGCAGGCACGACGGACATCTTCAACGTCACCGACCTGATCGACGGTGGCGGCATCTGGGCCATCGTCGTGACCCCCCTGTTCGCTTCGCTGTCCGAGATCGGGGACGTCGTCGAGGTGATCAACCTCTGGCCCGGCTGGATCAACATTGATCCGCCCACCCAGATGACGCTGCGCGTGCACGACTTCAGCTACAAGCGCGACCAGCAGACCAACCTCCTCACCGCCCACCAGGACCGCAGCAAGGTGGACGACGGCTACGACTGGTACACCTCGGTACGTGTCCTCGAAGGCGGCTCACCCATCGACGCCATCAGCTTCCGGTGCCAGTACGTGATGGGCTACCCGCGCCTCGGGCGAGAGTACGGCGTGGACGAGATCCCCCGGTTCATGTTCCGGGTGTCCGGCCAGGGGAACGTGCTCGACTCCAGTCCGGTCTACAACGGCGAAGGGGTGGCGAACGTCGTCTGGGGGCAGGGCTCGGGCTACGACACGGACGCCTTGCGCGCCGTGGCCACGAACTCCAGCGACTGGGCCAACGGCTTCCTGATCACCGAGGACCGCTACAGCAACCCGGACGTGTCCCGCTCGGACACCCTGGAGGCCTACACGATCTCCGCCCTGATCCAGAGCTACGCCAATGAGCAGTACCTGGACCAGGTGACAGTGCGGGGCGACAAGCCGCCCTACTTCGGCACCTACGCCATGGGTGACGATGCCCTGTTCAGCACCGACGACTGGACCAACACGGACGGCCCGAACGGCGACCGCGACGTCACCTACCGGACGCGCATCATGGGATGGACGGTCACGCCGCCCGAGGGCAAGAACAGCGAAACGGTGAAGCTGGTTTTGGCCGGCGGCGGTGAGGCGGTACTGGATGGTTGACGTCAACCCTCGTGACCTGCAAACGCCCTACACACCGCGCGAGTCCACGATCGTGGACGCGGTCGCCGAAACGCGCCGCATCGCGGACCAGGTCATGCGCAACAACCCCCTAGTGGACGCGGTCATCTCCCAGGGACTGACGCGGTTCCGAGGCAACTACGGTGCCGACTTCGCCTGGTTCGGCGAGTTCTACCCGGCCGACCGCAACCTGACCGACGCGTACGGAAACGAGCTGCCCCAGCGCGGCATCATCTTCGTGCGCGACGACCCGCAGCACAACAGCGCTTTTCAGCTCTACGACTTCGACCCCCGGGCCGGTGAAGCGCTGCGTCAGCGCATCGGCATGCACGACGCGGACGGCAAGCCCCTGCTGTGGGAGGGCTGGGATGGCGGCCGCGCTTTCCCGGACGCCCCGGTGGTGATGTACCAGCGGGAGACGATCGACCCGAACGGCGTGCAGATCGGGTCGGACGTGGTCGTATTCTCGGGGGAGGGAAACCTGATCGGGACGAAGTTCCGCATGGGCGCCGCGTGGGGCACGGCGGGCGGCACGCCGAACTGGTCCTGGTATGTGCGCCTGTCCGGCGGTGGCGTCACGATCAACACCCCGACGGTCAACGGTTCCGGCGGCGGCAACTTCTTCATCGACGTGAGCGTGAAGACCATCCAGGCAGTGTCGAACTATATCAATGTGGACTGGCATATGTGGAAAACGGGAGGCACCGGAGGATTCACGCCACGCCCCTATTACGCCCTGATGTATTCCCCGCACACCCGACCCTAGAAAGGTGATCGATGGCCTACGTGCTACGGCCTCCCGTGTATGAGGCGATCCAGTGGACTGGGTCGAACGTCGAGGACTGCGCCGCGTTCTACTCTCAGTGGTTCCCCCAGCCGCCACCCCCGCTCCCTGGGCAGGAGGGCACGCCGCCCTTCCGGTACGACGCCGAGGCGTCCACGCTCACCGTCTCGCCCGGCTACGTGCTGCAGGTCGGCGACTGGATGGTGAACGGTGGCACTCGACCCCCCGACCTGGCGTGGGCTGGTTCACCCGAGGTCGTGCAAGACTCCGCCTTCCAGCTGAAATACGCTGTGGAGGAGTAGCACCGGCCCGGGGGAGTAAGGATGATGATGGTGAGTGGACGTATTGCCGCCTCTTGGCGCCGCAGGAATCGCGGCCTTGCTCGCCATCGTCATCGGGTATTTGCTGAACGCCAATAGGCAGGACCGCAAAGAGCACCGAGCCGAACGCCAGGAATGGGATGCGCGATTCAAGGCCCAGCAGGATCAGCACGCCGCAGACGTGAAAGACCTGCGGGAGCGCATGGACCGGCTGGAGAAAGACCTGCGCAATGAGACACTACGAGCAGACCGGGCAGAGGCTCGGGCAGCAGCCCTCACTGGAGGGACGGGGCCATGACCACACCGAGCGACCCGGAGCGGGCTCGACGAGAGCGCGAGGCGTTGAGGGACCGGCACATGGACCACGTCCGGATCCTCCTCGGGGCGGTCGCGGTGGTGCTCCTGGGCATGCTCGTGTGGTATGCCTGGGACTCGCGGGACACGGCTGAAGAGGCCGTCTCGCAGACCCAGAGCCTTGCCCAGCAGGTGCAGTCGGCATGCAAGGTCGGCGGGGCCGCAGAACGCGAACTGGAGTCCATTGGGGCCTGCGAGCAGGCCGACCAGGCAGCTCGGGGTGCGGCCACCGAGACACAGGCACCGGTCGTCGACGTCGCTACCCCCGATCAGGTGCGGGCTGCGGTCGCCGAGTATCTGGATCGCAACCCGCCCGCCGACGGGCACACCCCCACGCAGGCGGAGGTGGACTCTGCCGTGTCCCGCTACTGCGAGGCGAACGCCTGCAGGGGCGCCGACGGTGCGAACGGGGCCGACGGCGCCGACGGTGCGGATGGCGACGACGGCGCCAGTGGGGCGGACGCCACGGACGACCAGGTGGCCGCCCAGGTCGCCGAGTACTGCGCCGACAACAACGGGTGCCTGCCCACGCCCGAGGAGATTCAGGCGGCCGTGGCGGCCTACTGCAGTCCCCAGCCCTCGCCGTGCGTGGGCCCTCAGGGCGCCGAGGGACCGCCCGGCCCGGTGTTGCCCGAGTACTACACCACCCGACCGAACGGGCTCGGGGTCGGCACGATCACCTATCACTGCGTACTGCGCCCGGAGACCGACGCCGCAGCCCCACCCCATTACGACTGCGAGGTAAGCGAATGAACACCCGTGACCCGAGCGTGGACCATCCCCACGAACTGTTCCCCGACACCCGCCACGTCGAGGACTTGAGCGACGTCCTGGTCACCGCCGCAGACGGCCAGGGCGTGCAGGTGGTGGGCGAAAACGTGGACGACGACGGCGTGGCGCACTTCCTGCGCATCACCGAGGACGGCGACTACTGCGGCGGCTGCGAGAGGTCCTGGCCGTGCCCCGGTCGGGTGCCGGTGCAGGTGCTGGAGCGGCCGCGCGTGGATCCCGACCTGGTGGCCGCTGTCGCCGAGGCGCTGAAGAAGGAACGAGACGCGGGCCTGCTGGCCTGACGGAGGAGGAGACGATGACGACACCCGAGCAGCCGCAGAGCCTTCGTGACTGGGGCCTGTCTTGGATCAGGACGGGCGTCCCGGTCCTGTGGGGCATGGTGCTGACCTTCCTGGCGTCCCGGGCGCCTGCGGTCTACGAGCTGGTGAACAACCCCTACGTGGCCGCGCTGGCAGTCAGCTTGGTGACGCTGGCGTGGTACTCGTTGGTGCGATGGGTGGAGCCGAGGTTGCCCGCTTGGCTGACCCGGCTGGTGATCGGAGCGAACACGGCCCCGAAGTATGTGGAGGGCGTGACGGTGCTCGGGCACGACCAGCGACCGAACATCACGTGATATCGTGAGACCTGATCGTCACCGACAGTGGAGCTTGCTAGGGCGTCAGGTCGGACATCGGGTGTAGCACGAAACCCCCGGCGGATTGGTCCCCGCCGGGGGTTTCGTCGTGTCAGGCCGCGTACTGCCGGAGTTCCATGCGGGTGGCCCTGCGGTCCCGCTGGAGCGCGGCCCGCTTCACCTTCGGGTTGGCTCGGTGGCCACGCTTGCGGGAGACCCGGCTGAAGGTGTCGCGCTCGGTGCCGCCGACGGTGGGCCTGCGGTGCATGCTCTGGGTCATGTCCTGGTCCTTCTCACTCTGGAGTTGTTCCGCTTACAAGAGAGATTCTGCCCCACGACAACTGTGGGTGTCAACCCCTGGCTGCCACCCTGTCCGCGACCACTTCAAGCGCCTCGGTGAATGTCACCCACACGTTCACCATAATGTTGCCGTCCCGCACTGAAACGCGCTCGCCGCCGAGTTCCTTCACCCGCCAGTACTGCGCACCACGCCACACAACGTGACCTTCCACGATCCAGCGCCCTGGCTTCTCGCATTGGTGCTCTAGAGACGCCAGCAGGGCGCCTTTGCGGGTCGTGTACTCGTGCCCACTCACCGCGAGACCTCGACAGCCACCAGGGTCAGCACCTTCTGCATCAAACCGAGGTCGGCCGACGCCCGCCGCAGGCCACGCGCCAGGGCTCCGTGGCCCTGCTGGTGCAGGCGGATGGCCATCCACTCGCGCAGGAGGTGTTCCTGGGCGTACTCGTCCAGGGTGATGTCCAGGGCGCTCACGACGCCGTGGGCGCTGTCGTCGTACTCGACGTGCAGCCCCAGGCCATCCCCTTCGTCGAGCGCCTGCATGGTCATCTTCTCGGTGTGCCGGTCGGTGAGTTTCATGATCACTTCTCCTGGTTCACGAAAGGGAGTCGAGCAGGGCGCGGCCCGCGTCCGTCACGAAGACGTCCACGACCGTGAGCCGCTGGCGGGATCGATAGGTCAGTCCGGTGTGCACCCACTCGATGCGGAAGGTCAGGAGCCCGAGGGCGCCGAGCCGCCCGCGCACGTCGGCGCGCGGGCTGGTCTGCCGCCAGCGCTGCGGGCCCTCGGTTGCGAGGGCCCGCAGCTGCGGGCCGGTCAGGCGGGTCACTTCGCCGCCTCTGCCTCGTACGCGTCACGCAGGGCCTTCGTCATGGGCCGCAGGTCGGCGAAGAGCTGGCCGTAGCCGTCGCGGATCAGCTGGTCGTACCGGCGCGCGATTTCGACGGCCAGGGCCTTCGTGTCCGCGAAGGCGGAGTCCTCGGCGTCCTGGACGCCCAGTCCGATGGTGTGCTTCACCCCGGCGGTCTCCAGCAGCTTCCACGAGCGGACGACCCAGCCGGCGCCGGTCTTGGTGACCAGGTAGCGGCGTTCATCGGTGTCTGCCTGGTACTGGCCTGCCTCGATGCGGCGGAAGCGAATCATGGTGTGGTCCTTCCCGTGCGGGTTGTTCCTGATACTTCGATGGTACCCACTGTGGCCGTGGGTGTCAACATCGGAGGGCGAGGGTTATAAGTGGCCCCGACGTCGCATCCCCTCACCCTGTCCGGCGTCTTGACCTAATCGTTACCTACGAGTTCGCTTGTGCTGAACAGGGCCGTCTGCCCTGACTGCAGGCGACGCAGCGCTTTCACGCCCCAGTCGGTCAGCTGGTACACCGTGCAATCGCGGCCCGTGGACTCCTGCTTCACCTTCCGAACCTCGCGGCCAGCCAGCACAGGCTCCACCCATCCAGCGGCCGACAACTCGTGGCGGCGACGGCGCACCAGCTGGGCAGACGGCGCGTCGTTGCGGACCGGCGGCTGCAGGCGGGCCGTCACCTGGAAGTCGGCCATGGGGCCCGCCGACAGGGCGGTCAGAATCGAATGCCGCAGGCTTCCGGGCCTAGTCGCCCGTCCCGTGTGAGCTGACCGCAGCTCGGGCGACTCCACTGGAGCTTGCGGGCAGTGCATGCGCTGCAGGGTCTCCAGCTCGTGCCGCACCGCGCGGAACGCCTGGTGGACCTCCTCGGTGGTGTGCTCGACGTCGAGCACCTGGGACAGCGACAGGGCCCGGAGGATGGCCGACTGGGTGGCGTTCACTACTTCGGCTCCTTTCTAGTGACTTCTACGCGGTCCTGGTACTTCTGGCGCACCTCGTGGGCCGCCATCAGCCGTCCGGCCATGTCGTCACGTCCGGCCCGTGCCCACTGGGCTGCGGTCGCCTTCAGCTTGCTGACCTGCGGCTCCCACTTGCCCGTGCCCACGAGCGCGGCCAGCGCCTGCGCCAGCATCTCCCGCAGGTTCTCCTCCAGGGTCTCCGTCGAGTGGACGGCCGCGTGCTCGATGGGCTCCATCCACGCATCGGTGACACCGTTCACGATGGCGGTCGTCACCGCGTCGGGATCGATGTCGTTCACCCGCTTGAACGACGGCGTGACGACGATGTCCCCGCCCGCTGTGGGGATGGTGAGCCCGGACAGTGGGACGCCGTCCTGCTCGCCCACGGCCTCCACCAGCTCCTCCTGCTGGAGTTCCCGGATCAGCTTCACCACGGCGGTGAAGCCTCGCGCGTATCCCTCCATCTGCTCCACGGTGGCCTGTAGCCGCCGGTGCAGGTCGTAGGTGTCCTCGGGCTTGAGTACCTCGCCGCGCGCCTGGTGCAGTTCGGCGTAGGCCGCCTGGATGCGCTCCTTGACGACGCGCTGGAGAACCAGCGGGTCCGGCAACCCGTCCACCAGTTCGGCGGACAGGAGCCGGTCCACGTCCTTCGTCATGTCGGCCATCCCGTCGGCGGGGCTGGTCGGGGGTGCACTGCCATCTGGTCGCCCACCTGTTGGGTGATCAGGTCTGCTGCCGCTTCCACGAGCAGGGCGAGTTCCTCAACGGTGTTCGCGTGCAGCATCATCGTTTGGCCCACGAAAGTGGTGCCGCCGCTGTCGTCGAGGTGGCGCAGCGTGGGCCGGATGGCGACCTGGACGGCGACCGCCGCCCGGAAGGTGCCGTCCTGGGCGCCGGGGAGAGGGGTCGGGGCGACCGGCTGGACGTACTCCAGCTCTTCCACCTTGCCCGAGCACCTGCGGCCGTCCGGCCTGTTGTGCGGTCGGTACTGGCGCAGGAATGTGTAGCGGTCGTCGCGACCGCAGGCCGGACACCACAACACGTGGACCCGGCCCGGCGGCCGCGCGTTCACAGCGGCACCACGCGGTACAGCTGGCCGTCTTCGTCTCGCGCCACCGCTTCGCCGGTCTGGGTGGCTCCGATGACCTCCACCACGTCGCCCTTGGCGAGGCCCTTCGGCTTCTCGGGGGCGACCGGTGCGACGGCCTGTGCGAGCGCCTGCTGGCTCCGGGCCGGTGGACTGGTCGCGACCGCAGCCGGTGCGCCGTCGGTGCGCCAGGCCCAAATCTGACCCCGGTGCAGGCACTCGATGGACGTCCCGTAGGCGCCCTCGTTGATCGCGTTGGACAGGGCCTTCTGGATGCGGTTCGGGTCGACACCCAGCGCCTCGGTGAGCTGCTGCAAGGTGACCGGCTGGTTCGGCCGGGACGCCAGGTGGTTGACCACGCGCGGCATGATCGGACTACCGCCCATCGTGGGCACCACCCTTCGGCGCCACGACGGACGCGAGGTCGGCCCGCAACTCCAGGGCCAGGGTGGCCGCCGGGAGCGCGGACAGTGCGACGGCGAACAGGGCGCGCTCGGCGTGGGCCGCTACGGCGCCGCCCTGGGGCACGCCGACGTGGACGCACTCCACGTCCCAGTCCAGCAGCCACCACCCCATGTCCACGCATTCGGCGGTGTGCATGCGCCCGTCGTCGGCGAGTTTCAGGCCCTGGTCGTGGGCCCTGGTGTCGGTCATGATCGTCTCTTTCGTCGGGTGATACGGGAGCGGACCCAGCCGGTGGCGTAGCCGAGGACGAAAAGTCCCACGCCCACGGCCAACGCCACCGTCAGGTCCATGCGGACAGTGATCCACATCAGGTGTCCGAGCGGTCCTGAATCCACTCCCAGAGGGCGTCGGCCATCCCCCGGGACTGCTCGGCTTCCACGTACTGGCGGGCCCGGTTCTGGCGCTCGGCGGCGTCTATGGCGGTCTCGTGCATGCCCTGCACGTTGAAGCCGCCCAGCACGTCGAGCAAGACCTGTCCGGCGTCGTAGCCGCGCTGGTGGGCCTCCATCCGCTCGGCGAGAACGATGTCGATGGCCGCGACACACCGGGGGTTGCGGATGTTCGGCCGGGTCGCGCGGAGCATGGCGGAGTCGTAGCCCCGGTAACGGGCCGCGATGCGGGCGCCCGCGCTCACAGCGCGTCGTCCAGCATGCGGTCCACCAGGTCCAGGACGCCCTGCGCGTCGAGGCCCTTGCACGTGCCGTGCGCGGGGTGGAGGCGACGGGAGATGCAGACCGTCGGCTGGTAGTCGAGGTCCAGGCCGAAGGCGTCCGCGTCCATCAGGGCGTCCTGGTCGGAGAGGTTGGCCAGCTGCACGGCCGTGTAGAGCGCCTTGTCCGCGTCGCGCAGCTCGGCGAGTTTCACGCGGGCCCGCTGGGCGCGCTGGGCGTTGGCGTCGAGGGTGATCATCGTGGGGTCCTCCGTGGTCGTTGTTCCCTGTGATGACGAAGGTACCCCATGAACGTGGTGGGTGTCAACACCTGTCGCACCCACCACGTCAGTGGGTCAGAACGGCGGTTCGTCAGAGAAGCCGCCACCCCAGCCCTGCGGGCTCGGCGGAGGCGGGGCGCTCCCCCACGGGTCATCGGCTGGCGTCTGGCCGCCCCCCGAGTAGCTCCCTGCGTTGCCACCCTGGCGCGACACCTTGTTCACCTTCGCCGTGGCGTACTTCAGGCTGGGCCCAACCTCGTCCACGTCCAGTTCCACCACGGTGCGCTTCTCGCCCTCGCGGGTCTCGAACGACCGTTGCTTGAGCCGTCCCGACACGATGACGCGAGCGCCCCGACTGAGGGACTCCGCCACGTTCTCGGCGGCCTGGCGCCAGATGTTGCACCGGAGGAACAGGGCGTCGCCGTCCTCCCACTCGCCGCTGTTCTTGTTGAACGTGCGCGGCGTACTGGCCACGGTGAAGTTGGCGACCGCCGCGCCCGACTGCGTGAACCGCAGCTCGGGGTCAGCGGTCAGGTTGCCGATAACGGTGATGACGGTCTCACCGGCCACGGCGTGCCTCCTCCAGGTGGTGGGCCATCTGCTTGCTGTACTCGGCCACCTGCGCGGCCGGGGTGTCCCCGTCCACCACTCGCTGGCGGTACCACTCCGCCATGCGGCCGTGGTCGTAGCCCAGCATCTCCTGCCGGAACCGGTCGAAGGCGTCGGCCTCCTCGATGCAGTCCCAGTCACCGTCGCGCAGCTTCTCGGCGATGGCGGCCACGAACGGCCGCATCACGTCGTCCAGCTTCGCGCGCAGGTCCGGGTCCGCTCGCAGGGCGTTGGCGAACGCTGGCGTCCGCGCGCCCTCGTTGTCGCTGACGAGTTGCCAGGCAGCCGCGACAGCGCGGTCGGCCGCCTCCACGGCCGCGTCCATGATCTCGGTGGCTCTGCACCATCCCATGTGGTCAGCCTTCTTTCTGATCGGGTGTGTTACTTGCGGGTAGGACTTCGTACTCCATGTAGTGGCCGCCCGGCCCGGGAATCAGCAGGACATCCAGTTGCATCTGTAGCGCCACGATCGCCCCTGGCGCCGTCCTGAAGTGCCTGGGCGGCATTGCGGACAGCTCGGGATACGGATTCACCCAGGCGCGTTGTCGAGTGGCCAACAGGCGCGCGTTCGGCGCGCGCCACGCCCTCCCGGCCTGGACGGCGGACACGGTGAACGCTTCCGCCTCGGTGCCTGCCATGTGCGTGATGACCGGCCACGTGTGCACCTCGGACGGCGGGCCCACCACGTGAATCGTGGGCGCGTGCGTCCACTCCCACGGGTCCGGCACCGGGTCTTCCGGGGTCACCACGGGTGGCCGTCCCGCTTGGGCGGTCCACCCTGGGAGCCGCCTGCCTGATAGGCACTCCCCACGGACCGGGCCGTGGACTGGTAGCCGGACAGGACCGCACGCAGGTTGTGCATGGTCTGCTTCACGGCCTCCTTCATCATCTTGGCCTCCAGCATCGAGGCGTGTTCCTCGGAGCAGTGCTGCATGGCCTGCGACTTGCGGACGTCCGCCGCGCCGCCGGTGGCCTGGTCGGCGACGAACGCGTGATACTTCGTGTTGAACGCCTGCTCTGCCTTCCAGGCGGCCACCACCGTCTCCCGCTCGAAGAGTGCGCCGGTCTCCAGGCGGTAGAGCGTGTCGAGGATGTGCCGCTCCACGTCCTCGGGGCCGTAGACCTCGGTGGGGTCGATCAGGGCCAGCGTCGAGCGGATCGGGTCGGCGGCCTCGGGCAGGGTGTTGCCGGCACGCATGGGAGCCGGACTGGCTGGTCCCTGCTGGCCGTCGCCGATCGGGCCGTCGAAGCCGTCCGGCTCCTCAGTGGCCCAGGGCGGGTTCTGTGGGTTGCCCTCGGGGAGGGGCTCGAAGATCCCGCATCCGCACACGACTTGACCGGATGCGGGATCGTAGGACGCCTGGGCGAGGTACTGACACTCTCGGTGTCCGGCGGCCACGAGCACGGCACGCACGCGGTCCTTCAGCGCGCTGGCGTAGTCGGCTGCGTTCGCGTGGCCACCTTCGTTTCCGGCGCTCACCGGTAGTCATCCTCGGGCGGGTAGTTTCCACTGGGCAGGTCGCGCGCCGCGTGGTCAAGCTCCTGCTGGCCGGGCTGGTATTCGCCCGATGGCGGTGGCGCCTGCAGGGTGCGCATGGCGGCCTGGCCGTGCTGGTTGAGCGTCGAGCCCTCCACGGTCACCTCCAGCAGGCCCTCCCCCTTGACCTGGTTCATGATCTGCACCAGGCGGTTGTATTGGGCCTGCGGGCCGCCCTCGACGCGGTACACGTTGCGGATGGCGCCAAGCGCGTCGATGGCTCGGGCGCTCTTGTCCTGCGCGGTCTGTTCGGCCTGCTTGGGCGCTGCACTCGTCGTCGTCTGCTGGACGCGCTCCTGCTCCATGCGCTGCGGGGGCGACGCGTCGCTCTCGTCGAGCCCGGTTACGGGGATCATGAGCGCCTGAAACAGCCCGTACTTGAGGGCCATCGAGGCGGCCTTGCTGGTGGACTTGTCCGAGGCGTCCCGGCCCTCTCCCACCATCTCCAGGGAGTGGGTGGAACCGTCGTCCGGGTCGGTGAATGTGTAGCGCACGGTGAGCTTCGAGGTGGTCCACACCACCGTGTTTTCGTACCGGCGGCCCTGGTTGTTCTCGCCCGCCTTGGTGATCGCGTTCTGGGTGGTCTCGTCCTTCAGCACCTCGGTGCCCAGGATCACGCCCACCTCGCGCATCGCGTGGCCGACCGCGTCCATGGCGTCGTCCACGCCCCGGAACTTGAACCGGCCGCCCTTCTCTCCCAGGTTGGCTTCCTTCTCCTTGCCGATATGCGGGACCATGCGCATCAGTTGCAGCACCTTGCGCGCCGCGCCCTGCCCGCCGACCTGCGGCGGCACCGTCGGCGCCGCTACGTCCACGGTGCTGATCGCGGACCACAGCTCGGACAGCTGGGACGTGACCCACTCCAGGCGCTTGCGCGCGTTGTCGTCGGCCACCATCAGGGCCTGCACCGTGCGGTCCACGGCCGCCTGAATCTGGTCGGCAAGCGCGTCCTCGGCGAGCGTGTACGACACCGGGTCGGCCTGTGCGGCCTGGCCAGCCTCGCGGTCCGCTTCCAGTTCCGTGATGCGCTGGCGCAGATTGGACATGGTCGGGTGCATGCTCTGCGCTACCTGCGCGGTAAGGCCGTCCACGTCCACCGTGGCCGCCTTGCGCTCTACGTCCTCCAGGCGAG